>ERZ791929.11-NODE-11-length-300945-cov-31.537456_pt1 | contig 300945 bp, 254 predicted proteins | sample MGYA00510129_ERZ791929 | MGnify/ENA primary metagenome ERZ791929 (study PRJEB30046, sample SAMN00792049) | human gut metagenome | study: EMG produced TPA metagenomics assembly of the A metagenome-wide association study of gut microbiota in type 2...
CGAACCCACGTATCTAGCTTGGAAGGCTAGTGTTCTACCATTGAACTACACCTGCATGAAATATGAAATCAATCTATTTAATTATAATCGGGGTGACAGGATTCGAACCTGCGACCTCCTGGTCCCAAACCAGGCGCTCTAGCCAAGCTGAGCCACACCCCGGCGCCGGCATAATATAACCTGTCATCCAATCCCGTCTCTCGACGCAAGGATTATTATATACTATGCCTTCCCAAATGTCAACAAAAATTCTACAGAAAATTCAGCGAAAAATGAGCCTCCCCCTCTTTGTCAATCTCCATGAGCATGAAAGAGGGCTTATGTCCGTCCTGGCGGGGATAGGACAGGCTTCCCGGATTCAGCACAATCAAATCCTTATCCCCTTCTTTTTTCTCCACCTCATAGAAGGGCCTGTGGGTATGCCCGAACATAACGATATCGAAACCTCTGGCTCTGGCCTCCTGCTTCAGGTACTCAGCTCCCACAGAGACATTATAGTAATGTCCGTGGGTCAGAAGGGTCTTATACCTTCCAATCATCAGTTCCTTCTCTTTATCCAGGCATGAGAAAAAGTCATTGTTTCCCAAAATTATCTCTAAATCGCAGTCTTCATTGACCCAGGTGGCAATGGCATGTTCACTTCCCTCTGCGTCTCCCAAATGAATCAGCATATCAAGCGGTCCGGTACGCCGGATTACCTCTTTTAGATTTTCATCCCTTCTGTGGGTGTCACTGACAATTAATATCCTCATCCTTCGTCCTCTCCATCTCTTACTTAAGCACACCTTCCAGGGCTTCCTTCATGGCCCTTAATGCCTTCCCCCTGTGGCTGATTTCATTCTTTTGGTCCATGGTGATTTCAGCGGATGTCTTGCCGAACTCAGGCAGATAGAGAATGGGATCATACCCGAAACCGCCCTCCCCAGCCGGCTCACCGGCGATAAGCCCCTCCATCACAGCCTCTGTGTGGAGTACCTGGCCGTCCGGCAGCATGGCCGCGATATTGCACACAAACCTGGCGCTGCGCTCCTGGCCCCCAGCCTCCTTAAGACGCTCTATGATACTCCGGTTCTTAACTGCATAGGGCGTATCTTCTCCCAGATACCGGGCAGAGTAGATACCGGGCTCCCCGCCGATATAATCCACCTCCAGGCCGGAGTCATCTGCCAGCACAATATCCCCGGTCAGATTCCACACAGCCCTTGCCTTAATCTCGGCATTCTCCCCAAAGGTGGAACCGTTCTCCACGATTTCCGGTTCGGCGCCCGCTTCCTTCATGGAAAGTATGGGAAGCCCCAAATCAGCCAATATAAGGCGTATCTCCCGCATCTTTCCCTCATTTCCCGTTGCAAATATGATTCTGTGTCCCATATCAAAAATCCTCTGCCTTCTGTTCCTTTTATAAACCGCTTTTATTTCTTTGTATATGCCTTCAGGCACAGGTTGCAGGACTGTGTTTCCTCCACATGTTCCCACACCTTTCCGTCATGGCTCAGATACCCTTCGCCGTCTGTTAAGTCCACCTGGGCAATGCCGTCCCCTGCGTCGTATTCAATGGCCACCGGATGTACGGTGCCAGGCGTTATTATTTTAACTATTATAGCAAACTTTTCGTTGTCCTCCAAGGGGATTTTTTTATCCAACGGAATCGTGTAATAACCGGCATTGTCCAGCCTGCCCTTTGCCAGCAACATCCGCCTATCCAGGGCACGCTCCATTTCCCCGCCCCCTGCATCGGGCAGATTCCGGGCCAAATAAAGCTCGTACTCCGTATTCTTGTCCGTTGCATAGAAACCCGCGGCTGCCAGATTCTCTCCCTTATCCGCCCTGTAGGCATTGGCAAACCAGGCCTCCTCCTGTCCGTATCCAATCTGACCCACCCATCCGCACAAATCACTCTGGTGAATGTAGTCATAATTGTCCACCGGCTCCACACCTGTGTATACAATATTATGAACACCGATATTGCTGTCAAAGTAGGATACATAAAAATATCCCTGGTCACCAAAATCCTCTCCCCAGCTGTTGGTACAGATAAATGCGCCGTCCCCTGCCAGGTCCAGATTAAAATTTTCCCTGGAGTAATTATCATCCCATCCCACGATGACAGAATCATGGTTGGGCTTTTCGTTTCCAATGTAACAATAGGAGTTGGTCTCTCTGTTATAGTACACAGACTGGCTCTGGTAATCCCTCATGGATGTATAAAGGGAACTCTGTACCCCGCCTCTCAGGTACACGGCCCGTTTAATGGCCTCGTAATCCTTGGAGGGAAGGACCTGAATCTCCTGTACATGTACGCTGGGCGCAAGGCCGTCCGGCGAAACTCCGTCCCCATATGGGTCCTGGGATTCCAGCACCGGTCCCTGCCAGGCCAGAAGATAGGCCATGGACATGGTATACTCCCCTCCCTCGTCCTGTCCCAGGAGGAAACTGTTGTGCATGGACATATGGTCTACCGCAAATGTCATGGACTTTCCCGGAAGCAGGGATGATTCCAGGGCTGTCAGGGACGCAAACGCCCAACAGGTTCCCAGGGACCCCTGGTTTCCAATCTGGGGCGCCCTGCCTGTCTTTCGGTAATCATAGGCAGAAGGAAGCTTTATATTGGCCGTATCCAGCCTGTTCCACTGGTACACACCGGTTGTGCTGCTTCCTGTGCTGCTTCCCTGGGCATTCTCTCCGTTCTCTGATGTGTCCCCTCCTGCTGCCGCAAAACCGCCTGCTCCGGAAGGATTTCCGGTTCCGCCCGGGTTCCGGCCGCTGCCGCTGTCCTGTGTCCCGCCGGGATTCTGTATGCCGCCGCTATCCTGTGTCCCGCCCGGGTTCTGTATGCCGCCGCTGTCCTGTGTCCCTCCCGGTTCCTGCATGCCGCCGCTGTCCCTAGTACCGCCCGGTTCCTGCATGCCGCCGCTGTCCTGTATCCCGCCCGGGTTCTGTATGCCGCCGCTGTCCTGTATCCCGCCCGGGTTCTGTATGCCGCCGGTATCCTGTGTCCCGTCCGGGTCCTGAATCCTGCCCGGAGATTGTGTCTCAGCAGGATTGTTGGCTTGGCCGCACCCGGCTGTTCCCAAAGACAATGAAACAGCCAGAAACAGGGCTGCTGCTTTTTTCCTTATTCCATTTCTAACTATATCTGATACAACAACCATAGCCGCCCTCTCAATTTGAACCGTTCTCCTGGCTGCGCCTGGGTGGCTTTGGCCCCATGAACTGATAAAAATAGGTTTTCAGCATGCCGTTGTATATCTTCCTGTTTTTGTCCGCCTTCCGCCCAATGTACTTCTGCGCATCTTCATAGGAAGTAATGAGGTACATGGACCAGGCATCCAGCGCTGCAAAGCGCTCTCCTATCTCCCGGTATAATGCGGGAAGATTCTCCTTTTCCTCGATTCTCTCCCCGTAGGGCGGATTGGATATGATAAAGCCGTATTTCTTGGGGTGGCTCAGTGCGCTGACCGGGCGCTGCTGAAAGTGAATCATATGGTCCACTCCGGCTGACTGGGCATTGGTTCTGGCGGCTTTCACAATGTCACCGTCCACGTCATACCCCTGGATATCCACCTGAACGTCCTCTTCCACCAGGTCCCCCGCCTCATCCATGGCTTCATACCAGCATTTGCGTTTGATCACGTTCCTCCACTCCTCTGCCAGAAAGGAACGGTTCATGCCCGGCGCCATATTGGCAGCCATCATGGCCGCCTCAATGGGAAATGTACCGCTTCCGCAGAAAGGATCCACCAGAATCCTGTCCCGGTTCCACGGCGTCAGGAGAATCAGGGCAGCTGCCAGGGTCTCTGTGATAGGCGCTTTGCTGGTCAATGTCCTATACCCGCGTTTGTGCAGGGATTCCCCGCTGGTGTCAATGCCCACCGTCACCATATCTTTATAGAGGAACACCCGCAGCGGATAGCTGGCTCCATTTTCAGGGAACCAGGTGACTCCATAGCGGTTTTTCAGCCGCTCCACCATGGCCTTCTTCATAATCGACTGGATATCCGACGGGCTGAACAGCTTGCTCTTGATGGAAGAAGCCTTTGCCACCCAGAACTTGCCGTCTTCGGGTATAAAGTCCTCCCAGGGTATATTCCTGGTGCCCTGAAACAATTCCTCAAAGGTCTCCGCCTTAAAGCTTCCCGCCTTGAGAAGCACCCGCTCTGCGGTGCGCAGAAACACATTGGCGCGGCAAATGGCCTCGTCATCTCCTATAAACGTGACGCGGCCGTCCTCCACCAGGGATATCTCATATCCCAGGTCCAGAATTTCTTTTTTAAGTACTGCCTCCAGCCCAAAATGGCAGGGGGCAATTAATTCAAATGTTTTCAATCGTTTTTCCTCTCAATCAGCCTCTCTTTTTTACAGCTTCAGTTCCTTGACCACTTCGCCCTCCAGGGTCCGTATGGAGAATACCCCATCCTCCAGCATGGCATAGGTGCTGGGGTTGCCTCCCTTAGGGATGGACACGGAGCCTGGGTTTAACACGGCAATATGCCTGCCCCCCTCCGCCTCGATGGTCTCGGCCTTCAGTATATGGGTGTGACCATGTACCAGGATATCTCCGTCCTGCAATGGCGGAAGGTGATCCTGGTTGTATACATGTCCGTGTGTGGCGTAAAAAGCCTTTCCCTCCAACACCATCAGACCATAGTCAGCCATTATGGGAAACTCCAGAACCATCTGGTCCACTTCCGTGTCGCAGTTTCCCCTGATTGCATAAATCTGGTCCTTAAGAGGATTCAGCATGGCGATCACCTCCTTGGGGGCATATTCCCTGGGCAGGTCATTGCGGGGGCCGTGATACAGGATGTCTCCCAGAATCACAAGCCGTCCGGCTCCCGATTCACTGTATATATCCAGCATCTTCCTGCAATAATATGCAGAACCGTGTATATCCGATGCAAACATTATTTTCATGGCTCTGTCTCCTCTAAAATAGAATAATCACGTTTCTATTCTAAAGCCGAAAGCGGCCTCCTGTCAATGTATTTCCCCCTGTAATTCAACATTCCGCCCGCCAGGTCCACGGCGTGATAGCCCATCCTCCACAGGTCCCGGCAGACCACCATGCTCTTGGCCCCCCTGTCACAGTAAAATACAATGGTACCGTCCTTGCGGATTTCCCCCATCAGGTTCTCAAGCTCATCATAGGGAATGTTCACGCTTCCCCATATCCTGTCCTGCTCAAACATCCAGGGCTCCCTCAGGTCCACCAGCTGCGCAATCTTTCCCTGTTCCATCCATTGGTCAAACTGTCTGTATGATATCATTGGAAATGTCGTCATTTCCCACTCACCTTCCCTTTCTGTCACGTTCTGTCCGGGCTAATGCCTGTCATTCGTGTCCTACTACCAATATATGCAGGCATTACTATGGGGTGAGGACAAGAAAAAGCCCACTCCGCGTCATGCGAAGCAGGCTCCTTCCATCATCTGTACTCAGTACGCCGCAGCTTTTTCGATATTAGTAGTTGTTGTTCTGGCTGCTGTTGCGGCTGCTGTTCTGAGAGCTGTTTCTGGAGCTGTTCTGAGAATTGTTCTGGCTGTTGTTCTGAGAACTGTTCTGGGAATTGTTCTGAGAATTGTTCTGAGAACTATTCCTAGAGCTGTTCTGAGAGCTGTTCTGGCTGTTATTCTGCTGGCTGCAGTTTCTTGAGCTGTTTTCCATGTCGTTGTTGAAGTTATTCTTATTAGACATCTTCAATACCTCCTAAAAACATTCTTTTTTAGTTACAGCCTTAGTATGGCAGAATTGCACACCTTTTATTCGATAAAATAAAAAAAGGTTGCTTTTTTCCATAAAATATATTATAAATAATATGAGGTAAAATGGTTTCCCTTAAACCATGACCTCATCCTTATTAATTATTTATACTCCCCTTGAGAAGTCCCCGGATAGCTCCCCTATCCGGGGACAACTCTTTGTAATTTCGTTGTATCTGCTTCCCTATTTTCACTCCCCTATTTTTTTCAATTCTCCCTTGACTTCAACCGTAAAACATGGTATGTTTAATGGGTATTTTTAATAAGATTTTGATTTCACATATTTTTGTAAGTCATTATTCCTATGATGATTTACAAAAATATGTGATTTTTATTTTTATCGAAAATATAATATTATATTATGGAGGTATCTTTCATGAACAAAGGTACAGTAAAATGGTTTAACTCACAGAAGGGCTACGGCTTCATCACAAACGAAGAGAACGGAATGGATATTTTCGTTCATTTTTCCGGAATTGCCTCCAATGGCTTCAAGTCTCTGGAAGAAGGCCAGGCCGTTACATTTGACATTACAAACAGCCCAAGAGGCTTACAGGCAGTAAATGTTTGCGCTGCATAATAGAGATTGACCTGACAGGGACCGTTTTCCAAAAGGAAGCGGTCTCTTTTTTATGCCTTGGTCGTTCCTATTTTCATATTACCGTTATCTTTTAGTTCTGCCAGACAGCACAAAGGCCCGCCGGAATACTCCGACAGGCCCTGCTTATATATATTGAAAATCCTATCCTAGCACATTTACTATCTTCACCGGATTCCTGTAATTCCAGTTGGACACGGTAATGCCTGTCCTCTCCGTTGAAGCATGTACGATCTGTCCGTTGCCAATATACATGGCTACGTGGTTAATACTTCTTCCGCTGCCGTAAAAAATCAAATCTCCCGGCTGCATCTGGTCAGCGCTAATGGCGATCCCCTGCTGGGCTTGTCCGCCGGAAGAACGGTTCATGGAAATTCCTGCTGAATTCTGCAGTACGTATCTGGTAAATCCGGAACAGTCCGTCCCTGTACGCGGGTCGCTGCCGCCGTACTTATATCTTCCGCCTACAAACTGCATGGCGTAATTCACCACCTGCTGGCGCTTATATGTATCTGAGGATTCAATGGCATCCTGCTGTACCTCTGCCATCTCACTTTCTCCTACCTGCTCCACGGTAGCATTACCGGATACAGGCAGAAATCCTTCGGATTCATTGACCCGGACCTTCATCCATCCGTTTCCCATATCCTCCAGGACTTCGTATGTATTCCCTGTTTTGGCTGTCATCAGTACTTCTTCACTGTCTTGGCTTTTGTTAATGTTGACGCTCTCCGCTGTAATGGTGGCAATGTATGTACCTGCTGTGAATCCAGGACCGATTGCAGCCAGGGAAGTAAATGGATTCATGACCATCAGCATCCCGCATACAGCTCCTGCCTTTAAAAGGCTGCCTAACATTTTTCTCATTGAAGAAACTCTCCCATCATGGTTTTATACTGAATGTAGCCGGAGTTTATTTATTACATAATTGTTACATTCATTACAAATGTATTATATCACAATTTTATCTCACGTCAACAATTTTAGACATATTTAATATTTCCTTCATTATTTTTAACATTTTATGTAGTAATTTTGAATTAAAAATGAATTTCCTCCCTGATACGGCTCCCCTCCCGGCCCAGATCACAAAAAAACCTGCTGTCTCAGGACAGCAGGCTTACAATCTTAACTGGTTTTCTGTAATTATATGGGGACGTCTTGATTCCCGTCTTTTCTGTGGATGCATGCACCACTTCCCCGTCTCCAATGTACAGGGCCACATGGTTGATGCCCCCGCCTCCGGCGTAAAACAACAGGTCGCCCGGCTGCATCTGCTCCTCAGTCACAGCCTTCCCGTATGAGGACTGTCCGGTGGACGAATGAGGAAGACTGATGGAAGCAGCCTTGCCCAGCACGTATCTGGTAAAGCCGGAGCAGTCCACTCCCTTATTGGGGTCCACACCGCCGTACTGGTAACGTCCGCCCACGAACTGAAGGGCATACTCCACTACCTGACGGCGCATCTTGGCATCCTCATCCACGGTTTCATGCGCTTTTTCCACAACCGTGGCATTACCGGAGGTCTTTATGTATCCTTCCCTTCCGCCGGTGCGTATCTTAACCCAGCCCTGTTCCGTTCTTCCCAACACCTCATAAGTCTGGCCCCTCATAACCTGGCCCTGTCTGGACGAACCTTCACTGGCACTTCTGTGTACGTCCACAGCAGGCGCCTCTATCTTCACTACATAGGAGGACCGGGTCTGGACCTCTGCCTGCTTTACAGCAGCCTGGCTGTCCATAGGGTTCACCGCCCACAGTCCTGCACACAGGCATATAAGCCCTGATGCCTTAATGATTCCTTTCCCTAATCCCCTTATGCTCACGCTGACTCTCCTAACTTCCATCTATTTTCCTGAAAATGTAAATATTACGCAAATATTACGTTTATTAAAAACAGTATATTATTTATTCACATTTTTGTCAAGAAAAAGGAGCTGTTTTTTAACAGCTCCTGCCATGTGCTTCTTTCATATGTTTCTTTCATATGCTTTTGCCATATGCCTTGGTCATATGCTTTTTCCATATACTTCTGCCCCATCAGCCCAATATCTGCTTCTGATTATCTCCTGGGTCCCCTGAACATCCACACGGCCAGCATTACCAGCAGCACCGGCCATATATAGGACAGAATCCAGCCAGCCAGTCCCATGATGCCGAAGAACACAGTCATCACCAGGAATATGACCAGGAATACCACCAGCCCGGCAATGAGCCTGACATACCACTTGCCAAAGTCCACATAATGGACCTCCGGTTTTTTCCCCCTGAACGGTTCCCGTTCTTCCTGGCTGCTTCCTGCCGGCCCTGAACGGTAGGATGCTTCTGATTCAAAGGAATCAAATCCATCCGGCCTGTCCTCGGTGTCAAGGGCAGCGTCCACTATGGTCCTGGCAATGATTCTCGGACCTCCCAGGCTCTCTATGACCTCATCCTCTGTCTGTCCCTTGGCAGCCTCCTCCATAATATAGGAGTCATAATACCGCAAATTCTCCTGTATGACGGAATAGGGTACCCGTCCTTCCAGCTCACTTTTTAGTCCCTGCAAAAATTCTGTCCTGCTCATTACTCAACCCTTTCCTTAATCGTTCCCTCTCTGTAAGCAGCTACCAGCTCCTTCAAATCGGCTATCTGTCCTTTTAATTCTTTTCCTTTATCCGTATCAGCCACCATCACCCTGCTCTTTACTTTCTCCACCACGGATACCTTTGGCGTGCTCTCCTTCTTAGGGTCAAAGGGCCTGTGCTCTGCCAGAGCCAGGTGATGTGAATTATAAATCAGGGTATATCCCGCAATGCCCGTGGTGCTCTGGTATGCCTTCGAGAGACCGCCGTCAATGATGAACAGCTTACCGCCCGCCTTCATGGGCTTCTCCCCATCCTTTAGCTTAACCGGCACATGGCCGTTGATAATGTGGGAGCCCTCCACGGGAAGCCCGAATTCCTCCAGCAGGCGGTTGCAGAATTCTTCCTTCAGGCTCAGCTGGTAGTAGGGGTTCATCACTTCCTTATATGTGGATTTATCCTCCACGAAATAATGTTCAAAGGTAGTCATCTTATCCTTGCCGAATACAGGGGATTTTGCCCCGCACCACAGATACCACATCATATCCATGGCCTGCTCCTTACCGGGCGTCCCCTCCGGCATGAAATAGGCATTCTGAACCTGCTGGTTAAAGAAGTCCATCAGCGCCTTCCCGCCATAGGATACCCCGTTCATGGTGATGGTATCGAAAGAACCGTCCTTTTTCATGGGAATACAGCCATGGTAAAGGAGGTTGGAATTATAACATTTATAAATGGCCCCATGGGAGTACAGGAATCTTATATGCTTATGCAGCAGTTCCCCATGCTTGAAGGAGGCCTGCAGGGTGCGCAGCAGCTCCTTCTCACCACGGCTCAGCTCCAGAGGATTCTTTGGGTCCACGGTCGGGAAATTCATGTCCAGCATGGGAAATGTTTTTCCTTCAATGACCACTGTACCCTTCTCAAAGTCCACGCCGGACAAAAGGACCCTGTTGTCCATCTCATACTCCGGATGGCGCTTAATCATGGCGCCCTCCACCTTAAACTGAATCACCGCAATGGCCTTGTGCATCTTGGCCGCCAGGCCGGGGTCCACTGCATCGTAAATGTTCTCGTCCAGAATTTTGGGCATGAACCGTGTGCAGGGGTCGTCCTGGTACACCTTGGCTGCAAACATGGAAAGGGGCCTTAGATTGATGCCGTAACCATCCTCCAGCACATCAAAGCTGTTGTAACTGATGGCAATACGCAGCACATTGCAGATGCAGGCCAGATTTCCTGTTGCTGCCCCCATCCATGAAATATCATGATTCCCCCACTGTATATCCACATCGTGGAAGCACATGAGCTCATTCATGATAATGTCCGCCCTTGGCCCCCTGTCGTAGATGTCGCCTATAATATGAAGGTTGTCAATGGTCAGGTTCTGAATCAGATGGCACAGGGCAATGATGAACTTGTCCGCCGTGTCATTCTCAATGATGGAGTGTATAATTTCGTTATAGTACAGTTTCTTGTTATCGTCGTTGTAGTCCACGTGAAGCAGCTCGTCAATGATGTAGGCAAATTCCTGCGGCATCTTCTTGCGGACTTTTGAGCGGGTGTACTTGGAGGACACCTCCTTGCAGCTTTGTACCAGACGGTAGATGGTGATTTTCTGCCAATCCTCGGTGTAGTGCCCCTGTTTCATCATACGGGCCAGGTTCCGCTCCGGATAATAAATCAGGTTTGCCAGCTGTACCTGCTCCTCCTCGGGAATCAGGTGGCCGAAGGTCTCCTTGATTTTCTCCCGGGTAATGCCGGACGAAGAACGCAGCAGGTGTATAAACGCCTCATATTCCCCGTGCAAGTCGCTGAAAAAATATTCGGTTCCCTTGGGAAGACTGCAAATCGCTGTCAGATTGACAATTTCACTGGTGGCTTCCTTTACTGTGGGGTATTCTTTTGCCAGGAGCTTAAGATATGCCAAATCCCTCATCATCATATTCCCCCAATCCCAATTGCATTTTATTTAAAGTTATAGTAACATATTCTTAATGAAATGAAAAGTTTTTCCAACTGAACAAAGGTTTAAGATTATCTAAATTTTTTCTAAGGAGAAGAGATGCCAATGGAGGAATTATACGTATTTGGAACAGGAAACGCCCAGGCCACCCGCTGTTATAATACCTGTTTTGCCATAAAGGACGGGGATGAATATTTCATGGTGGATGCAGGAGGAGGAAACGGCATCCTGCGCATCCTGGAGGATATGGATGTGGACCTGTGCCATATCCACAACATTTTCGTCACCCATGAGCACACGGACCACATCATGGGTATTGTGTGGATGGTGCGCATGGTGGCTGCTGCCATGAAAAAAGGAAAGTATGAAGGCGAGCTGCAGATTTACTGCCACCAGGGACTGGTGGATACCATCTCCACCATCTGCCGCCTGACGATCCAGGGCAAGTTCTATAAGATGATTGGAAGCCGCATTTTCCTGGTGCCGGTGGAGGACGGCGAGACAGTCCATATCTTGGACTATGACGTCACCTTCTTTGACATCCTGTCCACCAAGGCCAGGCAGTTCGGATTTACCACCACTCTGAAAAACGGCCGCCGGTTTACCTGCGCAGGGGATGAGCCGTACAACGCGGAGTGCCGCCCCTACGTGGAAGGCAGTGACTGGCTGCTTCACGAAGCCTTCTGCCTGTACCGCGACCGTGATATCTTCGAACCCTATGAAAAACACCACAGCACGGTAAAAGAGGCCTGCGAGCTGGCAAAGGAGCTCTCCATCCCCAACCTTGTGCTATGGCATACGGAGGACAAACACCTGTCGGAGCGCAAAGCCCTATATACGGCTGAGGGCAGGGAATACTATGACGGCAATCTGCTGGTGCCGGATGACGGGGAAATCATCCCGCTGTAAACGTGCGGTGTACGCCGCATTCGTGTACACAGGATTCGTGTACGGCGGATTTATCTACGGCGGATTACAGAGTTATGTTAAGAGATAGGAAATCACCACGGTTCTATATTGCCGTGGTGGTTTTTTACTTACATGGGCAAGAATAGTCGAGAAATCCTTTTTCCGGTTCTGTATAATGATAAACGTCGGAGGTGATACAGATGAAAGAACAGATAGAAGCAGTCCAAAGAATGCAGGATTATATAGAGAGCCACTGGCAGGAGTCCATTACTCTGGCTGATTTATCGAAGGCCTCCCATTTTTCTCCCTGGTATTCTGCCAGGCTGTTCAGGAAGCTGACCGGTCTTTCGCCGGCTGACTACATCCGGCGTTACAAACTGTCCCGGTCCGCCCTGCGGCTGCGGGACGAGGACTGCAAAGTCATTGATGTTGCTTTTGATTTGGGATTCGGAAGCGTGGACGGATACCAGAGGGCATTTCTCCGCGAATTCGGCTGTAATCCCCGTGAATACGCCGCTCATCCCGTTCCCCTGTATCTGATGACCCCCTACGGCGTAAAATACAGATTCACAGAAAAGGAGCCCATGAATATGGAACAAATTAAGAACGTATTTATTCAGGTCATTGAAAAACCAGCCCGCAAGGTCATCCTTAAGCGGGGCATCCAGGCGTATGATTACATGACCTACTGCAATGAAGCCGGCTGTGATGTGTGGGGACTTCTCACCAGCATCAAATCCATAAGCGGCGAACCGTTATGCCTCTGGCTCCCCGAACAATACCGCCCGGAGGGTACATCCCAATACGTTCAGGGCGTGGAAGTATCCTCAGACTACAGCGGTCCTGTGCCGGAGGGCTTTGATGTAATCCAGCTGCCGGCTGCCAGTTACCTCATGTTTCAGGGAGAGCCCTTCGAGGAAGAGGACTTCTGCCAGGCCATACAGATGGTTCAGACAGCCATGGAACGTTACGATCTGTCGGTCATCGGTCTGGCCCCTGACCCTGAAAATCCCAGAATTCAGCTGGAACCCATAGGGACCAGGGGATATATCGAAATGCTTCCGGTAAAACAGGCTGTATCCTCATCTCATTCACACCCGGCGCCGGCTGTTAATCCTTAAGAAGCCTTAACCGCCCGCCGTCCTGAATCCGAATGGATGATAACGCTGACCCTTTTATAGACCAGGGCGGTGAGCAGGCTTACAATGGCGCCTTTCAGTATATTAAAGGGGCCTACAGCCAGGATTACGAATGTCCACACATTGCTGATAGCCGGGTTGATGGCCGCGCCTGCAGCAATGATGGTGTCCAGGGGCATGAAATGGGAATAGAACGGAAGCATAACAACCGCATTGAGTATCACAGCCACAATTGTCATGATTACAGTTCCCGCAGCCATTCCCATGACAGCCCCCTTTTTCGTCTTTTTAAGCCTGTAAATAATACCGGCCGGCAGCACAAGGGAGCATCCAAAGCAAAAATTGGCAAACTCCCCCACAAATCCCGTGCTGGTAGGCTTTAGTATCAGCTTCACCAGTATTTTCACCAGTTCCATGACAACGCCTGCCACAGGCCCCAGGGCAAAGGTACCCACAAGCACCGGCACCTCACTGATATCCATGCCGTAAAATGACGGCGCGATAAATGGAAGCGGCACCTCAAAAATCATAAGCACTGCCGCCAGGGCGCCGAACATGGCCATGACGGTTACATTCCTTACACTGAGTAAGTGATTCTGTTTCATTTCCCTATCCTCCTTGTTATGAGCACTTAGTGACCGTATTTTGGTCACTTACGTGCGATACATGACCCTTCACTTGGTGAGGTCTCCCACGAACCTAGTGAAGGGGCCCGTTATGAGCACTTGGTGTCCGTTTTCCGGTCACTTACGTGCGTATATGTGTCCTTCGGAATGCGTGCACTATAAAAGCCCCGGATACGCAAATAATCCGGGGCCTGTTCATCTACCACTTACACACCTTCTTCTCTCATCCAGACTATACTGTCGGTTCTGGAATCACACCAGATCAGCCGCCGTAGCGGGTCGCGGACTATTACCGCCGGTAGGGAATCACACCCTGCCCCGAAGAACTTTATTTAATTATAGCTGAATCATAGCACATATGAGGGTGGTTGGCAATAGGCTGCGCCATAATTTCCCCATTTCCCCATTTCAAACCCAACGTTCTGACTCAGCGCTTCCAGACTACCACGTCCTCCAGCTTTTTGCGCGGACGTGGCGGCGGCGATTCCTCCGGATACCCAAAGGCCACGGCTGCCACCAGCTCATCCCCGCAGTCCATCCATGCGCACAGCTCCTCATAGGCAAAGAATATGTCGCAGATCCACAGACTGCCGATTCCCATATCCGTTGCTTCCAAAAGCATATTCTCAATTGCCGCGCTGACAGACTGGATATTACAGAGCTCATAAATCCTGTCCTCGTCGTTGAGGGGAGAAAACATCCCCTTCCCCAGGGGATTCAGGACAAATATGACCACAGGCGCCTGTTCCATGATTTGGACCGTGTACTCCGCGCCTCCCAGGTGCCTGCTGCTGTCCGGCAGCATAGCTTTTCCTGCCTTCTCCCGCTGGATTCCGGCCTGAAACGCCCTCAGCATGTTTTCTTTTGCCTGTCCCTGAATGACCATAAATTTCCATGGCTGCCTGTTCTTTGCTGACGGTGCCTTTATCCCGCTTTCCACAATTTTACAGATAACCTCATGGGGTATTTCCTTGTCTGAGAACCTGCGTATACTTCTGCGCCTGTCTATTGCATCCATTTTCTGTCTCCTTCGTATTTTCCGGGCAGGCTAAACTCCTATGGCCATTATTCTTCTATGGCCATTATCCATCTGCGGCTGGTATCTCCATACCCGCGATTCTCCTGAATCCGCGATTCTCCTGTACCCGCTACTCTCCCAAAGCCATCCTGTAAATTTCCATCATCTCTTCCTTGCCCAGTTCCCGGATGCCCGGCAGGGTACGCTTTCCCATGTTGGTGCACTTGACAGCCATTTCTTCCAGGCGTTCTTCCTCCACACCCAGTTCTTTTAAGGAAGAGGGCATACCCAGGCTCTTATAGAAATCTTCTGTGGCCCGGATTCCTGCCAGGGCCGTGTTCATAGGGCAGTCAAAATCCATGTCTATGTTCCACACCTGGACCGCATAACGTGCGAAGCGGTTCACATCACTGGGGCACACAAACCTGGCCCAGGATGGCCACAGGGCTGCCAGACCTGCTCCGTGGGCAATGGATGGGTACATGCCGGAAAGCTCATGCTCCAGCTGGTGGACCTGCATGAAGAACTCCCTTCCAGCCCCTGTCAACCCGTTGTGGGAAAGGCTTCCTCCCCACATAAGAGCGGCTCTGGCTTCATAGTTATCCGGATCTTTATCGGCAATCCTTCCTGCCTCCACCGTGGATTTTAACAATGCCTCGGCTATGCGGTCCGTCAGTTCCGTATCCCTGGTCTTGCTGAAATACCGCTCCAGGGTATGCATCATGATATCCACTGTTCCGCAGGCTGTCTGGTATTTGCTTACCGTGCAGGTCAGCTCCGGGTTGCAGATGGAAAACAGCGGGCGGTGGGTCACGCTGTTAAAGCCCCGCTTAAATCCATTTTCCTCATTTGTAATGACACAGGACGCGCTCATTTCACTGCCCGAGGCAGAAAGCGTAAGAATGACGCCCACCGGCAATGCCCTGGCAGGCACAGCCTCCTGGCGGAAATAGGTCCATACATCCACATCCGGGTTCCCTGCGCCGTCTGCTATACACTTGGATGAGTCAATCACGCTGCCTCCTCCAACAGCCAGCACCAGATCCACGCCCTCCTTCAGGCACAGTTCGATGCCCTCCTTGGCCTTAGACAGAGTGGGATTGGCCTGTACGCCCCCCAGCGTCACATACTGTATTCCCTCTGTCTCAAGAGAGCCTGTAACTGCGTCCAGAAGTCCGGACTTCTTAGCGCTGGACCCGCCGAAATGCACCAGCACCTTCTTAAATCCGTATTCCTTGACAATCTTTCCTACCTGCTGATGGGTATTCTTTCCAAATATCATCCTGGTTGGTGTAAAAAACTCAAAATTTTCCATTATGTAATCCTCCTTCATGCCGCTTTCACCGCTGTCTCCATTATACATAAATCAGGGCGCTTTTTCCACTTAAATCTGCTGCCTGTTCAGCCCTGCGCCAGTTTGTCCTTATACCCGCTTTCCCATTTCCCCACTCTCCTCCCCGCCTGAAATACCAGACTCCTGCCAGAGCCCCATGAAAGGAAGGGAATGCCTGTTTCACCCCACCCGCCCCCCATTAAAACCAGGCACACCCCATACAATCCAACAGGAAATTAATACGCCGCGCATTCCCCGGATCGCAAAAAAAGGCCGCAGACGAAGCATCGCTGCGGCCTGAAAATCCATTCTTCACTGCAAGGCAAAGCCTGCCGGGGAAATGCTCTGATTCCATCAGCCTGGTACTTGTGATGCCATGTTGCTGATGGAGAGCCGGAGATGTACCATGCTGCTGATGGAGAGCCGGAGATGTAAATACCGGCATCAGGACAGATTATCGCGAAATGTTCTCACCATCTGTTCCTGCCAGGCCCCTCCGTATTCCCCCATGACCAGCCTTTTTAGCGCCTCGGCCGGGAACCGGCGCCAGGACATCTCCTCATGCTTTACCAGGATGGGATAGTAATATACCCCGTTGTCCGCCGCTGCTTCACAGTCCCCAGGCGCATCCCCCACCATGAGCACATGGTCCGGGCAATACCCCTTTTTCAGAAGAGCATTGATACAGGCGGACTTTGACCCGGAGTCCTGGGACAGGACCACGTCCACATATTCCATCAGGCCCTGTCTCTGCCATTCTTCCTCCACCGCTTTTTTGTTGGCAGAGGATACCACTGCCACGTCCGCTGTCTCATGGGCCGCCTTAAGGGCCTCACGCACACCGTCAAAGGCGCATTTGGCTTCTTCCGGCATGGCCCCGATTTTCCGGTTTACTTCCTCAGACCATTCCAGTGCCTGTCGGAATATCTCCTTTCCGGTCCGTTCCCACTGGGCCTTTACTGCCTGGTTTGACAACTCCGGCGCTTCCCCTGTCCATCGGACAAAGGCATCCACATCCGGCACTGCTTTATATGTCCGGTCAATTTCTGCCAGAATCATGGCCAGGCCCTTAAAGCGGTTGATTCCCCTGGTCATGGTGTAAAGATTGATCTCATCCCAGCGCCTGCGTATCTTCTGCTCCCATTGTGAAAGCCCCCAGACCGGAATCAGACAGGGCCCGAAACAGGTTATATGTTTTGAGTCCATGGTATCCATGGCACAGCCGTCTGAATCGACGCAGATCAGATATTCCTTTTGCTTCCTGTATCCCTCTAATATGTCCGGCATCCGAAGCTCTCCTCTCCTTTACGCCACTGCATATTACCGGAACTGGTACCAGTAATCCTGTACATCCTGCAGATTTTTATAGACGAAGTCATAATTAATCATCCAAAGCTTCATATCCTCCAAGGGGATATTGCCTTCTGCCGGGGTTGTCTCCGGGCGTACCGGCCATCCTCCGATGGTGTTGAATGGTTTGATACCATTTCCGTTTCCATCTTCGCCGCCTAACAGATAGCGAATCAGCAGCTTGGCTCCGTTTGGATGAGGCGCCTCGTTTACCACTGCCACAAAGTTCATGAAGGCCACGCCGGAAACAGGCTCCATCTTAAGGGGCTCAGATTCGATATTCCACCCCTTGTCAGCCCGCTCCCGGTACTTGGAGGACGGTGTGTAGCCAATGAGCTTTGACTCCTTGCCCTCTCCCACAGACTGGATGACCTCGTTGTTTGAGTCAAAGATGACCGGATCATTTTCCAGCACCCGCTTCATCCAGGCATGGGCTGCCGTGGGCTCGTCGTCCGCCAGTACAATATCCTCGCCGTAGCACGCCTTATAGGCTTCCGCCATCTCGTCCGCATGCTCCACCATAGTGGTGAACAGGGCCATGTAGCTCACTGTGCCGATTGGGTTCTGGAGCACGAAGCTTCCCTTCCATTCCGGCTTTGTCACATCCCACCAGTTGGAGATGGGGGTTTCCGTATAGATGCCGGTATTGTAGAACCACCAGTCAGTCTCAAAGTACAAAGGCGTCATATCTTTTAAATATTCCTGGTTCACATTCTTGTAAATGGATTCAGGCTGGTAATTGTGCAGGATTCCCTTGTTAAAGAAATTAATCATGTAATCCCCTGTCTGTTCCTTGGAATGGATTACGTCAGCTGTGCGTATACCCGAGTTGTACTCTGTGCTCAGTTTGGTGGACATGTCATTGGCATTGATGTCATATACCTCCAGGGTCATGCCGGGATAATCCTCCTCAAAGCTGGCCTTTACCTTAGCCATACGGCTGGAAATGGAATAAATGACTACCTTCCCGCCCTCCTCGTCCAGTGCCTTCTTATACAGTTCATCTGAGGATTCATCCTCATACAGTCCCGCGTCCACGGCCCACTGCTCCTCCGGGGCAGACGCTGCATTTCCTCCTGCTGCATTTTCCCCTGCCGCATTCTCCCCTGCCTTGTCTCCAGCCGCCTCCTTCTGCGTCTCTCCTGCTCCCGGCTGCTCCCCGGCCTTGCCCTCATCTGCTACCTTGGCAGCTGTTGTGTTCCCGGATGCAGCCTTTGTGTCCTCAATCTTTTCGCAGCCCGTAAGCGCAGATGCAGCCATCACGCCTGCCAAAGCCAGTGCCAATAAACGTTTTCCTCTTCTCCTCATGATTTCTTCTCCTTTATCATTTATTTGAATTTTGTTGGTCCTGCTGTGCGTCCATGACAGCCAGCTTTGCCAGCCTGCCGCTGTCCTTGCAAAACACGTTCATCTTATCCGGATTAATCCGCAGCCACACCTTTTGATCCGGACTGTACTGCTTAAGTCCGTTCTGCTTGGACAGGATTCGTTCCCCGCCCACCTCCAGGTAAATGGTTGTCTCTGAACCGGCCGGCATCACAGAGTATACTTCCGCCTCTATGCTCCCCTCTGCGGGTCCGTCCAGTATCTCCACCAACTCCGGTCTCACCCCGACCACTGCCTCAAAGCTTCCGTCACCCGGGGCTTCCCCGGTAAAGGACTTCCTGTCATAAGACGCGGTTCCCAAAACGGATTCCACGGTCATGGTATCTCCCGCCACCCTGGCCTTTCCCGGAAGGAAATTCACCTTTGGATTGCCGATAAAGTCAGCCACACGCAGGGAGGCAGGATTCTGGTACAGCTCCATGGGCGGCGCCACCTGCTCCAGCACACCCTCAAAGAAAATGGCTATTTTGGTAGACATGGTCAGGGCCTCCGTCTGGTCATGGGTCACATAGATAATGGTGGTGCCTAACTCCTGATGGAGCCGTTTAATTTCACTTCTCATCTCGATTCTCAGCTTGGCGTCCAGATTGGACAGCGGCTCGTCCAAAAGCAGCACCTCCGGCTCCGACACAATGGCCCTGGCTATGGCCACGCGCTGCTGCTGTCCGCCTGACAGTTCCGACGGATACCGGTCAATGAACGCCTCAATCCTCATGCGTTTTAAGGCATTTTCCACCTTCCTTCGTATCTCCTCCTTGGGCACCTTTGCCACTTCCAGGCCAAAGGCCACATTGTCAAATACCGTCATATGGGGCCAAAGGGCATACGACTGGAATACCAGGTTAAGATGGCGTTTTCCCGGTTCCTCATAAAACTTTTCAGGCGCATTGACAATCTCCCTGTTCCCCATATACATATACCCTTCCTGGGGCTTCTCCAGGCCTGCCACCACGCGCAGGGTGGTTGTCTTTCCGCAGCCGGACGGCCCCAGCAGTGTCATAAACTCCCCGTCCTCAATCACCAGGTTGATGTCCTTTAACACATGGTTCCTGCCATAATATTTATTGATTCCTCTTAATTCAATTCTGCTCATCTTTCATATCCTCCCGCATTAAAAGCCCTTGGTGATGTCCGCGTCCGTAAAGGTATTGGCAAACCAGTAGACGAAGAATACCAGCACAAACATAACGATGGTCACTGCACTGGACAGCTGAATCAGATTTTCCGCCGAATAGGCGTACGCCATATAGGGCAGCGTCTGCTGGCTGGGCGTCATGAGTATAACTATCAGGTCCAGTTCCTTCATGATGCTGATAAACACCAGCATGAATCCGCTTATCATACCGCCCTTTGACAGAGGGAACACAATCTTAAAGAACCTGCGCAGGAATCCCGCGTTTTCCACCTGGGCGGCTTCCTCTAACTCCGTACTGATCTGGAGCATATTGGATGTTCCTGCCCTGGAGGCAAAGGGCATGTTCTTCACCACAGCGATAAGCACCAGCAGGGCAAAGGAGCCGTACAGGGACGGTACCAGGGTGATGCGGTAGCCGAACATTTCTATTTTCTTAGCCGTTGCAAAGAGAGCCAGGTACATGGCGCCAAAGGCAATGGATGGAATCAGGTAAGGTATAAATACAAGCTGCTCCACCAGTTTTCCTGAGAACAGCTTGCGTCCCCTGGAATTGATATAGCCAATCAGCTGTCCGAACACGGTTGCAAACAGGGAGGTAAGCACCACCAGCTTGATGGTGTTGACCACATATTTCATGAACTGCGGATTCTTAAATATACCCGGCTCGCCCTGGTCAATGGTGGGCACGGAACCTCCGGTCCAGTAATGAAGGGTGAAATTGCTGAGGCTGTAGTTGCCCGGCTCCAGCATAAAGGACTGGTACAGCAGAATGACCACCGGAAACACAACGGCCACTGCGATGAAGGCAATGAGAATCCCCACGATAACCGGCCTCCATTTGCCCAGGCGTATGGGATTGCTCCTGCTGCCCTTTCCTCCTATGGTACTGAAGGATTTTCTGGAACCAATGGCCTTCTGGTTTAAGAACACGCTGAAGGAGGCAATGGCTATGAGAATCAGAGATATGGCAAACGCCACCCGGTTCTGCCCGTTCTGTATGGAGTTGTACATGGTGGTGGATACGGTGTAGTATCCGATTTTAAGCCCTAAAACCGACGGAACGCCGAAGGTGCCCATTGCCTTTGAAAAGGTCATGATAACCGCGGACAGAATAGCCGGCATCACCAGCGGGAATGTAATCTTTGTAAGTATCCTGGCCTTGCTGGCTCCCAGGATTTCCCCCATCTCTTCCAGCTCCGAGTTGATGGAGCTGAGGGCCGAGGACACCAGCAGGTAGGCATAGGCATAATAGTGGATGACTAACACCACGATAATGGCAAACGGCCCGTAGGCCAGCCAGTCCGGTGTCTGAATCCCCAAAAATCCCAGAAGGCCCTGGGCGCCGCCCACGCGTTCATTCTTGAATATGGTCAGCCATGCCATGGACTTGCACCAGGATGGTATCATATAGGGAATGATGAGGGCCAGGGAAAAGAATTTCTTATATGGCAGGTCGCTGCGGACCATGAGCCATGCCAGCAGTGAGCCCAGGGTAATTCCAAACGCAGCCGTGCACACGGATATCAATAAGGAATTCTTAAGGGGAGTCCACAGCATTTTCTGGGAAATGCTGCTGGTCAGAACCCGTTTCCAGTAATAGGGGGTAAACATCCCCTCCCTTCCCCCGTCCACCCTGGCCGCGTCTGCGCCTGCCAGGGTAAGCGTCTGTATAATCATCTGTCCCAGAGGAATCAGAATCAGATAAACCATGAATATCACGGAAATCACCACCATGATATTGTATGGATTCTTTACAATGCTTCCTGCCTGATTCATAAGACGGCGTTTCCTGGAAAATTCCCGGACGCCGCCTTTTGTTCCGGCCTTTGTATCTGTCTGCATACTGCCTGCTCCTTTCTGTTGCCTGCATACTCTCTTCTGTCAGCCCTTCATTTTATCCCTTGTTTATCCCTTGTCTATCCCTTGCAGGAACGGCGCTCCACCAGCCTCGGTTCCAGCTTCACAGAAGCCTTTCCCCCCACTGGCGCGCCCTCCTCCACCATTCCCAGCAGCAGCTCCACGGCGGTCTCCATCTGTTCCTCATGGGAAACTGCCACCGTTGTAAGCTCGATGTAGGGCAATTCCTCGGTTATGTTGTCAAACCCAATGAGTGAAAAATCCTCAGGTATGCGGATTCCATTTTCCCGGCATGCCTTGACAATCCCGTTGGCCGTGGCATCGCTGGCAGCCACGATTCCGTCCGGCATGGCCAGTCCGCTTTGAAGGAAATGCTTGAAGTGGTTATATCCCCTTTCAAAGCTGGTCCGAAAATCCAGATTGCACTCGTATACCTGGGCCGGAATCCGCTTTGCCCTGGCTGTCTCCAGAAAACTGGCGGCCCTGTAGCGGTGGGCCAGGCGTTCGGGCTTGAACCCCACAAACAGCAGGTTCCTGCACCCTTTGGATATGAGATACTCGGCGGCGATTCTGCCCGCCTGCTCCTCGTCGGCGCAGACATAGGGAATCCCGCACTGGCCCGTAAGCTCGTTAAGGGCTACCATGGGTACATTATGAATAAACTCAGCCATGCTCTCCGTGCTCCTGGGACCAATGGGAAATATCAGGATTCCCTCCACCTGGTGCTCTGCCAGAAGCTTCAGATAATCCCTCTCTGCCTTCAGCTCCCGGAAGCTGTTGCATAATAATACCTGATACCCTCTTTTGTGGGCAGCATCCGAGGCCTTCACCATGAGTTCGGAATAAAAAGGGCTCATGATATCCGGCATGATGATGCCTATGGTCTGAGTCCTGCGCTTCACAAGACTCCGGGCCAGGCCGTTGGGCGTGTAGGAGAGCCGTTCGCATACCCGTAATATCCGGCTGCGGTTTTCCTCGCTGATACCATCCATCCCGTTTAACGCCCTGGATACAGAGGCGATGGATACCCCTGCCTCCCTGGCAATATCTTTGATTGTCACTTGTTTCATAATAGGCCTTCTCCCCATTTCTCCGTTTTAAAGAATGGTTTTCGTAAACGTTTACGCTTAAAAATATTATACCATCAGCCAGGTTTTCCCGCCATTTCCAGAACCAACAAAATGCACAGGTACCCCTATGCATTTTGCATAATAATTTAGGCATTTTTTCGTAAATTTTACGGCCGTATACGTTTACGGCCAAAAGAAGGAAGTTTTTCTTTTGTACAAATTGCCCCTCCCCCTTCATTCATGCATAAAACAGCACGGACAGACATAAGATTACTCCAGGACCCATATTTCCCGAAAGGGTGTCAGGAGGCGGTTATATCATGAGATTCTTCCGAATGCTCCGGGAGCATTTACATATCAGTACAAAGACAGTGATTTACGGGGAAATGATGGTGCTGAGCCTGCTGTGTCTCAGCATCTTCCTGTTTAAAACAGACCCGGGCCAGGCAGTCATGAGCCAGGCCTCCAGGCTGGCCGGATACATGAATCCCCTGGAAAACATAGACGGAGCAGACCCGGACAAGACAGGGACAGATAAGAAAGAAGCTAAAAATAAGGATTATATCAAATGGGTGGACTTCGGCGTCACCTCGGAGGCCATGAACCAGGCATTCCGCCTTGACGTGGACACCTGCCAGGCTGATGTTCATCTGAACTGGGTGGATTTGCTGGCCTATCTGGGAACCCGTTACGGCGGGGATTTTTCCAAATATAAGCCGGAACACATGACCGCTGTGGCAGAAAAACTGAAAAATGGTGAAACCACCATAGAAGAACTGACAAAAGACATGAAATATTACTCTTATTACCGCCAGGCCTACGGAGCTGTATTAGATGGCATGGTAGGGCAGTTTGAGGCAGAGATACCGGCAGGCGAAGCCCCGGCCGCTTATCTGCCTTCCGGAGTGGCAGGAGGCGCCCCCGGAGACCCCGCCACGGTCTGGGTGACCAAATACGGGCTCAAGGCATTTTCTCCCATTGCCAAGGGCTTTCCCTACAGCGATTTTGACGACTTTGGCGTGGCCCGCAGCTATGGCTTCAAGCGCCAGCACCTGGGCCACGACATGATGGGCCAGGTGGGAACTCCGGTGGTTGCCGTGGAATCCGGCTATGTGGAAGCCCTGGGCTGGAACCAGTACGGCGGCTGGCGGCTGGGAATACGCAGCTTTGACCACAAGCGGTACTACTATTACGCTCATCTGCGCAAGAATTACCCCTACCAGTCAGGCCTGGAGGTGGGAAGCGTGGTGCAGGCCGGGGACGTCATAGGCTATCTGGGGCGCACCGGTTACAGCCGCACCGAGAACACCAACAACATCGACGACCCCCATCTCCACTTTGGCCTGGAACTCATATTTGATGAGTCCCAAAAGGACAGCAACAATGAAATCTGGGTCAGCTGTTATGAACTGGTAAAATTCCTGAATCTGAACCGCTGTGAGGCGGTAAAGGTGGAGGGCACAAAGGAGTGGAAACGGTTATACGGCATCAAGGACCCGCTGGTTCCGGTGCAGCCCGCCACACCGTCCCAGGCCGGACCTGCGGCAGAATCCCAGGCAGAGCCCCTGGCAAAATCCCAGGCCGGACCCCAGACAGAATCCCAGGCCGGACCCCAGACAGACCCCCAGGCCGGATCCCAGGCGGAATCATAGGTTCATTCCGCCAAAAGGCGCCTCCTCCTTTTCTTACCCTCTCACCCGCGGCTGTCCTTCTCGCCCACCACAGCCACACCTCCGTTCTTTAAGAACTCCGAGGGCGTCACATTGGTGTATTTCTTGAATACGCCGCAGAAATGTTTATACTCGCTGAATCCCAGCTCATCGGATATCTCATAGATCCGCATGGTGCCCTGGCTCAGCATATTCAGGGCCTTCTTAATCCTGTACTGGTTCAGCAGGTCCACAAAGGTGGTGTTAAGCCCGGCCTTCAGCTTCCTGCTGAGATAGCTGGTGCTGACCCCCAGGCTTTCCGCCACCTGGTTGATGCTCACCTTTTCCTTGTAATGCTGCTTCACGAACTCATAGGTTCTCTTTACGTAGGGATCCATGCTGTTCTTTGCGCTGTCAAATATCTTCCATTCATCATAGACTGTCAGTAGCCTGTCCTGGGATATCTTCTCGATTTTCTCATACTTGCTGGCGTAAGCTATCTGCTGACGGATTTTGTCCAGAGACTCCTTCAGCTCATCCTCGTCCACAGGCTTTAGCAGATAGTCCGTGACACCCATATGGATGGCCTGCCGGGCCAGCTCAAACTCCGAATAGCTGGTCAGCACCAGGCTGTAAAACTGCTGGTCCTTGATGGCTGTCTCTATCATCTTAAGCCCGTTCATCTTAGGCATTTTTATGTCGGTCAGCACAATATCCGGCTGCTCCCTCCGTATGGTCTCCAGCCCCTCTGCCCCATCCTTGGCCGTGCCCACAATAATACAGCCCATGTCCAGCCAGTTTAAGGCGAAGGTAAGACCCTTTCTGATGATCTCCTCATCCTCCACAATCACTACTTTTAATAACATGACAGAATCCCCCCATCCTTACACCGGGAGTGCGCCGTCCCCTGTGCCTTACTCTTCGCAGGGCACCCGGAGCGTCACCACTGTCCCCTTTTCCATTTCACTGTCAATTCCCACTCCATACCCGCTTCCATAGACCAGACGTATCCTCTTATGGACATTGTAGATGCCGATATGGTCTGTCTGGTTCTGTCCCTGGTCCAGATTGGCCTTCAGCTTCTCCAGAAGCTCTGTGCTGATTCCCACTCCGTCGTCCGATATAATGACGGAGAGAACCTCATTTTGTATCCTGGTGCTGATACGGATCTCCAGGCAGTCACGGTCCTCACCAAAACCGTATTTGATGGAATTCTCCACAATGGGCTGCAGGGCCATCCTCGGTATGGACGCATTCCTGCTGCCCTCCTCCAGGTCAATGCTGTATCTTAACCGGTCGCCATACCGGTAGAGCATAACCTGCAGATACCGGCTGATGAAATCCATCTCCTCCTTCACCGTCACCACATCCTTGCCGTTCTGGATGCTGTAGCGCAGCATTCTGGACAGGCTGACCAGCATCTTCTCCGCCTCCCCCGGCCCGAACTTTATCATATACCGGATAGATTCCAGGGTATTGAAGAGAAAATGCGGGTTAAACTGTGATTCCAGAATCTGGACCGTGGCCAGCATGTTCTCCTTTGCCAGTTCCTGATGCCTGGCCAGCAGATGGCGTATGCTGCCTATCATGGTGTTGAAGGAATGGCCGATGCGCTCAAACTCATCACCCGAGGTAATTTCCAGGGACACATCCAAATCCCCCTTCTCCACCTGATCCAGGGCGCCTATGAGATCGTAAATGATTTCCGTCTTTTTGTCCGCCACCTTGCCTGCGCTCCTGTAGATGGCCAGGGTCACTGCCAGGGCCAGAAATCCCACCAGCACCAGGGACATAAGGCACAGCTGGACAAAGGATGTACAGTCGTATATGACCTGTACGGATGCCTCCTCATCCAGCACGGACACGCTGTCCGTGTAATACCATCTGTTCTCCAGATGCACCATGCTGCCGCCGTCGCGGAATTCCTCCACCAGCTTGCCCCGGTCGTTCTGGAACCTGGACACCCCGTCGGTGAACAGCCGGTTGAACTTGTTAATCAGCAGTACGGGCTGTTCCATATTTCCCAGCCGTTCCTTAAACGCATCTGCTTTCAGCACAAAGCCGCTGTATCCCTGGAGCCTTCCGTCCTTTACCACGGTCTGGAACATGAGCCATGCAGGAAGGGCCCTTCCGTCTATCACCGTATTGTCATAGATAAAGATACAGTCATTTTTGCTGTCATTCTGGTCCGTTGTGTTCCAGGGCAGATAATTTCCTATGTACTGTATGACATTGGACTGGCTGTTGGTGGAAAAAACCAGATTCCTGTCCCGGTCAAACAGGTAATAGTCACCCCTGTAAACCTGACCGTTAAGGAACCGGTAAATCTCCGACACTGCCTCTGTCTTATAGGAAGGCAGTCCCTTAAACTGTTCCACGTCCAGCTCCCCTGCCATCCTTTTATTCTCGTCCACATAGCTGTCTATAACGCCCTCAAACTCCCCGGAAAAGTGCTCCAGCATGGTCCTGCTCTTCCGGATGATCTGCTGGGACCCCACCGCTGTAAACACCAGAAGCAGGACCACCAGCGATATAAAGCAAGGTGCAAGCGCATGGAAAATCAAACTTTTCCGGATTTCGTCCCTGAAACATGTTTGTTTTCGCTTCTTCATACGCCTGCACCTTTTACCATTTTTAATATTAATACACTGCACATTACTGCAGTTTTCAGTTTATCATACGGCAGTTACATTGTCACGTCCTTATTGCCCGACACCTTGAAGAAGATGAGCAGGGATACCACGGTGGTAACGGTGAGGATGGTTGCCAGGGCAGCGGCTGTTCCGTAGCTGGCCCGGATGACCTCATTGTATATGGCCACCGACATGGTCCTTGTGTTGGCCGTATAGAGCATGACGGAAGAACTCAGTTCATTAATCAGGGTAATCCAGCTTAATATGGCGCCGGACGCAACACCCGGAAGCATCATTTTCGCCGTCACCTTCACAAAGGACATGGATGGTGAATCGCCCAGGCTGATGGCGGCCTCCTCCATGCTAGGACTGATCTGGTAAAGAATGGCGGAGCTGGAACGCAGCGTATATGCCTGCCTCCGGATGACCAGGGATATGACCATAATGATGGCGGAACCGGCCAGCATCATAGGAGGATGGTTAAATGCAATCAGTAACGTAATACCAAGGACGGAACCCGGTACAATGTACGGGAACATGGCAATGGTGTCAATGGCGTTGGTCAGCCAGCTCTTGCGCCTCACTGCCAGGTACGCGATGAGCATGCCCAGGACCACGATAATCACAATAGCTGCCAGGCAGTAAAGATATGTATTCTTGATGGACTGGATGGCTGTGGAGAACACCTTGCGGTAGCTTTCCAGGGAAAATCCATCCACAAACACCTGCATCTTGGTGGCGCGGAAGGAGGTGTAAACAACCATGCACTGGGGTATGATGGAGGTGGCTGCCAGCAGATAGATAAACAGGTGAATGAAAAAGCCTTTGATTCCATGGACCTCCTTGGGCTGAATCGGCCTCATGGAGCTCATGGTAAAGGACTTGGTATTCACATACCATTTCTGCAGCAGGAACACAGTTGCGGTGACTACCACCATAATGGTCGCCATACATGCCGCAAAGTTGGCGGAACCGCCTGTCTCTCCCACGAACTCGGAGTATACCAGGGTGGGCATAACACGGTATCCCTCGCCAATCAGGGCCGGGGTGCCAAAGTCTGCCATACAGTTCATGAACACCAGCAGGGCTGCCGCTATCAGGGTAGGGGTGACCAGGGGCATGATTACGGTAAAGACCTTTTTCAGGCCTCCGCATCCCAGGCTTTCCGCCGCCTCAGACAGGGCCACATCTATCTTTTTGAGGGCTCCCGATACATACATGTAGATAAACGGATACAGCTTAAGGGCAAATACCAGCAGCATTCCTCCAAAGCCGTAAATAGACGGCATGTGGATTCCCAGGCCCTTTAAGAACTGGGTCACGGTTCCGCTTCTTCCCAGAAGCAGGATCCAGGAGTAGGCGCCGATAAAGTTGGGACTCATCATGGAGATGATGAACAGGATTTCCAGCAGGCCTTTTCCTTTTATCTTATAAAACGACATGAAATAGGCCAGAGGCACCCCCAGTATAATGGCTACCACGGTCACGCTGAAGGTCAGCTTAAACGAGTTGAGCAGTGCGCTTTTATAATACTTCTTTGAAAAGAACCTGGCATAGTTGTCAATGGTCCAGACTCCTGTCTCCGTGTCCTTGAAACCGCTTAAGAAAAGGCTGATGAGCGGATAGAGAAGGAACAGGGCAAACAGGGCAATGATGACCACTGTCACAATCGTCCAGAAGTCCCACCTGATTTTCTTATTCGTCATATCTCTTCACATCCTTTATCAGACTCTGTTCCATGTCCTGGGTGAACACGTTGATTTTATTAGGGTTCGGTCTAAGGCGTATCTTTTCTCCCACTGAGAATATGCGGTCCACATGGCCTAAATCCTGGGAGTACTCAATGCTTGGCTGGTCCTCCAGCACCATGCCGTCCCCGAAGCGCAGGAAATAGTTGGTGTATTTGCCCAGGAAGGTCCTGCTGATGATTTCGCATTCCATGCCTTCCGGATTCAGCGAGAATTCCTCAGGGCGGACCGATACCACGACCTTCTGGCCCTCTGTCACCGTGTCCACAAGGTTTGCCATCTCCACATGGTATCCGCCCTCAAACACAACGGACGGCACGCTCCCCTGCTTTCTTATGGTTCCGAAAAAGAGATTGGAATGGCCGATAAAGGTGGATACAAATGCATTGTAGGGCCTTGCATAGATGTCCTGGGGGCTTCCAATCTGCTGGATAATCCCCAGCTTCATGACCGCAATCCTGTCTGATATGGCAAGGGCTTCCTCCTGATCATGGGTTACGTAAACCGTGGTAATACCCACCTGCTTCTGCACATCACGGATGGCGCTGCGCATCTCAATACGCAGCTTGGCGTCCAGATTGGACAGCGGCTCATCCATGAGAAGCACCTGGGGATGGATGACAATGGCCCTGGCCAGGGCCACTCTCTGCTGCTGGCCGCCGGACAGGCGCTCCGGCAGGCGGTCCTGGTATTCGTCGATTTTTACCACCTTAAGAATTTCATCCACCCGCTCCTTCATGTGCTCCTTCGGCACCTTGCGGATTTTCAGGCCGTATTCCACGTTCTGGCGTACCGTCAGGTGGGGGAAGATGGCATAGCTCTGGAACACCATGCCGATGTTCCGTTTCTGGGCCGGAATATCGTTGATGACCTTGTCGTCAAATTTGATGGTTCCCCCCTCGATGCTGTTAAACCCGGCAATCATGCGCAGCAGAGTGGTCTTGCCGCACCCGGAGGGCCCCAGCAGGGTAAAGAATTCCCCATTTTTTATAAAGGCGGACAAGTCCGGTATGATGGTCGTATCCCCATATTTTTTTACTACATTGTCGATTCCAATTGAAACACTCATACGTTTCCCCTCAATTCCTCTAAAATGAAGGGGGCTGACATATTAAGCCACGCCCCCGATGTATGTACCTTCATCTGCTCTTTGGATTGGTTTACTCTGTAAACAGCTCCTTAAACTCATCCAGCCACTCAGACTTGTGTGCCGCGGTGTCTGTCTCATCGTCCTGGATAACCTTAATCTGGTCCATTGGAACCATGGCGTCTCCCGCCTCCACATCCTTGCGGATGGTTCTTCTGTACTGGGTATTGTTCATGAATTCCTGAACATCCTTGCTGGTGAGCCAGTCCACGAACTTCTGGGCATTTGATTCATTGGGGCAGCCCTTGATGATGTATACGCCGTCGCCGCGGAAGATAACGCCTTCACTCATATAAACGGTCTTGACAGGCGCGCCTGCGCCCACATACTGAGCGGAACCCTGCTCAAAGGTAAGACCTACGGTGTACTCTCCGTCCGCAACGCCCTTATACACTGCGGAGGAACCGCCTAACAGCTTGCCGTCCAGCTGTGCGCAGAACTGTTTTACATAGTCCCAGCCATTGTCAGGATTGCCGCCGCCCATTGCATAGAGCATGTTTACCAGATGCTCAAAGGAGGAGGAGGATGCAGCCGGGTCCGCAAAGGCAATCTTGCCCTTTAATTCAGGGTTCAGCAGGTCCTCATATCCTTCAATCTTGATATCGCCAATCAGGTCCGTGTTCACCATGATAACCGACGGAATGGTATCAAAACGTGTCAGGTTGCCCTCTGTGTTCTTGTATTCATCATAGAACGCGTCCTCGTTGGATGTGGTGTAATCCGCAAAATACTCGCTCTTGTTTTTTACGGTTCCGATGGTTCCTGACCAGAGAATATCTGCCTGGGGATTGTCGGCTTCTGTCTGGATTCTCTTTAACGCATCGCCGGTACCCATGGCCAGACACTCAGCGTCAATACCCGTGTCCTCCTCGAACATGGCCAGCATGGAATCAATCATGGACTCTGTAAGGGGGCTGTAGATTATGAGCTTCTCATCCTTGGAAGCACCTGCCTCTTCCTTCTTCTCACCGCCGTCCTCTTCCTTTCCTGTCTCTGCACCGGCCTCAGCCTTGGGCGCCTGGGTATCCGCGCCTTTCTCTGTGGCAGAGCCTGAACTGCCTGAACAGCCAGCCAGGCTGACAGCCACTGCCGCCGCGCATAATACCGGGATTAATCTTCTTTTTTTCATTACCTTTATCCTCCTTTAAACTTGGTTGAAATGGTTTATGTACTGAATCAATAGGTTCCTGCCTCCTGGCCGCCAAGAAGCTTAAGGGCTGAGCTGGTTCCAATCCGCTCACAGCCTTCCTCCAGGAACTGCTCCAGGTCCTCCCTGGTCTTAACGCCTCCGGCTGCCTTGATTTTCACGCCTTCACCAATGTAGCGCTTAAACAGCCTGACATCCTCAATCCTGGCTCCTGCTGTTCCGAATCCGGTGGAGGTCTTGATATAATCGGCCCCTCCGTCCGTGACGCATTTGCACAGCTCCCTTTTCTCATCCTCTGTGAGATAACATGTCTCGATGATTACCTTCACCACATGGTTTCCGGCTGCTTTTTTGACTGCCTCGATTTCACGTGTGATCTTTGGAAATTCGCCGTTTTTTACATCACCTAAGTTTACCACCATATCCACTTCCCCGGCTCCGTCAGCCAGAGCCTTCTGGGTTTCGTAAACCTTTGTCTCCGTGGTATTATATCCCAGCGGAAATCCGATGACCGTGCATACATTCAGCTTGTCCCCATAGGCTTTTGATACCCGTTTAACATAGCTTGGAGGGATACAGACCGAAGCCGTATGGTTTTCAATGGCTTCCTCACAGAGTGTCTGTATCTCGTCCCAAGCTGAGACTGCCTTTAACAGCGTATGGTCCACATGGACCAGAATCTCTTCCTTTGTCATACCCATCCCCCTGTCCTCTTTGTTTGTAATCCCATTATATCGTCTCATTGCCGCCTGAACCATCCGAAATCCTGGCAAATTATCCAATATTCTGAACTCATTTTATATTTTTCTATATATTGTAGATAATTCATGCTATGAACTATCCATTGGATATTATCTGATGGAATTTACACTGAAATGTGATAAGATATAGACAGAACCTGATTAAATTACAGCCAGGAAGCGTCTGAAAGACCCAGACAGCCCTCTCCCACTGGCAGAAATGGAGGCATCTATGTTCGGAAGAAAGAAAAAGGCAGAAGTGTTTATGACCAACGACCTGGGATTATACACCACCGTACATCAGGCCCTGAAGGCCGGACAGATTCCCTGCGAAGTAAAGGTTGTCAATACAGGTACCCGGAACAGGCGGACCGGCGCACTCATCGGCAGGGTAGGTGAACGGCCTGAGCTGGAAATACAGTACTATATTTATACGCCCCTGGAATATGCAGACAGGGCCAAGTATGTGATTGATGAATACAGGAAAAATTTATCCCGGTAACCAAGGAATCCATAACGTATCAGGGGAAGGACGTGACTCGTACAAATCACGTCCTTCCCCTGTTTACTTCCATCCATATCTATAGCCGGCCGGCTTCCAGTCCGCTATGCCTTTAAGCCATCATCGTTCCCAGCCCCGTCCGTATTATCCTTCATGGCCATGCGCTTTTGCGCAAGCTTCCGCATCAGTGCGAATTCATCATAAATACTCCACTCTTCCCGGAACATACCGTCTTTTATAATATGCTGCGATATACCGGAAATGACCACGTGGGCTCCTGTGGCAGGCCCATAGATGCCAAAGCCCTCATGGGTGCCGATTATATTCCATCTGGTGGCGCACCGGTATTCGTCCCGCTTTTCATCATAGAGATAGTATACATCCTCCACCTGCATGGCCAGATTGGGGAAGGCCTGGAACAGATTCAGCTGGTCCTGCAGGAAATCGCCTCTGCCCACCAATTCCCTGTCTGAAGGTCCATGGTATCTGTAATCAGGGGCATAATTATCCTTAAACTGATTGAACATTCTTCTGTTATAAATCTCATGATAGCTTTTTCTGATAAAATACTCTATATCGCTGTACCGCCCGTTATTATCTCCGAATCTGTCCGGAGCAAACTCGCCGTTCAGCCGTTCAATCTCTCCCCATGTGCCAGTGTCTGCCTTGGCGCTACCTCCCTTATTGGCTGTGGCCTCCAATACTTTCATGGGGTCGTACCCCAATTGCCTGATTAGGCTGATTTCGTTATATACCACCCACTCCTCCACAACACGGTCGCCTTTTACATAGCAGTTAGCCACTCCCCATACCACTACCTTCCTGCCGGTAGGCGGACCATAGATGGTGTGTCCCGTATTGTGGCCAATCCAGGTCCACCTCATGGAAGTATGGAAGCCTCCGTTTCCATCAGATGCCCAGATAACATCGTCAATATAATCCTTGATATCCGGATATCCGGCCAGCTTCATCACAGAGTTTGCGATGACCTGATCCCGGCCGTATGTCACACCATCCGATGTATGTACCAGGGCATTATGCTTATAATGGTCATATATCTTCCCCATCCCCTTATCATCCCATATGTCATAGGTATGGCGGATGATAAAATCCGCAGGGTCGCGCCATTTTCCAAATCCAGGCATGGGCACTTCCTGCTCCCTTGCCTTGCCGTCCTTCCACATCACTGTAATATCATCCTTCAACGGCACTGACAGCTGTCCCAGGGTTTCCTGGTATACATTCCCCCTGTAGCGGATGTTCCTGTCGCAATCCTCTTTTTTACCGCCGGTACCGGACTCCTTTTGCGCCCCTGAAGGCTCCCTCAGGATATCTTCTGCTTGTGCAGCCTGATTCTTTGTGTTCTTTACCTCACTCATATATCGTTCTCTCCTATCTCTCTGTTATTTCATCAGGCCAGGCAGCCAGGTAGACATCTGCGGTATGAATATTACAAATATCAGTCCAATTCCCATGGTCAGTATCCATGGCCAGATTTCCTTTACTATCTCCTCAAATGGCGCTTTGGATATCTGGGCCGCCACAAACAGGTTGCCTCCCACAGGAGGAGTTATGATTCCCAGTGTGGAATTAAATATAAACATGACCCCAAAATGGATAGGATCAATCCCATACTGTGTTGCAATCCCCAGTAAAATGGAACTCAGTATGACATTAATGGCAATACCGTCCAAGAACGTTCCAAGGAACAATACCAATGCGTTTAATATTATAAGGGCCACAATCTTTGACGAAACGCTTCCCAATATTAATGCAGCCAATTTTGTGGGTATTTCCTCCAGCGTCAGTATTTTACCGAATCCAGAGGACACGCCCAGGATAAACAGTATTGTACACGTAGTAATCACAGTTTTATAAAACATCTGGGGCAGCATTCTGGCCTCAAGTCCGCTGTTCCTCTTTAACAGGCCGTAAATCAGGCCGTAAACCACCGATACCACAGCTGCCTCTGTAGGCGTAAAAATCCCGGAATAGATACCCCCTAAAATGATGACCGGCATAATCAGGCTGAATTTCGCCTCCCACATGGTCCTCAGTTTCCGGCGCAAAGGAATGGGGTCGTTTCCTGAACAGATATTATGCTTTTTGCCGTAAATATGGCAATATACCAGGAAACAGCAGCCAATGAATAATCCCGGCAGAATCTCTGCCGTAAACAGCTTGGAGATAGACACATTGTTCAGGCTCCCGAATACAACCAGTCCCATGCTGGGAGGAATCATCTGGCCGCAGCAGCCTGCCGTGGCAATGAGTGCCGCCGCCGCTCCCTGGCTCAGCCCCTGCTTTCGCAGCTCCGGCAGGGCAATCAGGCCAATGGCAGCTATGGTGGCATAGGCGGAACCGGAGATTGCGCCAAAGGCCATGCAGGCCAGAACCGTTACCATCATGATTCCGCCCTTCAGCCTGCCCACCCATACATTAGCGGCTTTAAACAAACCTTCTGAGATTCCTGCCTCTGACATAATCTGTCCGGCCAGCACAAAAAAGGGAACCGCTGTCAGTGTAAAGGAATCAACACTGTTGGCCATGGCGCGCACAAAATAGGACAGGGATATGATATCGCTTGTAAAAACAGAGCCCAATACCCCAATGCCTATGGCAAAGCCAATGGGTACTCCCAAGAAAGCCAGTCCCAGGAACAGAACAAACAAAACAGCAACTGACATCACGCTCCCCCCTTTTCTTCCTCAATTTTGTCCGCCTCAATTCCCCCCTGGCGGATCTGTCCCGCAATCTTTACCGTACACTGGACCAGCCTTAGACACACCAGTAGAAATCCCAGGGGCATAACAAGATAAAGGAGCCACATTGGTATGGGCAGGGACACGGCGGTCTGCCCTCCCTGGCGGATGATACTCAACAATTTATATCCTTCAATCATACAGATAACGGAAAAACCAAAACATAAGATATTACATAAAATATCCAGATACAGTCTCAGGCCCGGCCTGAGTAAGGAACGCACAAATGTTATCCTTATATGTTCCCCTGTCTTTACCGCATACCCTATGGAGATGAACACCATCCATACAAACATGTACCTGGTCATCTCTTCTGTCCATGGAAACGGAGTTGAAAACAGGTACCGCCCCACTATCTGAAGTGTTGTAAAAACAACCATAAGGGCCAGGAACACAGCGCCTATAAAAACTTCCAGCTTGTCGTCCACCCATTGAATCACTTTTTTCACGCTCTTTTTCACATCCTTCCGTCCTTATAAAGCAGTCATCAGTTCCTGAATGTCTCCAGTATCTCTTTGCCGCACATTTCTTCCACTTTAGGCTCGGTCGCCGCCACCATAGCTTCCTTGATTTCCGCCCTGGCCTCATCGGTCAGCTCCGTATAGAGAATCTTGCCTTGTTCCTGAAGCTCTTTAATCTTCTGTACGGAATCCTCCTCCTCCTTCATGGCAATCTTCCACTCCTCCTCTGCTGCCCCGGCGATTGCCTTATCATATGCAGCTCTCTGTTCTTCAGAAAAAGAATTATATTTGGCGGAAGAGATCAGTATTACATTGATGGAATAACTGTGATTGGTATCGGTTGCGTACTTCAGTACATCTATAAGCCCCTGCTGGATGATAGGCATTTTTGATGAAACCAGACCGTCTACCGTGCCTTGCTGAAGACCTGTATACAGCTCATTCCATGCCATAGGTGTAGGGATACATCCCAGTGCTTCCAGCTCCGCAATGTTAATGGGATTCTCCGGCGCCCTGCTTTTAATTCCCTGGAAATCCGCCAGAGTGTTCACTTCTCTTACATTATTCCAGAATATCCTTCCTGAGCTTCCAAAGAAAGCAGCCACTTTGACGCCCATATTTTTATCGTCAGCAGCCTTTTTCAGCAAATCCCCCTGCTCTCCGTCCAGCTTCGCCTTGGCATCCTTTAAATCATCGAACAGGTAGTCCGCGTTAAATACATAAAACTCCTTAATATTCGGCGCAAACTGTAGCTCTGCCACAGAAGTCATATCAATCTCTCCCAGGGTAACGGCCTCGATACTGTCGCGGTCGGATCCCACTACCTGCGCATTAGGAAATATTTTGACCTCAATTCCCACGTCCTCCCCTTCAATAATTTCCTTAAACTTCAGAAAACCCTGATGGGTGGCCTCTTTTTCATTTGCCTGATGGGCAATTCTGATTTCCAGCTTGGATGATTCAGCGCCGGACGGCGAGGGAGCGTCTTCCCCGCTTCCCTGCTCTTGCTTTGCAGCAGCTGGTTTCTCTGTACCGCAGCCCGTTAACGCGAGAGCTAATCCTACCAGACTGATTGTTATAACCTTTTTCATTGTTTTTTTCATTTTAAACCCCTTTCTCCATCAACACATTTACGATTATTTGCTTCACTGATTCCCCAATTACCGGTTTGACCTTCCCTTATCCCTCCCTTCCCATCAGGTTTAATCAGAATATATCTGCGGAAAATGAATACGTAGTCATTTTCCTGTAAAATAAATGATTGACATTTAATGTCTGTCAATCATCCATTTGTTCTAATGACGGACAGTATTCCTCACAATCAGCTGCATAGGAACCGCTACCGTCTCTGGGGGCATCTCCGGATTCTCCATATTCTCTATCAGGACCCGGACAGCCTCTTTGCACAGAATGTCATTCTGCTGCTGCAGTACAGTGAGGGAATACGACCTTAAAGATGCTGCAAACGTATCATCTAATCCCATAATAGAATAATCTTCACCCGGCACATACTTATACTTTAACCGTCCGCAGTCCATGACTCCCAGAGCCATCAGGTCATTGGCGCAGAAGATTGCCTCCACAGGCAGTCCCGAGGCAAATATACGGTCGCCTGCCCGATAGCCGGACTCATACGAATAATCGCCTGCCTGTATCATACACTGGGTTATACCGCATTGTTTAAGGCCGCCCAGAAAACCTTCCTGGCGCTCATCGTGATTCAGATAACAGCTTTCCTCCGCGGAAACATATGCAAATTCCCGCATCCCTAATCCATGCAAAAATCTCGCCGCCCTCTCCCCGGCCCCGTAATTGTCGGAATATACCATATTAATATCCGTATTAGGACTGTATACATTGAGAAGGACAAGAGGTATTCCCTTCTTTTTCCACTCCCCGGATATCTTGTGGGTCAGGGCCGATGAGGTGATGATGATACCGTCCACACAGTACTCCAAAAGCCTTCTGAGTATCTGATTGATGTCACTGTCCGGAGCCGTGTTGAACACCATTACCCTCAGCCCATATTCCTGGAGAAGATTGGTAAGGATATTAAGCAGGCCATAGTAGTACACGTTATATGTGTCAGACAACACAACTCCGATTATCCCGGTCCGGTTGGAGTTAAGACCTCTGGCCAGTGCATTGGGACTATATCCAAGCTCTTCAGCAGCCTTCAGCACCTTTTCCCTGGTCTTATGGCTTATCCTGTCATTCCACTTTTCATTAAAGACCCTGGATACAGAAGACTGGGATACCCCGGCCCTCTTTGCCACATCAAACGAAGAAATGCTTTTTATCATTCTTTTATCTATCATATAACCACCTATACCGTGATTGATTACGTCGTCATATTTTATGACTACGCAATCATTTATATCTTATATATACACTCCCCGTTTAATAATGTCAATATTAAATTTTATTTTTTACATTTTTTTGTCTACATTTCACATATCAAACCGCCAAAAATTAGCGGTTTTTTTGTTTTTCTTTTTCCCAGGCTTCTAACTTCTCCATCCAGACTCATATTTTTAATAAACGCTCCACATCCGCTTCGATTCCCAGGCAGTCATCCGCTGTCTCCATGCCGTACTCCACTACCAGGTCAGCCTGAGGGGTATATTCCCCGGCCCATGCCATGAAGCTGTCAAAATCCAGGGTTCCGTCCCCAATCCGTCTGTGGCTGTCGTGAACTCCGTCATTATTGTGAAGATGATATGCCAGAATCTGCCCTTTCAGGCGTTCCATAACGCTGCGCAGGTCCCAGCCATTGGCATGGGCATGGCCGATGTCTATGAGTACCGGGTATCCTTCCGCCCGGCACAGGGAGACAAAGCCGCTCTCATCTAACAGCATATTGTTCCGGTCCATGACCCCCGCATTCTCCACGGCCACCGGTATTCCCAGGGGACGAAACAGTTCCTCCACCCTGCGGTAATTGGCGCAGGAATCCCGCAGCATCCTCTCCTCATCCCTGACAGCACAGTTGTTGTGATGAAAAACCATATAGCGGCTGTTAAGCCTCTCTGAGTAGCGGAGGGTCTGGCCCACCAGTTCCATGGTGTACTCATACTCCTGGGTTCCCTGGGGCGCCGAGTGCTCCGCCTTGTAATAGGGGCCGTGAAAGCTGATGGGAACATGTTTTAACATGTCCATGCTCTCCTCAAGGAGAGAGGCGAATGCCTGCCGGTGGAACATGGGAAATACTTCCACTCCCACCTGTCCCTTCCATTTTTCCACATAGGACAGAATCCGCTTAAACTCCTCCGCCTTATACATATTGGTACTGATGAGCAAAGCCATGGCCGTTCTCTCCCTTCTTACTGGCACCTTTTTGGAGTATATACGGCTCCCTGGCAGCCCTTAGCTGCTCCGGATAGCCCAGGGACACCTGGGTAGCCCTGTCAAAGAGATGGATTCTGTCAAAATCCGGCTGGATGTATACGCTCTCTCCCGGAGCAGGGACATCCCCCTCGCTTACAGCAATAATTTCCATATTGTCCACCTGCACATATACGCCGTACCGGTTGCCGTAATCCTCCACGTACTTGACGGTTCCCTCCAGGGTATTTTCCTGGCGCCTGCGGTGCAAAATCATGTGCTCCGGGCGTATTCCCAGGAACAGACGGCCGGATTCGTTGCGGGAGGCCAATCCTGACCACATGTCCGGCAGCCAGACCACCTGTCTGCCGATCACCAGCGTTCCCCTGGTATAGGATGCCTCCACAATATTCATGGAGGGGGATCCGATGAATTTTGCAGTAAATACATTGGCGGGGCGGTTGTATACATTGGCAGGGGTGTCCAGCATCTGCATTTTCCCCTCATGCATCAGAGCAATGCGCTGTCCCACGGTCATGGCCTCAATCTGGTCATGGGTCACATAAATAAGGGTCTGATGGTACATCTCATGGATTTTCACCAGCTCCTTCCTGGCCCGCAGCCTCAGCTGGGCATCCAGGTTGGAAAGCGGTTCGTCTAAAAGGAAATAATCCGAGCGCTTCACCACTGCCCTGGCCAGCGCCACCCTCTGGCGCTGGCCGCCGGAAAGATCCTTTGGCCTGCGCTCCTCCAACCCTTTCAGGTCCAGCATATCCAGAACCTCCGAAAGCCTGGTCTTTATCTCCGCGGGATCCATTTTGTGGGCCTTTAGGCCGTAAACGATATTGCTTTGCACCGTCATATGAGGAAACAGGGCATAGTTTTGAAATACCATGGACACATTCCTCTCCCCGCAGGGAACATCGTTTACCAGACGGCCGTCCATATAGAGATTTCCCCCGCTGAGCCTCTCCAGGCCCGCAATCATCCGCAGGGTGGTGGATTTGCCGCAGCCGGAAGGTCCCAGCAGAATCAGGCGCTCTCCTTCCCTGATTTCCATGTTTAAATCCTTTACGATTACATTTTTGTCATAAGCTTTCACTACATGGTCAAATACTATGTTTTTCATTGATTTCTCCTTATTTGATTCCCTTGGCCGCCAACTCCCTAACCCTTGATTCCCGACATGGCAAAGGTATTGATGATATAGCGCTGGAACAGGATATACAATGCCAGCGGAATCACCATGGTCATGACAGAAACAGCCATTGCTATGGTAAACTCCGTTCCCCCCTCCGCGCTTATGTACATCTGCAGGGCCAGGGACAGGGTATAATTCTCCTTGCTTTTCAGTATAAGAACAGGCCACACATACTCGTTCCAGGAATTGATGAAAAAGATGATTCCCGTGGAAATGATGGAGGGCCGTACTAACGGGATGATGATATCCCTCATGATCTTCAGATTCTTCACATTCTCCATCCTGGCCGCCTCGATAAGAGCCCTGGGGATTCCCCGCATGGACTGGCGCAGGAGAAAGATTCCCAGCACATCGGCCAGCTGGGGCAGGGCCACGCCCCATATCTTGTCGCTGAGGCCGATTTTGGAAATCATCAGATAGTTGGGAATCATGGTAACGGTAAACGGTATGAACATGGTGGCCAGCATGATAAAGTACAGGATTCCCTTGCCCCTAAAATCAAAATACACAAAGGAATAGGCTGCAAACAGGCCGGTAACGGTCTTAAAAACAGTTACAGTGGCAGCAATTAAAAATGTATTCATGGTAATTTTTAAGAAGGGGAGCTTGCTGAATACATGGATGTAATTCTGCACCGTGGGCCTGGCCGGAATAATCTGAAACACCGTATTAAAGGCATCCTGCATGGTCTTAAAGGAATTTGACACCGCAAATACAATGGGCATCAGGATAAGGAACACGGCACACAGAAGAAGCAGGTGCCATCCCGGCTGCATTTCTTTAATTTTCATAGTATACCCCCTTTTCCACAAACCGGAATTCCAGAAGCAGCAGTACAATAAACAGCACCATGGTAATCACTGAAACAGCTGATGATGTGCCTGTGCGGTACAGGGTAAAGGCCTCATGGTAGGACATGTATATCAGGTTGGAGCTGGCGTAGTTGGGACCGCCCTGGGTTACCACCTTGATGGGTGTAAACACATACTGAAGCCCCTGTACAATGGTGGTGATAAACACGTAGATTCCAGTGGCCGAGCTCATGGGAACCACCATGTCGCGGAAGATTTTCCACAGGGGAATATTGTCCAGTCTGGCCGCCTCAACGACCTCCTGGGATACCCCGGACACACCTGCCAGTATGATGATAAAATTATAGCCGAACACCTTCCAGGAGGTGATTATGCTCAGTACAGCAATGACCCACCCCTCGGCCTTGGACCAGAAGGGAAGGGCCAGGCCAAAGTACTTTAACACAAGGGCCACAGGGCCGGAAATGGGGTTCAGAATCCAGATATAAAGAATGGATCCCACCACCAGGGATATGACGCTGGGCAGGAAAAACACAGCTTTATAAAAGCCCTGTCCCCTCTTAATCACCGCTGACAGGATGAAGGAAAGGATGTAGGGCAGCACAAAATTCAGAACCAGCAGTACAAGGATATACACCGCCGTATTTCCCGCAATCTTCCAGGAATTCGGGTCCCTGAAAATGGCTGCATAGTTAGCCAGCCCCACAAACTTTTTCACCGGTTTTACCATATTCCACTCAAAAAAACTGAGATAGATCGTATAAAACAGGGGATAAAACATGAATACCGCAAACACAGCCAGCGATGGCACAAGAAACAGATATCCCAGCAGTGTCTGCTTTTTTTCTTCCTGATTCAATCTGATTTTACCTCCATAAAGGGGCAGGTATCCCCATGTCCCCGGGGATACCCGCTCCAATTTATTGTAAGCAGCTGTATTTCAGCCGGTTACTGTACTGCCAGCAGCTGGTTGATGGCATCCTGTGCTGCCTTCATGCCCTGTTCTGCCGTCACCTGCCCGCCCAGAATCTGGTCCCTCATGTCTAAGAGCATCTGCTCTGCCTGCAGGCCGGCGTCTCCCGGAAACGCTGTCCACGGAACCACTCCGTCCATCTGCTGGATGGCTGCGTTCATCATCTTGTTCTCTGCCAGGAATGTCTTAAGCCCGTTCTCAGCCCCGGCCACATCCTTTCTGGGAGGCACATAACCGGTTCCCTCTGTCCAGGCTGCCATGGACTCCACGCTGTAGAGAAACTTCTCAAATTCCCATGCCGCCTCAATCTGGTCATCGCCCTGAGCCGTAATAGCCAGGAAGCATCCTCCTGCCGGAACCATGCGCTCCTTGTCTTTCCACAGGGGGGATTTTACGGTTGCCACGTCAAACTGCGCGCCCTTCTGCACGGAAGCCCTTCTGGCAATGGTGGTGTATAACATGGCGCAGTTGCCGTCAATAAAGCTCTGGCACCCTTCCTCCCAGGAGATATGTAAAGCGGTCTGGTCCTTCACCATATCAGCTATCAGCTGCATGGCTTCAATTCCATCCTCCGTGGCAAAGGAGGCCTCTTTTTTGCCCTCAGCGTTGGTGGTCAGCATCTTAGCGCCGCTGCTTTCAATCAGTCCCTGCTGTGCCCAGAAATCCGCGGGCTCCTGCATATAAAAACCGTACTTTCCTGTCTTTTCCTTGATGGTCTTTGCAAACTCGCTGACCTCCTGCCAGGTAGCCGGGCCGTCCTCCGCAAGTCCTGCCTCCCTTAAGATGTCCTTGTTGATGTAGAGAACCGGATTACTCAGGGAATAGGGGATGCCCACCTGGGAACCCTGGCTGTTTACAGCCAGCTCAAGGACATTGGGAAGAAATTTGTCCTGAAGGAAACCCGCATCCTCCTTGTCAAACCTGTCTATGGCTTCCTGAGGGGACACATAGGAAAAGTTATTGGAAAAATAATCCAGAAATGCCCAGCCAATCTGCACCAACGCCGGAGAATTGCCTGCTGCCGCCTCTGCCTGGAGGTTCTGCATCAGTCCCTTATACATGTCCGGGTTGTATTTTGCCACTACCTGGATGTGGTCGTTGCTTTCGTTAAACTGCTTAACCAGCTCGTCTACTACCAATCCTCCCTGTGTTTCCGCATTACAGTGCCAGTATTCGATTACTATTTTTTCTCCGGAGGAGCTGTTTCCCCCGGTCCCGGACCCTGTACCGGTATCTGTACTGGTATCTGTATTAGTGTCTGTGCCGGCCTCTGCCCCGCTTCCGGTCTGGTTTACCGCTGCTGTGCCGGTCTGCGCATTGGCTGCACCCGCGTTATCCCGGGCTTTGCTGCCTGACGCTGCACCGCAGCCGGATAAAACTGCCATTGAAGCTGACACTGAAACTGCCATGGCCAATGCCATCAAAGATTTTACACTTCTTCTCATTACTCCATTTCCTCCTAATCATTCCGTTGTATGTTTTATCTTAAAGATTGAATGTAAATTCCGGAAGATAAAATCTGTAAAATCTTTGCAAGGAATTGGAAAAGTACAAAAATAAAGCACGGACCTAATCTTTTGTCCGTGCTTTCATCCATACATATACTGTATCAATTTATCCGCCCGCCGTAGGGGCATGCCTTAAATTCCTGAATCCGGGCCATCCATCTACAATGTGACTCCCTGCTTAAAGATAGCCAAATCATGAAAACCGGCTTCCTCTGACTTAACCTTTTCCCCGGAAGCCACCCTGAGAACATATTGGAACAATTCCATGGCCACCTGGTCCTTCGTTTTTGTCTCCACCATTTCGCCGGCATTAAAATCGATCCATCCTGCCTTGTATCCGGCCAGCTTTGAATTGGAGGAAATCTTCATGGTGGGAACCAGAGTCGCAAAGGGCGTGCCCCTTCCCGTTGTAAAAAGGACAATCTGGGCGCCGGATACTGCCAGGGCCGTGGCCGCTACCAGGTCATTGCCCGGAGCGGACAGCAGGTTAAGGCCCTTCTCCCTGACGCGTTCGCCGTACTCCAGCACACCGCACACTGGTGAGGAACCGGACTTCTGGGTGCAGCCAAGAGACTTATCCTCCAGGGTGGAGATACCCCCCTTTTTATTGCCCGGGGATGGATTTTCATAGATAGTCTGGTTGTGGCTGGTGAAATATTCCTTGAAGCCATTGATGAGCTTCACAGTCCTGGCAAATGTCTCCTCATCCCGGCACCGGTTCATCAGAATGGTTTCAGCGCCAAACATCTCCGGCACCTCGGTGAGAATCGTGGTCCCGCCCTTGGATATAAGTATATCGGAAAATGCACCCACCGCCGGATTGGCCGTGATTCCCGACAGCCCGTCGGAGCCGCCGCACTTCATGCCGATGATCAGCTGAGACGCGTCACATTCCACCCTGACATCCCCGGAAGCCTTCTCATACAGCTGTCCCAGAAGCTCCATGGCAGCTTCCATCTCATCCTCACAGTCCTGGCATTGCAGGAATTTCACCCGTTCCGGGTCATACTCACCGATATAGTCCATCAGAACCGGTATATTGCAGTTTTCACAGCCCAGTCCCAGAACCAGCACACCGCCCGCGTTGGGATGATGGATGATGTCGGCCAGCACCTTCCTGGTATTCTCCTGATCCTCCCCCATCTGGGAGCATCCGTAGGGATGGGCAAACGCCACGATATCCTCCACGTTTCCCAGCATAAAACGGCGCTTTGCCTCCTGCTCCATTGCCCTGGCCACTGAATTCACGCAGCCTACGGTGGGAAGAATCCACAGTTCATTGCGCACTCCGCATCCTCCGTCCCCCCGCTTATATCCCATAAAGCTGGATGGGGATGACTTGGGAAGTTCCTTTATCTGAGGCTCGTATTGATACTCCAGCACATCGCCCAGGGCAGTGCGTACATTATGGATATGCACCCAGTCCCCGGGATTAATCTGCCGGGAGGCATATCCGATGCGGCAGCCGTATTTGACCACGGGCGCGCCCTCCGGTATTTGGCAGACTGCAAACTTATGTCCCTGGGGAATATCCTCATTTAAAACCACTGTATATGGGTCTGACGCAACTGTACTTCCTTTGGACAGCGGCTTTAACGCCACCGCCACCGTATCTTCCCTGTTGATTTTTATAAACTCCTGCATATAACTCTTCCTCCGGGCCGCACATATCATTTATGCCTGACAGGCATCTACTCCGATTCACTCAGAACCGCGTCGTACGCCTTGTCCATACCTTCTGTCTCAATCAATTCATACCACTTCTTTACATCAGCGAGAAGGGGGCTTAAATCCTGTCCCCAGTAATCTTCCCTCTTTAAAATATCCTCCACCGGAGCTGTTTTCATGAAATCCATGATTTCCTGGCTGTCATTGGCATCATCGGTGCGGTAAAATGCCATGAGAGCTGCCAGAGAAAAAGTAAGCCCCTGGGGACAGGAACCAAACATATCCCTGTATTCCAGTATGGTGGGAAGCACCCTTGCCCGGAATTTGGACACAGAGTTAAGCGCAATAGAGAGGAGCATATGCCTGATAAAGGGGTTGGAGAACCGTTCCAGCACTGCCTCTCCGAATTTCCGGTTATCTTCTGTATCGCCAATGGCCGGTATAATTTCCCTGAAGATGCATTTGCGCAAGAGGGCGGACACCTTTTCATCCTTCAGGCACTCTCCCACCGTCTTAAGTCCGTATAAATGGGCTCCCAGCACCATGGAGGTATGGGCTCCGTTCAGGATACGCACCTTCCTCTTTTTATACGGGTCCACATTGTCGGTCCAGACCACATGAAAACCTGCCTTTTGTAACGGAAGCTCATCCTCATGGCTTCCCTGGATGACCCACAGGTGGAATATCTCAGCCGTATCCATCATATTGTCCTGTTCGCCAATCCTCCGGCAGAGCTCCTCATGCTCATCCCTGGGAAATCCGGTGACAATGCGGTCCACCAGTGTGGAACAGAAATCATTTTCCCGTACAAGCCATGTCTCAAATTCCTCTCCCAGCTCCCACTGTTTTGCGTAACGGAGACAGCATTTTTCCAGCTCCTCGCCGTTGTGGTCAATCAGCTCACAGGAGAGAATAATGAAACCTTTAAGCCCCAGCCGGTACCGCTTATATAAAAGCTGGGTCAGCTTGCCGGGAAATGACCTGGCCGGCGCATCTGTAAATTGGTTGGAATCCACATACTCGATTCCCGCTTCCGTGGTATTGGACACAATAAAGCGGAAATCCGGGTTCTCGGCCAGCTTCATGTAGGCTTCAAAATCATCATAGGGATTCACGCACCTGGATATGATGTCAATATGGGTGTGCTCATCCACCACCTGCCCGTTATCAATGCCTCTGAGGAACAGGTTGTACTCACATCCCTGCTGCTCCAGTACGCTGCACATCCCTTTTTCAATCGGCTGGACTATGACCACAGAGCCGTCAAACAGCCCTTTGTCCTGCATCTTCTGGAAAAAATAGTCTGCAAAGCCTCTGAGGAATCCGCCTTCGCCAAATTGGATTACTGTTTCTTTTCTTGCCATGATACACCTCCATCTTTATGTTTACAAGGAATGGATACCCCGTTGTCTGCAGCGGGGTATCCAACTCATATTGTTAACTATTACCACAGGTTGCCGTCCTCATCAAAAGGAAGATACTCAGGTTCGCTTTCAATCGTGATGCCGGGATGATTCCTGACTTCATCATAATAAGCCTCTGACAGCATGATATGTTCCAGGTGCAGGCTGTTGGGAATCCGGACGATTCTCGGATTCTTTTTATCAATTTCATTGCAGGTGCGGACGCATACCTGTATGGCTTCCTTATCACTTTCCATGACAATGGGGATTCGGACCCCGCCAAGGACAGTACAGGTTATTGCGTTTGGATACATGGAAGCCAGGTCCAGCTGGTTAAACACCCGTTTTGTAGTTGCGCTGGAATATCCAAGACCGATTCCGTTTCCATGGGTTTCGGGGCTCAAATCCAGTACACACACCCTTTGGGCATTGATACCGCCAGATGCATAGGGTGTACAGAACGTACCCGTAATATTCGGGTCCATGCCATCACCGCTGAAATTCTTGCCAATCTGGTCCACAACCAGTACGTCACAGGAATCCACCAGTATTCTGGGCATGTAGGTAAATGCCTCTTTGAGAAGGGGCGGCTCTTTCTCCACTATGTCCTCTGCCTGGACCGCCGCTATCTTACAGGTCTCATCAAAGGCATTTTCTATCACTGCCACTGCAAACAGTACAGGTGCATTCTCTATGATTGCTTTTCCAAACATCGGCACATACTTTGCCATGTTTTTAAAGCCCGCCTCATGGCACACCTCAGCCCCATGCTGTTTTCCAAGTCCAATGGCCATCATTTTCATGATACCGCTTTCATATGGTCCCCTGAAGGCTGTATGGGGTTTTATCCTGCAGCTGACAATGATGCCGTCCGCTTCCGCGGCATATTTGTCAATGAACACATCCATGCCTTCCTCATTGACGCCTATCTTTTTTACTTCCATGGATGAGAGAATCGGGCATCCCAGATAAGACTCAGTGATGCCGTAACTCTCCAGGACATCTTTTTGTCCCTCTGCCGTAGCTCCCCCATGGCTTCCCATGGCGGGAACCACAAAGGGCTCTGCTCCCCTGGATTTAACATAGTCCGCAATTGTCTTTGTGACCAGGGCCACGTTTGCAATTCCCCTGGATCCTGCCGTAATGGCAATCCTCATACCCGGCCTGACTTTCGCTGCAAAACTCTCCTCGGACAGGTATCCCCGTATAATTCCCGGTATATCCTCCGGCTCAATCCTGGGCCGTGGAAACGTCTGTCTTACTTTAAACATTTTAGGCAAATCCTGGCTGCTCACCAGGTCCGCTACAAATTGGCGTTCTCTCATTTTCCGCAACACTCCTTATCCGGCATTAATAAAATACATTTACAAGGAACGTAGTCAACTGTGGAATATATGTCAGCACAATAATATCAATTGCAAACAGGATATAAAATGGAACTGCTTCCTTTATGAAATCCTTTGTAGGACACTTGGTAATACCGCAGCTTACAAACATCAGTGTTCCCATGGGAGGTGTAAATGCTCCTATTGTACAGTTAAAAATATAGACCATGGCAAAATGGATATCATCAATTCCATAAGCCATTGCAACCGGATGCAGAAGAGGTGCCAGCACGATCATGGATGCGTTTCCTTCGATAAACATACCAACGATCAAAAGGAAGATATTGACCATAATCAGGAATACATACTTATTATGGATATTGCTTATCATCCACTGTGAAAACTGCTGCGGTATCTGCTCCTTTGTGAGAATCCATGAAAAACAGGTGGCGGCAGCTACAATAAGCATGATAGACGCCGTTGTCGTTACTGTTTCCTTGCACCCCTGCATCACGTTTTTAAGTGTCAGTTCTTTATACAGAAGTCCCAGCAGCACCGCATATACGATTGCCACAGTTCCCGCCTCGGAAGCAGTAAAAACGCCAATCCTTACCCCGCCGATAATAATGATCGGCAAAAGCAATGGAAGAAATGCAGGCCTGACAGCTGCTATTTTTTCAGAAACAGGAATCTTAGTGGTCCTGCTTGGCAGGTATCCTCTCTTTTTGGACAAAAAGTGTGTAAATATCATCAATGTCACACAGAGAACAATTCCGGGCCCGATTCCCGCTATGAACAGTTTGCCGATTGATATGTTATTGATACAGCCATAGATAATCAGCCCTACTCCCGGAGGAATCAGCGGAACCACCATGCCGGATGCGGCTGTGATGACGGTTGAAAATGACTTTGAATATCCCTTTGACTCCATGGTTGGAACCAGCATCTTACACTGCATGGCCGCGTCTGCCAGGCTGGATCCGGACAAGCCTCCCATGAGAGTGGAGAGCAGGATGTTGACCTGCGCCAGTCCTCCGGGCATCCTGGCTGTCAGCACTTCACAGCAGTTCATAATGCGCTTGGTGACGCCCGTATAATTCATAAATATGCCTGCACATACAAAAAAGGGGATTGCCAGGAGAGAGAGTCCCTCTGCGCCGCTTATGGTCTTCTGGGCAAATATGGAGAGATTCATTCCGGGCGTTCCTATAAAGTAAACGGCTGACGCTGATAAAACCGCAATATACACCGGTACCTTCAGGAAAAGGAGTACCAGCAAGAGAATTGCGCATATGATAACCAGATTATTCATCTTCGTCCTCCTCTACCAATTTTTCTACTTCATCCTCGTAACCAAACACATTGACAAGAAAATAGTTAAATATCTGAAGCATACAGGAAACCGGTACAATCATATAAATCCAGGTAAACGGTAAGTTGAGCACCGCTGTTGTCCTTCCTGTACGCATGAAAAGCTGAAGATAACCAATGCTTGTATAGCACAGGAATCCCAGTACCGCTGTCACCACCAGCCCGATAAAAATACTCACGATTTTGCGGACCGGTTTTGGAAATATCTCATATAAGATTTCTATTGCCGAATGGTTTCCTGTACGGTAAGCCGCACCTCCTGCTGCAAATACGACCCATACAATGAACGCAGCCTGTATTTCCTCTATCCATCCGAATGGTTTTCCAACCACATAGCGGGCGATAACGCCCGCAAATGTGCATCCTACAAGAATAACCAGTGCAATAGAAGCAATCACTATATCCAGATTAATCAGAATCTTAAAAAGCTTGCTGTCTTTTTTCATTCCATGCTCCTATCTGTAGTCAGAACTGTTTATTTTGCTGCTTCCTTTACTGTGTCGTACAGTCCGTCACTCCAGCCAAGGGTTTCGCCTGCGATATCATAGAATGGCTGTCCTGCCTCAATCCATTTTGCCTTCTGCTCGTCTGTCAGGGTAGTGATGGTCACGCCTGCATCCAGCAGTTTCTGCCTTGCATCTTCCTCTGCTGCTTCCTGTAATTCATTATTGTACAGTCCTGCCTCGTCTGCTGCCTCTGTAAGGATCTTCTGCTGGTCAGCTGTCAGGCTCTGGAAAAACGTATCTCCGCAAATCCACATGGATGTGGCCAGTATATGCTCATCCTCTACCAGATACTTGGCAACCTCCTGGAAGCTTCTGTTGGCAAGAGGAGTGATTGGGTTTTCCACAGCGTCAATGGTCTTTGCCTGCAGTGCCTGGTAAACATCGCCCATATCCATACCCACAGAGGATGCTCCCAGGGAATTAAAACTGCTGATGGAAAGATCGTTGGATGAAACTCTCAGCTTCAGGCCTGCCAGGTCTTCCGGAAGCGTCACCGGTTTTACGGAAAGAATATTTCTGGCTCCATATACCCAGTTGGATGACAGAACGCGGATGGAAGCCTTCTGTGCCAGCTCATCGCACAGTCCCCTGTACCAGTCGCTGTCAATGGCTGACCACTCCTCATCCCAGGTATCAAACATGAACGGCGCATAGAAAATTCCAAAGTCCGGTACTCCGTAATCCGCAAGAAACGCACCATCTGCCACTGTAATCATGGGCTCGCCCAGAATCATCTGGTCAATCAGTTCTGTCTTCTTGCCCAATGCAGAGTTTGGGAAAAGTTCCATCTTGATGGTTCCGTTACTCTTAGACTCAACCAGTTCCTTCCATTTCTCAACAGCCTTTGCTGCCGGCTCAGAAGTGGCGTTCTCATAGCCAACCTGAATCGTAACCACATCGCCTGCTGCCGGCTCTGTATCTGCATCTGCCTGTGCTGCCGTTGTATCGGTTGCTGAATCGGCTGCCGCCGCACTCTCTGTGGTGCCTGCCGCTGTAGTGGACCCAGTACTTCCGCCTCCACATGCTGTCAAGCTGGCTGCTGCCAATACTCCTGCCATTGTAAGTGCTGCTAATCTGTTAAATCTCATAATCTTACCCTCCATATATTAATATTTTTTGTTACCTTTACCTTTTGTGTCTTATCTGTCTGTAAAGTCCAGGATTACCTTCAGCATATTTCCCGGGTTGTTAGCAAAATCATTGAATGCTTTGGCCCCATCCTCAAATTTATATATATTGGTAATAATTCCCTTTACCGGTACCTTTCCTTCCTTGACCAGGTCAATCAGCTCCACAAAATCTTTCTTAAGAGCATTCCTTGAACCAAATACATTAAGTTCTTTTTTCTGGAGCAGTGTAAAATTGAAATCCAGGTTTTTCTTTCCTACTCCGATGACAACCACCTTTCCCCCAAAACAGGCCGCGTCAATGCAGTTCTGGAATGTGGATGGAAGTCCTACCGCCTCAATGGCAATATCAAACCCGTTCCCGTCTGTAATCTCCTTCACCGCTTTGTCAAAGCCCTCCGGGGAATCATTAAGGATGATGCCATCCACGCCGAACTCCCTGGCCATGTCCAGTTTTCCCATGGACACATCGGATATGTAAACCACTGCCCCCTTTGCCTTGGCTGCCACCGCAGCCAGAACGCCGATGGTACCGGCTCCTATGACCAGAACCTTGTCTCCCGGCTTTACCTCTGCCCTGCTGACACCATGATAGCTGATGCAGAAAGGCTCTATGGCTGCAAGAAGCATGGGATCCAATCCCTTTCCGTCATACACACGCTCCTCAGGCATGGTTATATACTCCTGAAACGCCCCGTCTCTCTGGCATCCCATGGTCTGGTTATCCATACATGCATTCACGATTCCATGCTCGCAGGAATAACAGTGTCCGCAGTTAAAATATGGATTGCAAGTTACAATCATTCCCGGGCGAAGGCCCTGTCCATTGTCCTCATCCACCTCCACAATTTCCGCAGAAAACTCATGGCCTGGTATCCTTGGATAATCGAAGTATGCGAAAGTCCCCTTGTAGGAACCCAGATCGCTTCCACAGATTCCCCCATACAGGAGTTTCAGCAGAACCTCACCTTTTTGCCTAACCGGTTTGTCGATATCCCTGAACTCTACCTGACCGGGTGCATTAATATACATTGCTTTCATTAATCTTCCTCCCAGCTGAGATATATTCTTTGTTGTATACATCATAGTATATATTAATGAATACATCATGTCAACTGATTTTCTGACCGTGTTTTATATTTTGTATATAATGACCGATTTTATTCCATATTTTTATGCAATATAACTATTGTTCAACCATTTTATTTCACCCCCTTATTGAACCGGCGCGATATCTATGATAAAATACTTTCATATATATTAAAAGAGGGGGGGTATGTTCATCATGGTTAAAACCAATCTGAAAACCTTGGCATACAACACAATCAAGCAAAAAATCGTCACCTGTGAATATGCGCCGGGGACATTTTTAAATGAGGAAATACTGACTGATGAATTAAAGATAAGCAGAACACCCATCCGTGATGCCTTAAGCAGGCTGGAGCAGGAGGGCCTTATTGAGATAAAACCAAAAAAAGGAATCACCGTAACCGCCCTGTCCATTAAGGATGTGAACATGATTTTTGAGATACGGAAATTATATGAGCCTTATATTCTGAAAAATTACGGTTCATTTCTGGACGAGGACAAGCTGAACGAATTCTATCACATTTTTTCCCATAAGGACGCAAACAGCGAGTGCTTCCAGAACAACAATTACTTTTATGACTTAGACTCCTCCTTCCACCAAATGATTATGGACGCCTGCCCTAACATTTACCTGCGCCAGAATTACGCACTGATACAGACCCAGAGCGAGCGTTTCCGCTTCATGACAGGCAATATCTCCAACAACCGTTTGGAGGATACCTTCAGAGAACACATCGACATCATTATCCCCTGCCTGCAAAAGGACTGGGATACTGCGGTAGAAAAGCTACTGTATCATCTGGATGAGTCTAAGAGGTCTACTTTCAAGCTGGTATTTGACAGTATTGACAGTAATAATATTGGGTTCTGATTGGGTTTGGATGTAAATGAGGCGGAGGGGCATCCATCCGTGAGCGGGATGGGGGCGGGGGAGGCGGATGCTGGCTGCGGAGCGGGTATCACTAAGGCCGCGGAAATCGGCTTTAAACAAGATTCAGGCGACCCAACTCGCGCTTTAGATACTGCCAGGAATCCAGGTACTGAGCTCAGACAAGGGTACGCCTGAATCTTAAAGCCGCTTCCCACAGCCTTAGTGATACCAACGCTCCTGTAGATGCATCCGCCTCCCCCGCCCCCATCCCACTCACCCGCAACGTATCGTCCCGCCTGCATCATTTATATCAAAATCAGGTAAAAAAAGAAAAATGGCATGCCAGGGATATTGGCATACCAAACAATATACAGGACAATATAAAAGGCCGCATTATCTTGATTTCATCCTGATATGCGGCCCTCTGGCTGAGTATTATCTGTGTAAATGTTAATCTAAGTACAAACAGGCAGCCTCTTTCCGATTCCCCAGTATCATCAGCCAGAGATCCTTTTTCTATACCTATGCGGGGAAGAGACAGCGGACGCTCTGGAAATGTAGTGGGTGAGAGGCGGGAACGCAGGGCGGGAGGCGGTTTTGGAGCAGTTCGGAGAGACTTAGGCCCAAGGGGCGGGAAAAGCCGGGGTTGCGCAGGGCGCTCCACGCCCGGAGCAAAGCAAAGATGGAGCCGAACTCATCAGGAGTTCGGCGTAATTTTTGCGGTCCCCGGGTTTTCCCGCCCCTTGGGCCTTAGTCTCTCCCACTGCGGAAACCGCCGCCTCCCGGGCTGCGTTCCCGCCTCTCACGGACGCAGCCCCCAAAGCGCGTCCGCGTATCCTACCCCAACCTATGTATAAACAGCCCGCTCCGCAGCTTCGGCTCAAACCAGGTTGACTTAGGAGGCATGAGAAGCCCTGCATCGGCCACTGCTAACAGCTCCTCTATGGAAGTGGGATACATGGAGAACGCAGCTTCCATATCCTCGGATACCCTGCGCTCCAGCTCCTTTAATCCCCTGATGCCGCCGATGAAATCAATGCGTTTATCCGTCCTGGGATCACCTACCCCCAGAACCGGACCCAAAAGCTGGTCCTGAAGAATGGACACATCCAGTCCCTTCACCGGATCGCTGCTCTGAAACTCCGGCTTCACCCTGAGACAGTACCATCTGCCGCCGAGAAACATGCCGAATGTTCCCTTTTCCCTGGGCCAGAAGGCGTCTGCCCCCGGTTCCCCGCAGCCAGGATCCCCCCATGCAGCCACATCAAACCGCTCAGCCACAGCAGCCAGAAAATCCTCCTGTCCCAATCCGTTCAAATCCTTTACCACCCGGTTATAGGGCAGTATCTTAAGCTCCTCGTCCGGGAACAGTACGGCCAGGAAATAATTGAAGGGTTCCTTCCCCGTATAATCCGGGTTCTCTTCCCTTCTCTTAAGCCCCACCTTCACAGCGGAGGCAGCCCTGTGGTGGCCGTCTGCAATATAAGTGCCCGGTATGGCTGCAAAAGCAGCCTCCACGGCCTCCACCATGCTTCTGGCGCCAATCATCCACACCCTGTGGCGGATTGCGTCCTCCGACACAAAATCATACAGAGGCGCCTCCTCCTTTACCTGGGCCACCAGGGCCTTAAGCTCCTGATTCTGTCTGTAGGCCAGGAAAATAGGGCCCGTATGGGCGTTGGTGGCATCCACATGGCGGATACGGTCCAGCTCCTTATCCTCCCTGGTATTCTCATGTTTCTTCACCACGCCGTTCACATAGTCGTCAATGGAACAGCAGGCCACAATACCGGTCTGGCTCCTTCCCTCCATGGTGAGTTCATAGAGGTAATAATTCTCCTCAGGGTCAGTCACATAGACCCCTTCCTCAATCTGACAATCAAGCAGCTCCCTGGCCTTGTCATAGACACGGCTGTCATAGGTATCCACATCATCCCCAAACTGAGTCTCAGCCCGGTCAATGTTCAGGAAGGAAAGGGGATTGCCCTTAACGGCCTGGCAGGCTTCCTTTCTGTTATACACATCATAGGGCAGGGCCGCCACCCGGGCCGCCTTGTCCGCCGCGGGCCTGATACACATAAATGGTTTTACTACTGCCATAGTTTCTCTCCTGTTTATCTAAGGTTACAGTCCGTCCACGGAAACGGGCAGTTACTTAACCACCCGCACCCTCAGCACACCTTTGATGGCCCTGAGCTTCTGAATAGTGGAATCCTCTGCCTTGTGCTCCAAATCCAGCAGCGTGTAGGCATACTTATCCCGGCTCTTATTGGTCATGTCGGAAATGTTCATGCCCTGTTCGGCCAATATAGCTGTAATCTGTCCAATCATGTTGGGAATGTTCATATGAAGCACGGCCACACGGCTCTCTGCCTGGCACATGCCCATGTCGCAGGACGGAAAATTAACGGAGTTTTTAATATTTCCATTCTCCAGGTAATCTGTCAGCTCCTTCACAGCCATCACCGCGCAGTTGTCCTCGGACTCCTTTGTGGAAGCGCCCAGATGGGGAAGCAGGATGACCCTCTCCATGTTTGCAACCTTTGGATTGGGGAAATCGCTGACATAGTAGCGCACCTTTCCTGCATCCAGCGCTTCCGCCATATCATCGTCATTGACCAGGGTGTCCCTGGAGAAGTTGAGGATTACCACCCCATCCTTCATGATAGCCAGTTTTTCTTTGTTGATCATTCCCCTGGTGGAATCCATAAGAGGCACATGGATGGTGATATAATCACATTCCTGGAAAATGATGTCCGCGTTGGTGATATGCTTTACATTCCTGGACAGTCTCCAGGCCGCGTTGATGGAAATATACGGGTCGTATCCGTATACCTCCATTCCCAGATGGGTGGCTGCGTTGGCAACCTCCGCCCCGATGGCGCCCAGGCCGATAACTCCCAGCTTCTTGCCCTTAATCTCGCAGCCAGCAAATGCCTTCTTGCTCTTCTCTGTATCCTTGGTGATGTTGTCATCCTCCGCATTGGCCTTGCACCACTCGATACCGCCCACGATATCGCGGGATGCCATGAGCATGCCTGCGATCACCAGCTCCTTTACGCCGTTGGCATTGGCTCCCGGTGTATTAAATACAACGATGCCCTTCTGGGCGCAGGAGTCCAGAGGAATATTGTTGACACCTGCTCCCGCACGGCCCACTGCCAGCAGGTTCTCAGGAAGTTCCATATCATGCATGGAAGCACTGCGCACCAGGACGGCGTCAGCATCAGCTGCCTTGTCTGTCATCTCATATCCGGCCGGAAACAGCTCCGTGCCGCACTTTGCAATGGGGTTCAAGCAATGAATTTTTTTCATAATAATCCAACTCTCCTCTTATATGTCCAAAGACTTTTATTTCCTGTGCTTCTTCTCGAAGTCAGCCATAAATTCCACCAGTTTCCCAACACCCTCCGCAGGCATTGCATTGTAAATGCTGGCGCGCATGCCGCCCACGGTTCTGTGTCCTTTCAGATTCTCAAAGCCCGCTGCCTTTGACTCCTTCACAAACAGGGCGTCCAGTTCCTCGTCCCCTGTCACGAAGGGCACGTTCATCAGTGAGCGGTCCTTCTTAACCACAGTACCCTTAAATAACTGGCTTTCATCCAGGAAATTATAGAGGATCTCAGCCTTCTTTTCGTTGTATTCCTTCATGGCTTCCAGGCCGCCTCTGGCCTTCAGCCACTTAAATACCTTTCCGCACATGTATATGCCGTATGTAGGCGGGGTATTGTACAGTGACTCTGCGTCTGCATGGGTCTTATAACGGAGCATGGTAGGTGTTCCGGGCAGCACATCCTCTGTCACCAGGTCCTCCCTCACAATGACAATGACGGTTCCCGCCGGTCCCACGTTCTTCTGGGCGCCTGCAAAGATCAGGCCGTACTTTGTCACATCCACTGGCTCGGACAGAAAGCATGAGGACTGGTCAGCTACCAGAAGCTTTCCCTTTGTGTTGGGAAGGGTCCAGTACTTGGTGCCGTAAATGGTGTTGTTCTCACAGATATACACATAATCCGCGTCCTCGGAAACAGGCAGGTCGGAGCAATCCGGAATATAGCTGAAGGTCTTGTCAGCGCTGGACGCAATGGCATTGGCCTTTCCGTAAATGGCGCCTTCCTGATATGCCTTCTTAGCCCACTGTCCGGTAAGGATGTAATCTGCCGCCTTGTTCTTCATCAGGTTCATGGGCACCATGGCAAACTGCTGGGATGCGCCCCCCTGAAGAAACAGCACCTTATAATTATCCGGAATATGTAAAAGATCCCGCAGGTCTGATTCAGCTTCCTTGATGATGGTGTCATAAGCCTTAGATCGATGACTCATCTCCATCACTGACATTCCTGTTCCCCTGTAATCCAGCATCTCTGCCGCGGCTTCTTTCAGGACGTCCTCCGGCAAAACGGCCGGTCCGGCTGAAAAATTGTAAACTCTGCTCATCTTGTTCTCCTCCTTTAAATGGTTGTACTTGCTGCACATATCCTCTTTAATATATATACACAGAGGACTCCTCCATATGCGGAACCCGGCACAATACAATGCCATACCGCATACAGAGAAGTCGCCTGACTGTATACTCCATCGTATATCTGTCCCACCTGTCCCGGCTTGCATTCTGTCGCTTTATCGTGCTAATCTGATAACGCAGCCAAGATATTAAAGACTACTATACACTGTTTTTAATTAATTTTCAAGTCTGTATCGTCAAAAGCATCTGCAATAGGCGCTCCCGGTGATACCATGGGGAATACCTTGTCATCGCAGCTGATCTGACAGTCAATGACCACAGGAATATTTAAGGAAATGGCTTCCCGGAGCACCGGCTCCAGCTCCTCCTTCTGCGTCACACGGTAAGCCCTGGCCCCCATGGCCTCTGCTATCTTCACAAAATCCACGGAATCATTCAGTATGGTCTGGGAATAGCGCTTGCCGTAGAACAGGGTCTGCCACTGGCGTACCATGCCCAGCACATGGTTATTCACGATAACCTCCACCACAGGGATATTATACCGGGTTGCCGTGGCAATCTCGTTCATGTTCATGCGGAAACAGCCATCGCCTGCAATATTGATAACCGTCTTATCCCTGCATCCCATCTTTGCGCCTATAGCGGCACCCAGGCCGTAACCCATGGTTCCCAGTCCTCCCGAAGTGAGAAGGGTGCGGGGCTGGCGGTACTGGTAGTACTGGGCCGCCCACATCTGGTGCTGTCCCACCTCAGTGACTATGACAGCGTCCCCGCCCGTCACCTCGTTGATGGTCTGGACGATGAAAGGACCTGTCAGCAGGTTCTTGTCATAGCGCAGGGGGTACATATCCTTCATGCGCTCTATGTGGGCTATCCACTCGTCGTGGTTCACCGGGTCCAGCCTGGCATTCAGCTTGCGCAGGATGACCTTCACATCCCCGATGATGCTGGCGTCCACCTTAATATTCTTGTTAATCTCTGCCGGGTCGATGTCCAGCTGGAGAATCTTTGCATTCTTTGCAAACTTGGACGCATTGCCGGTCACGCGGTCGCTGAACCTGGCGCCCACCACAATCAGCAGGTCGGCCTCGGTTATGCCGAAGTTGGAGGTTTTGGTGCCGTGCATGCCCACCATACCCGTGTACAGCTCGTCAGCCCCGTCAAACGCGCCCTTTCCCATAAGACTGTCCGCTACCGGCGCCTGAATCTTATGGGCAAATGCCCTCAGCTCGTCGGACGCATTGGCCAGCACAGCGCCGCCGCCCACAAAGATAAACGGCTTTGACGCTTTGCGGATCATCTCCACAGCCCGGTCCATGTCCTGCTCTGTAATGGTATCGCTCTGGCGAACGATTTCCTCCGGAACCTGCTTCTCATATTCGCAGGGCGCAGCCGTCACGTCCTTGGTGATATCCACCAGCACAGGGCCGGGGCGGCCTGTCTGGGCAATGGTAAATGCCCTTCGGATAACCGTTGCCAGACGGTTTACATCCTTAACAATGAAATTATATTTTGTAATGGGCATGGTAACGCCCGTAATGTCGATTTCCTGGAAACTGTCCTTGCCCAGCAGACTGTTGGTCACGTTGCAGGTAATGGCCACCACCGGCACGGAATCCATATAAGCAGTGGCAATGCCTGTTACCAGATTGGTGGCGCCCGGACCGGATGTGGCCAGGCACACGCCCACCCTGCCGGTGGCTCTTGCATAGCCGTCAGCCGCATGGGAAGCTCCCTGCTCATGGGATGTCAGGATATGGGTAATCTCATCCTGGTGCTGGTACAATGCATCATATATATTCAGGATAGCGCCGCCCGGATAACCAAATACGGTGTCCACGCCCTGTTCCTTCAAACACTCAACTACAATCTCTGCCCCCGTCAATTTGCTCATATACTGCACTCCTTTTCTTCATGTTATTTCATGATGCCCCGATAATCATTTTACCTGCAGCACAGCTCCCCTGTCAGCGGAAGTAACCAGGGACGCGTATCTGGCCAGATATCCTGTGGTAACCTGCGGTGTGCGGGGCTGCCACTTGGCCTTCCTGGCTTCCATCTCCTGGTCGGATACCAGCACGTTCAGCTCATGGTTGTCAATATCAATGGAAATAATATCCCCCTCTTCCACCAGGGCAATGGGGCCTCCCACTGCTGCCTCAGGTGAGGCGTGGCCGATGGAAGCGCCTCTGGAGGCGCCGGAGAAACGTCCGTCTGTAATCAGGGCCACCGTGGAGCCCAGTCCCATACCGGCAATGGCAGAGGTAGGGTTGAGCATCTCCCTCATGCCCGGACCTCCCTTAGGTCCTTCATAGCGGATAACCACCACGTCTCCGGCTACAATCCTGCCGTTCTTGATGGCATCAATGGCATCCTCCTCGCAGTCAAATACCCTGGCCGGTCCCTCATGCTTTAACATCTCAGGCGCAACAGCGGAGCGCTTCACCACTGCGGAATCCGGTGCCAGATTGCCCTTTAATATGGCAATGCCGCCGGTCTGGCTGTAGGGATTCTCCACCGGACGGATAACCTCCGGGTTCCTGTTGACGCAGTCCTTTATATTCTCTCCCACGGTCCTGCCCGTGACAGTCATGCAGTCCAGGTTCAGAAGCCCCTTCTTGCTGATTTCCTTCATAACCGCATAGATTCCCCCTGCCTCGTTCAAATCCTCTATGTAGGTAGGTCCTGCCGGCGCCAGATGGCACAGGTTGGGGGTTCTTGCGCTGATTTCGTTGGCAATATCCACATTCAGCTCCACGCCCGCCTCATGGGCAATGGCAGGAAGGTGAAGCATGCTGTTGGTGGAGCATCCCAGCGCCATATCCATGGTCAGGGCGTTCATAAATGCTTCTTTTGTCATGATATCCCTTGGGCGGATGTTCTTCTCGTACATCTCCATCACCTTCATGCCGGCATGTTTCGCCAGCTTGATGCGCTCGGAATAAACAGCCGGGATGGTGCCGTTTCCCTTAAGTCCCATACCCAGGACCTCGGTCAGGCAGTTCATGCTGTTAGCCGTATACATGCCGGAACAGGAACCGCAGGTAGGACATGCCTTATTCTCAAACTCCTTCACATCCTCCTCAGACATGTTGCCTGCCGCGTAAGCGCCCACCGCCTCAAACATGCTGGAAAGGCTGGTTTTATGCCCCTTCACATGGCCGGCCAGCATAGGACCGCCGCTGACAAACACGGTGGGCACATTAATCCTGGCTGCTGCCATCAGAAGTCCCGGAACATTCTTATCACAGTTAGGCACCATTACCAACGCGTCAAACTGATGGGCCAGCGCCATACACTCCGTGGAATCCGCAATCAAATCCCGGGTCACCAGGGAATACTTCATGCCGATATGCCCCATGGCAATACCATCGCAGACAGCAATAGCCGGGAACACCACCGGAGTACCGCCGGCCATGGCAACGCCCAGCTTCACGGCATCCACAATCTTATCCAGGTTCATATGGCCCGGAACTATCTCATTATAGGAACTTACAATACCCACCAGAGGCTTTCTCATCTCTTCCTCTGTCATACCAAGAGCATTAAACAGGGACCTGTGGGGTGCCTGCTGCATACCTGTCTTAACCGCATCACTTTTCATGTTGTATCCCCTTTCATCTAATCCGGATCATCCAGTCATAACCGTCCGTCTGTCAATCATCCAATCCGTTCCGCAATCAAATCACCCATTTTACAGGTGCCCACCCTGGTACATCCCTCGGACATAATATCCCCGGTTCGGTACCCTTCTGTGAGCACAGCCTGTACCGCCTTTTCAACAGCGTCCGCCTCCCGGTCCATATCAAAGGAATAGCGCAGCAGCATGGCCGCCGAGAGGATGGTGGCAATGGGGTTAGCCATATCCTTTCCCGCAATATCAGGCGCAGAGCCGTGGCTGGGCTCATAGAGGCCGAATTTGCTCTCATTCATGCTGGCAGATGACAGCATTCCGATAGAGCCCGTAATCATGCTGGCTTCATCCGAAAGGATGTCCCCAAACATATTCTCTGTGAGAATCACATCAAACTGGCCTGGATTCATGACCAGCTGCATGGCGCAGTTGTCCACCAGCATGTGGGACAGCTCCACCTCCGGGTAATCAGCGGCCACTTCCTCCACCACCTTCCTCCACAATCTGGAGGAATCCAGGACATTGGCCTTGTCCACGCTGGTTACCTTCTTCCTGCGCTTCATGGCAATATCAAAGGCCTTGACGGCAATCCTTCTGATTTCCTTTTCATTATATGTAAGTGTGTCCACGGCTGTCATGACGCCGTCCACTTCCCTTGTGTACCTGTCCCCAAAATAAAGGCCGCCTGTAAGCTCCCTCATGATAACCATGTCAAATCCGTTCCCGATAATCTCCTTTTTCAGAGGGCAGGCCTCAGCCAGTTCCTTATAAAGATAAGCCGGCCTGATATTAGCGAACAGCCCCAGCCCCTTGCGGATAGCCAGAAGCCCTGCCTCGGGCCTGAGGTTAGGAGCCACGTCATACCACCGTGAGTTCCCCACGTCTCCGCCCACAGCCCCCAGAAGCACTGCATCGCTCTTTCTGGCCGTCTCCAGGGCTTCCTCTGTCAGGGGCACACCGTACGCATCAATGGAGCATCCCCCCATCAGAATCTCTGTATAATCAAAGGAATGGCCGAACACCTTTCCCACCTGGTCCAGCACCTTCCTGGCTTCCCTCACAATCTCCGGTCCAATCCCATCGCCTGGAATCACAGTCACATTATAATTCATAGTGCATATCTCCCCTGTCTTCTATTCTTTATGGTTATATCTATCCATAATAATATAATTTCTTTCAATCATATATCATTTGAAAAGGTATTTCAACCTTTCCGACAGAATTTCGCTATAGTGAAATATACAAGTTTGGAATTATTATCATGACTGGAAGTTATGGAAGTTCCCGCAACAGCCTGCCTCTTATTTCCTTTCCCCGCCTCTTATTTCCTTTCCCCGCCTCTTATTTCCTTTCCCTGTCTTCTATTTCCTCTCCCCGGCTCCTATGCTTCCCTGACCAGGCAATATTGTCTCAGCGCAAAATGCTTTTCCATCACGCCAAATACCTTAAATCCAAAATGCTCATAAAGAGGCACATTATCCGGATTATGGGTTTCCAGGGATATCATAAGCTTGTGCTGGTCGGCATAACGGATAACCTCGCCTAACAGCAGGGCTGCCAGGCCGTGGTGCTGCATATCCGGTCTTACAGCCAGATAGATAATGTGTATCCGTTCCGTCCGGTGCAGCTGTGCCGTCCATCTGGAGTTGAGGTAATCCTTGCCCAGCATGAACTTCCACAGGGTCTTAAGGCTGGGGTCCTCCTTAATCAGGAACTCATCAGTTCTGAGAGACGCCCATGCCTCCGCCAGATAATAGGTCAGCGGATTATAGGGCTCGGTTTCATCGGAAACAACCAGCAGGGAATTCATCTCAGGGCTGTCTGAATAAATCTCGCAGGTCTCATAGAATTCTGTCAGGTCGCAGGCAAACAGCTCCGGCAGAAGCCGTTTCCTAATCTCCTCATCCGGGATCAGTTTGCAGTATAACGGGTCGTGCTCAAAACATCCGGTCAGAAGTTTCTCCAATCTGGGCAGGTCCTCCTCCTTAACCCGGTATAATTGTCGGCTTTCCATCTCTCATTTACTCCTCCTGTATCTTACTCTCACTTGTATATAAATCATGTTTTAATTCAGAAGCCCGATACCCGGCCTGCCGGATTGCCTTCAGGAGCTTGCCGGCAGATGATATCATGTACCGGATGTCATCACCATAGCAGCCAAGCTGGTTCTCCCGGGCCCTGACAAGGATATCATATTCCTCCCGGGTATCCGGATTTTCTTCCCCGGCCCTGGCCTTCAGCCTCTCAACCAGGCGAAACAGGTTCTGATGGTGGACAATTCTCCCCGCCCCCCATTTAAGCCGGCCGGGCGGCTGCTTCAGAACGTATTCCGTAAAGTAGGTATAAACCTCCTCCTCAAACAAAAATGCATAGCGGTTGTTGTCTATTGTATAGACCGCCTCCAGAGCTCCGGGCAGGTTGCGGTTTTCAAGACAGGCAATGGCCCTGTCCATGGCCCTTACATTTTCCTGGACCGCCTGCTGGGGAAAGAGCACATCATCGTGCCAGCTCAGCCGGACAAAATAGTCCTGCTCCTTTTTAAAGATACGCAGGAGTTCCCGGTTCAGGGACCTGCATCCGGCTGCCAGCAGAAAGGCCTTTTCTTCCTCGCCGCGGTCCAGGAGCCGGCCGTATGCCCTGTTTATCTCCCTTATTTTACTGTAAAGGGCTTCTCCCGCCTGGATTCCCTGTTTCAAAACCAAATGCAGCCCGGGCAGATCCGCGTCTGCCCCGCGGCACACACTGCCGTCAATGCTGGCCGCTGCGCCTTCAAACAGCCTCGCAAAATTCATGGGCACTGCCGCTGTCCTGTCAAAAGCCAGCACAAGGCCGGCGTACATCTCATGGTGGAAGCGGTATACCGGTTCCTGGTAAAAATTTTCATTATCATACTGGGAATGGTAATGTGTCTCCATGAATTCCCCTGCGCTGAAATCATTGACCATGGACGGAATCCCTCCCACAGCCATGGAAAAATCATCCGACCAGGTCTGTATGGGACTCAGCACTTCCACTCCCTCCGGATATGGCTGGTCCGCAAAAAAACCGGCTGGCAGACCGGTTATAAATTCCTCCAGAAAATCCGCATATTCATACACGCACCTCACAGCATCCTTCCTGCCATGGGCGTGGGCAGGCAGCTCGAAGTTCAGATCCGCGATAACCTTTCCCGCCCAGTCAGGCCTGGCCGTAAATACCTGCTCATAGGCGCCTGCAGACCAGTCGTATTTGGAATTCACCACTCCCCACTCCTCCGCAGCCATGGCGCAGAACACAAGGGTCTTTCTGGGCTTATACCCTGACCGCAGCACGGCTCTGGCTATGCCAAGCATCATGGCCACCGCGGCATTGTCATCCTGAAATCCGCTGAAATACGAATCATAATGAGCTGACAGCAGAATCATTCCTTCCTCTGTCCCTGGTATGCTTCCTATGATATTATAAGTCTCCTGATCCTTAAGCACCGTGGACGAGGCGTCCAGGCGCACCTGCACCTGTTTATCCTCCCCCATGGACGCCTTCAGCACTAAAGCGTCAGCGCGGGACATGGAAAAGGCCGGGGCATAATCCGGGCCCGCTATGTCCTGGGCGTTAAGCGCTTCGTCGTTTATCTCCCCGTACCCCTGCTCCTGGACAGCAATCAGGGCAGCAGCCCCCTTCAGCCAGGCCTGGTATACAGGAAAATTAATCCACCACTCATCCCTCTGGTTGATGTCAATAAGAACCAGCTTTCCGGTCACATCCACCTGTCCGTAATCTGCCGCTGTTCCCTTTCCCAGATATACCAGGCTGAATTCCCGGAATCCTCCGGTATGAAAATCAGTCTGGTAAGCCCCCAATTGAAACCGGTGCTCCCTTCCCCGGCTGTCTGTAAAAACCATGACTGCCTTCTCAAACTCCCAGCTGTCCACGCATATCCTGTCCTTATGCACGTCCGAAAGCCCCAGGGACTCCATTTCCCGGACCAGCATTTCGCCTGTCTCAAACTCTGCCCTTGATCCCGCAGTTCTGTATCCCAGCACCGGATTGGTACGGTATTTCTCCATCCGTTTAGCCAGGCTGTATGAATATCCGGTGTCTGTTTCCATGCAGATTCTCTTTCTCCACTCTTCCCCATTCATGACACATCACCTCAAAAATAGCTGTAGGAGTAAAATTCCCATACTCCTACAGCATCCTGTATTCCGTGTTCAGTTGTGTTACTGGTTAATCTTTGCCCCGTCATCCCCTACCCAGTAGGAATCCGGCGTCAGACAGTTGGTCAGCATCTCGCCGTTGTCAGCGCAGTAATACTCCCTGCCTTCCCACTGTATCCATCCGGTGGCCATATAGCCCTGTGCGTCAAAGAAATACCACTTATCTCCTATCTGCTGCCAGCTGTTGGCCGGATAGCTGCCGTCCGCGTTGCGGTACCACCATTTACCGTTTTCCGGAGTCTGCACCCATTCGCCGTTTCCTCCCGTGGGATTCTCCCTGAACTGGGCCGCCTTTTCCTCCGGTATGTACGTGCTGGGAGATTCCGCCCAGTCTCCTTTTTCCTTGCTGTCAAATTTGCTTACAGGCCTTACCCTGACCGTGTATGCCGTATTGCCCTTCTGCATGCGCTCGCGGCAGTTGCATGTATTGGTGCTGACTGTCATGACAGCGCCCACTGCCTTGTCGTCCCTGTACACGCGCACCTCATAGCTGCCCGCTGCCGGTATGGCGTCCCAGGTGGCTATGCCGTCCTCTGTGAGGACCACATTTGTCAGAGCATGAAGGGAGGTGTTCAGGGCCTGGAGCTCCACATCCATCAGCAGGGTGGTGCTGGAATCCTCCCGCTTGGAATTTTTAAACTCAGCTCCGCCTTTTATGGTCACCTTATCCTTGGGAAGGGACTGGAAATAGTAATCGTCGTTGGCTGTCAGGGTAATCTGGATTCTGGGTACGGTGTCCTCCCGCCATTCCACATCGTCATTCAGGATCTCATAGCCGTCCACAGAGTACTTGTTGCTGCTGGTCTCAATCTCTATGAGCTCATCTCCGAAATCCGTATCCGGCTTTATCTCTGCTTTTATGGTCAGACTTATGGACTTAATGGGTTTACGGCTTGCGCCGTATGCAGGAAACACCATCAGGGCAGCCAGTACACCTGCCGCAGCCATCATTAATTTCCGCTTCATGTGCAGCATATCATGATTCCTCCTTTTTACGTTCCTCATATAACCCTACTTTATCCAGTTTTGCCAGCTGTGTCAATATACATTTCCTTACGATTCCATGGCTTAACATTATCCGGCTCAGGATTCCCTGGCAGCCGCCTGTGAATTCCTGTCCTCCATTCTGCGCTCCAGGACCTGGTACTGCCGCTGCATCTCATGGTATTTATCCAGGATGGGCTGGGAGCGCTGCCTCACAGCCCCCATGATGGTATCATAATTCTCCACGAACATGGATACAATCACTGAATCTACAAGCCCCTTTTCCGCCATGTCCTCCAGAATGAACACTGTTTTTTCCTTCGAAAATGCATCCTTATAGCTTCTGGTTCCTGTCAGGGCGCTTATGATATCAGCCACCGCCACAATTCTCTGGGGCATATCCAGAGATTCGGCGTTTAACCCCCTGGGATAACCGGAACCATCCAGCTTCTCATGATGGCGCAGGGCGATATCCCTCACCCTGGCTGACACATTTGTTCCCAGAATGTGCTCGGTCAAATCCACATGAGTCCTCATGACCCGCATGGCCTGAGGGCTTAATTTCCCGGGAAATTCCAGTATCTCCACAGGTATTCCTATCTTTCCCAGATCATGAAGCATGGCTGCGCAGATCACGTCCCTGATATCATTGCCGCTGTCCAGCATACGGACTGCCAGTTCCTCGCTTATAACAGTGGTTGTAATGGTATGGGTTACGGTATGAGAGCTTCTGAAGTCAATGACATAGGTCAGCATGCGCAGAAGCGCCTTTTGCTCATCCTCGGTAAACGGAACCTCTTCCATGGTCCTGTCAAATTGCCCGGACACATCCTCCGGCAGACAGTATTCCTGGCCCTGGACAGCCAGGCGGTCCAGAACTTCCGGTCCCAGGCGCCTGAAAAGTCCTGATACTCTGGGGCTGTAGGCCAGCCCTTCCTGCCTTCTCAAAAACTCCGTGAATCTCTGGTATCCGCCTGTATAACCGGATGATCCGAAATAGATGTCTGCCCGGTCCGCCAGATTGAGGATCTGGGCCGCCTCCCTGACTCTCTCCGGCACATCCTTCTGTTTTCTCAGCCGGTTCCAGGGCATATGGTGATACAGGACAACGGAATCCCAATATTCAAACGGCGTAAAATAGTGAAAGAACAGATATCCGTAAATGGAATGATTCCACACTTCCTTCGTCTCGAATTCCACCATCCTGTCAATTTCCTCGGTCTTATATGCGCCAATGTCATGGAGTGCAGCCAGAATCAGCAGGTTTCTCATCTCCGACGGTGTATAGGTGCCATCCTCCTTTAGCATCTGGAACACCAGATAGGAGACCCGGGCACCGTGTCCAATCAGCCTTGGGTCAACCAGATTAAAAGCTCTTCTTGCGATATTAATTAAATCCTTATTGCCCACAGGCAGGGAATATTCCGGCATAACCGCTCCTTTTCTCTCACTCCGACTTATACTCTGCCTCCTATTTTCACACAAAGCCCACTATAAATCAAGCTCAATCTGATACCCCGAAAAGGCGGCCCCTTCCTGAAAGGGGCCCTTTTTTACTCCCACTTAAAATAACGCAGCGCAATCCCGCCGCAGACCAAAAAGCAGACTGCCATGTACAGACATGATTTCCATATACCCTCAGCCGGCAGCCCCAGGGAAACCGCCTTAAGAAGTTTGATTCCCTGGGTCAGGGGCATCATATCCGCAATCCTCTGCAGGCCGGAGGGCATGGTCTCATACGGAAGGGTGGCACCCGAAAGAACCAGCATGGGAAAATACAGTATGCTGGCCCACATCCCGGCTGTCCTGACATCCGGGGCAATGCCTCCTATCATCATGCCTATGCTGAATATGACCAGCATCACAAACAGGAATACAGCCAGGTACGCTGCTGCTGAGCCTGGAAAACGCGCCCCGAAAAACAGGACCGCCGCAGCATAGACCAGAACCAGGGATGCCAGGGAATAGACGGTATATACCGCTGTCTGGACCGCCAGAAGGAGGGCCGGACTGGCCGGCGTTACCTGGTACCGCTTAAGTATCTTCTTCTGCCTGTATTCCGAAATCACCAGAGGAAGTCCCATAACACCGCCCGCACAGACCGCTATGGCAGAAACTGCCCCAAAGGACTGTTCCAGAAATGTATAGCCTGCCCCCGGATAAGCGGGCCGGCTGCCGAAAATAATTCCCAGCAGGGATATGGCCACCAGAGGCATGCAGATGGCAAAGATAATCATATCCATGCCCCTGATAGATAACTTAAGTTCTGTTTTCAGTATGGTATAAAACCGTTTCATCTGTTTTCTTCCTCCTGTGTCCACCACAAATACGCATCCTCCAGTTTACTGTAAGGGCTGTTATCCACCGCCTCCTTTACGGTTCCTTCAAAGACAAACATTCCATCCCTCAGGATACCGATTTGATCGCAGAGCATTTCCACCTCATCCATGAAATGGGATACAAGACATATAGAAAGGCCCTTATCCTTCATTTCCAAAAGGCATTTCCAGACCTCCCTGCGGGATTTTGTATCCAGCCCTGTTGTCAGTTCATCTAAAAACACCACCTTGGGACCTGGTATGAGCGCCAGTATAATAAAAAGCCTCTGCTTCTGCCCGCCCGACAGCTGGCTTAACATGGAATCCGCCTTATCCTCCAGCTTAAACTGCCGCAGCAAATCCCTGTAATCCGCTGTTTTCTCATACAGGCAGGCAGTCTCCTCACAGAGCTCCCGCACCTTAATGCGGTCCGGATAACTTGCCTCCTGAAACTGCACCCCCACCCGCTCAAACAGATGTCTGCGCTCTGTCACCGGGTCCATTCCCAGTATCCGCACTTCTCCCGAATCAGCCCTTCTGGTCCCCAGTATACATTCCACGGCCGTGCTCTTTCCCGCGCCGTTGGCTCCCAGCAGTCCATATATCTGGCCCGGCCGGATCGTAAGGTTCAGGTTATCAATCACCTTTTTTCCGGAATAGGACTTGCTCAGCCCTGTGACTGTCACCGCCTTTTCCCGGAGTGCAGCTTGTGCGTTCACTGCTGTTTCCCTGCCTTTCCTCTGTTCTTCCCGATTTGTCATCTTCCTGCCTCCTAGTTCACTGTGTATCGGTATATGCTATAACTGTCTTTCACAGCTGTTCCCGGCGGTTCATCTCCATCAGCTTCCCAATCTGTGACTCCACATACCCAGCATTCTCTTTTGCCTCTGCCAGGGAAGTGAGAAGCTTATCACAGGCAGTGATAATATCGTCGTCCTCTCCGGGTGTATCAATAATTTTCCGGATATCGGCGGACGGATTTCTGGATAAGGCGTTTAGCATCCGCAGAATGGACGAAAGGGAATAGTTGGCGCACCGGAGGGAGCGTATGATGGTCAGCCGCTGTATATCCTCCCCTGTATAGACCCGGTAGCCGTTGGCCATCCGCCTGACGGAAAACAGGCCGTTTAGTTCCCAATTCCTGAGCGTGTCAATGGTGACACCCAGGATACCGGCTGCTTCCTTTCTTGTATACATGGTCTGTTCCCTGTCTTTTCCGGAACACGGTTCCTTGATGCCTGCAAGCATCCTCCTGCATATCCTGACAGCCTCCTCTGCATGTTTTATTTCCTGATCCACCTGGTCACTGTAACGTTTTGTCAGCTTCAATGCCGTCTCAAAATCCCCTGACGCAGAAGTTTTAACGATAGTGACTGCCTGCTTTCTCAGTCCATTTTGCAGAACCTCCACCCGCAGGGCCGCCCTTGCCAGCTTAAACTGCTCCACATGAAGCTCCGTAAAAATCCTGTAGCCGCTCTGCGTCCTCTCTGCTTTCGGAATCAGGCCGTACCTTTCATACAGACGTACGGTGTTCACATGAATGCCGAACATCCTTGCCAGATCCACTGTCCTGTATGTATTCATAAAGATGCACCTCCTATTCTTTTATACCACAGGTTTCATCCCTGATGTTATAGTGTAGGGTTTCCCTCTGATACCCGCTCCTATGCGGTATTCTGAGAACAAATAAAAAACCAGCCTGTTCCGGCTGGTTTTTTATCATTTTCCCTTCCTGGCTCAGCGCTTTAAATCTCGCTGATATAATAATACACAATGCTAATATAATCCTCCGGCTTCTGGAAATCCAGTTTCAGGGCCAGGCTCCCCTGATTCTCCCTGAATTGGTCCCATAACACCTTCTGGGCAGCGTATGACTTGTTGAGATCCCGCCGTTTTCCATCCGGAAAAATGGCATTGACCGCACCGCTGCACTGGTTCACAATCTGCAGAAATCCATTCATGTTCAATATATTTAGTTTTATCACAATCCAACACCTCCCGGAATATGCAGCCCCTTTCATGACCGTGGGAGGAAGGCGCCATCCCTTCTTCCTACTATCATTATAGTGTATCATATTTCCTGAAGATATCGAATTTCTGTCATCTTGTGTCACTATTCTGCCATTTCTGACGATACTCTTTCGGACTGCATCCCATACTGCTTCGGAATACCCTGCCGAAGTAGCTGCTGCTTCCCAGGCCGCATATATGGCATATGCTGGTGATGGGTTCGTTTCCCTCAGACAGCATCCAGCATGCCCGCTGTAAACGGAAGCTGGTCACGTACTCTACCGGAGTCATGTTCAGGCAGTCCCGAAACACCCGGAAGCACTCGCGCTCACTGATGAAGGCAGATGCCGCAATCTCCTTCACCGACAGCTTATCCCCGCAGTGCTTGTGGATGAACGCCAGCATTATCTTAATCTTCTGGTTTGACCGGCTGTTGTATTTGGGGCTTTTCTCCATGGTCTCTGTCATGGCAAGAAGGCCGCACCATATCTCAGACAGGACCGACCTCAAACGGATTTCGTAGCCGCAGTCGTCCTCTGATATCCGGAAGGACTGCCGGAGGGTCTCTAAAACAGGTACATGGGACGGCTGGTCCGGGTACAGCCCGATTATCTCTACATGGGATGCCGTCATAAGGGGCGAAACGTATTTCCGGTCAATGATGCTGCCGCTCTGTCCGCTGATCAGCAGCGGGTTAAAGATATGAAGGAGTGAGACGACTGACCCCTCCCCGTCCTTTGCCCTGGACATATGAAGCACATTTGAATTCACAAAGCCCCCTGAACCAGCCGTAAAAACAGCCTTTCCATGAGGCGTGTCATATTCCAGGCTGCCCTGCTCCATGTAAAACAGCTCCGCCTCTTTGTGCCAATGCCAGGGAGACTGTTTTCCCGCATACTTGTCCAACTCCACATAAGAGGCAATATAAGGGAATTCCGCCGAGATTCCCGGCAGTTCCTCTTCATAGCTCCCCGGTTTAAGCTCTACCTTACGGATTATCTTCATATTACCCTCCTGTTCCGGGACCTTATTGCCGGGTGTCTGCACTCTCCAGAAATATCCTGACCTCCTGATATTCCCGTCCCATAAACTCCTTTACACTGCCGGAAAATGCCTCCGCATTTCCCTCGTCCAGATACCGGCCGGCCTGAGCCACCATATCATTATATTCCATATGAAACTCCCTTTCCCTCAGGCGCAGCAACGCAATGGGATACCCCCATACAATCAGTTCCCTCAGCTTATTGTAACACTCCTTTACCAGATTCAGCCTGCAGTTCTCCGCAATAAATGTCAGCACCACCTCAAAGATCTTATAACTATTCCTATTCTTCCCGAGCTGCCGGACATCGTACTGCAGCTTTTCCACTGCATCCGCCGGTGCATTCTCCAGCGTATATTGGACCACCGGCTTAATGGTCAGCGTCATCAGCTGCAGGCTGTCAAGATACAGTTTCATGCCTTCCCTGATTTCCGGATTTGCCAGATCCGCCTTTTCCGCTTCAGCCAGGACCAGGGTTCCCTTACCCTGGAGGGACCTGGTTATCCCCATGCTGTCAAGTATGGACAGGCTGCGCCTCACGGTATTAAACGATACCTCGTAACGCTGTGCCATACAGGGAAGTGATGGCAGGTAGGTTCCGCGGGGGTAATCCCCTCTCTCTATCTCCCTGAGAATGCGGGACACAAGTGTATATCTCATCTGGGGACGTTTACGGTAAATGTTCCAGTAAAACGGAACCTGCTCCATATCCCCTAAATCGAACTCATCCTGTGCCTGTGCTATAAAAGACAGCAAATCCGCTGTGATACGGCCGTACAACGTCTCAAAGGTCTGCCCCAGCAGTGAAATGACCTCCTCCCTGGACAGTCCCTCCAGCTCCTGATCCGTCAATACCGCCTGGTCTTTTCTGACCATCAGATAAGCAAACCTTATATAACGCACAGTCTCCCAGTAAAGATTCAGGAACAGCCGGTTGTCCGGCGCCTTGAACACCAGTATATATAACGCTGCCGGCATGGATACAGATTCCACGGACAGGTGCTTCATATTATCTAAAAAGCGTTTCCAATCCTCATCGCTCCACCTCATAAGGCATTCCCGCCACAGCGGCTCAAACAGCAGCTTTCCGGACAGAACCCAATCTGCTATCCCGGCTTTCCTGGATACGAAATATCTGGCTGCACTTTCCCGGAACCCGGCGGGTCCGGCCTTATAAACCACCACGGGCGCTGTTCTCGGATCTACCCTTACATATCCTCCTTTTTCCAACAAAGCCAGGCCGGCTCTTACAGTTGCCTGCGCCAAATGAAACATCTGACAAATTTTGTTAATGGACGGAAGGCTCTCTCCATATTTATAATATCCATATAGTATCCTGGCCTCAAAATATTCGTACACCAGCCTGTTTAAACCGCTGTCAGCTCTCATTCTTTTACCTCAAATATTTATATAGCATCTGTTCCAGCACACTGGCGTCAATGGGTTTTGCAAAATGCGCTGTCATCCCGGCGTGAAGGGCATTCTGCACATCCTCCGCAAATGCATTGGCAGTCATGGCTATAATGGGTACGGAGGCCGCATCCTCCCTCTCCAGGGCGCGTATGGCCCTTGTGGACTCATACCCATCCATCTTAGGCATCTGCACATCCATCAGGATCATGTTATAGTAGTGCTCCGGCACCTGCTTAAACCGTTCCAGGGCTTCCTCCCCGTCACAGGCTTCCTCCACCTCCACCCCCATCTCTTCTATCAGGGTTCCCGCAATCTCACGGTTCATCTCATTGTCCTCCACCAGAAGAACCCGTTTGCCTGTAAAGTCTGATTTGCCCGTAAAACCGCTCCATTGCACCGGTTCCTTTTCTCCGCTCAGCCCGCTGAGCAGATAGCAGATTTTGGACCGGTAAAAGGGCTTTGCCAGAAATGCAGATACACCGGCTTCCCTGGCCTCTGCCTCAATCTCCGACCAGTCATATGCGGTCAGCACGATAACGGGAATTTCTCTTCCCACCTCCTGCCGGATACGCCGCGCCACTTCCACTCCGTCCATATCCGGCATCTTCCAGTCCACAATGACCAGGCGGAAGGGATCGTCTGAATCCTTCAGATCCAGTACCCGTCTTACCGCCTCAGCGCCTTTTGTGACAAACTGGGGCCGCAGTCCCATATCCTCTAAAAGCTCCGACGCATTTTCACAAGTCTGCTCATCGTCATCCACAATCAGGCAGTGTATGCCTACCCATTCCTCAGGCACCGCCTCAGGCGCTGCATCCTGGAACTGCAATGGAAGAGCCACCGTAAACACAGAGCCTTCCCGGGGCCTGCTTTCTACTCTGATATCACCGTTCATCAAATCTATCAAATTCTTTGTGATAGCCATTCCCAGCCCGGTGCCGGTTACCCGGCTGTTTGTGGAGTCCTGGGCCCGCTCAAAGGGCTGGAACAGTTTGCTCATAAATTCACTGCTCATGCCGATCCCGGTATCAGCGCACCGGAACACATAACGCCCATATCCTCTGCCGGCGCCTTGCTCCTGCCTTACCTCCACATGAACGCTCCCCCCTTCCGGGGTGTATTTGGCCGCATTGCTCAGGATATTAATATATATCTGGCGGATACGCAGGGAATCTCCCACCACTTCCTCATTTTTCAGCCCCTTCAGATGTACGTCCATCTCAAGGTGTTTGGCCTCTGCCTGCGGACGCACCAGCTCCGCGGATTCCGTCACCAGTTCTGCCAGGTTAAAGGGTTCCTCCCGTATGGATAGTTTCCCGCTTTCAATCTTCGACATGTCCAGCACATCGTTAATCAGGCTTAAGAGATGCTTGCTGGACAGGCTGATTTTCTTCAGGCATTCCATCACCCGTTCCCTGTCATCCAGGCGGGTGCTAGCAATAGCCGTCATGCCCACGATTGCATTCATAGGAGTGCGGATATCATGGCTCATATTGGACAGGAACTGGCTTTTAGCCTCACTGGCCGCCCTGGCGTTGTCCAGGGCGCTCTGAAGAGCGCTGCGTTTCTGTTCCTCCTCATAGCGCTGCTCATCAATACGGCGTGAAATCAGGATTGCCAGTTTATCCCCGGAATAGGGATTGTCCACATGAATGATCTGCATAGAAACCCAGTGATACCTGCCGTCTCCAAGCATCTGTCTCACATCCAGAAACACCTCATTTTTCTCCTGTCCCAGAGTCTTATTCAGATTCTCTGCCGAGAAGCGGCGGCAAAATTCCTCCAGGTGCTCCGGATGAATGGATGCGGCCACATACTCATAGAGCTGGCTGTAGGATTCCTGGTTCCCAAGCTCCAGCATCAGGCCCGGTTTTACATAGATAAAGTTCAGCGAATCCCTGGTCAGATTCAGACTGATAATCACCGGATAGGCATTGGATATAGCTCCCACCAGGGTAAGGCGTTCCTGAAGCTTCTCCCGCTCCGCTGCCTCCTCTGCCAGCTTTTCGTCCGTGATATCATGAAAAGCGGAAATCAGTACCGGATTTCCGTTTTCATCCAGGGTCCTCTCCACGATTCCGGCTGCCCAGAAAAATCCATTATCCAATGTAATCACACGCACTTCAAAGATGTTCTTTCTGCCGCTGTCCGCTGTGTCCTTAAACAACTGTACCAGATTTTCATAGTCCTCCGGGTGTATCACATCCCGAAGGCTTTTTCCCTTCATTGCTTCATTGGACGCGCCCTCCTGACAGCGGAACAGTCTCATCCCCTCCTGGTTCATAAGCCGGAAGTCATATGGAGCTTCCACGGACATCAGGGCGATTCCTTCCGGCACCGCATTGTACAGACGGCTTATGTAAACGGCCTGATTCTTTAATTTCCGGTTGGTCCTGTTGGCATAGCGCAGATAAAATACAAGAAGCAGTGCAATCCCCAGTAAGATACAGCCTATCAGGGTAAAGGAACGCATGAGTATCTCATTGGTCTGGGCATTTACCACGCTCTGGGGAATTATGGAAATCAAATACCAGTCAGATTGGAGCTTTAAAGGCGTATAACAGAATACGGTGGCCTCTCCCTGGTAGTTAAAGGTGGCCCATCCGGTATAGGAACTTTGGAGAGACCTGGCAAACTGGTCCAGGCTCTCACGGCTGTTTTGGGTCTCCGGAAGCATATCAAACAGATTCTGCACTGTTTTATTGCTGTTGGGGTGGGGAGAACGAATCAGCACATCCCCCTTCTGGTTGACCACATAGGAGAAGCCGGCATTGTTATAAAAGGACAGGGTGAAGCTGTCTACAATACAATCCACCTCATACTCCTTTACCAGGTATCCCCGCACCCCGTCTTTCAGTGTGACTCCCATAAACAGGTCAAATACATTGACACCCGTTACGCTGCTGATATGAGGGTCAATGATGCCGTTGCCCCGGTCCGTATCCAGCAGCACAGCTTCCGCCTTTTCGTCAATTACTGAGCCTGAGGGAATACATACTCCGTCCTGCAGATACAGACTGATCCCGTTTTCTATCTGTGCATAATTATCCATAAGGAGTTCCAGTTCCTCCCGCTGCCCCGAAGCAATTTCCCTCAGGTTCAGCGTGACGGTACCCATGGACTGGTAATCGTCCATCAGCTGGACCTTCAGGGTATTACAGCCCTGCTGGGTGCTCTCTATAATGGTCTGGACAGACTGCTTCCACAGCTCCTCCTTCACCTCATGGATGAATAAGAAAGTCAGAATGCTGAGCACAGCGCCCACCAAAACAGCCGCCATGGCAATCTTCTTCTTTATGCTGGTACTGTTCTTATCCATTACCATCCTCCCCTTCTCCCAGCGGCCTCCTGGTCCATCCATTTCATGGTATCTTCCAGTTCTTCCCCTTTCATCAGACGTTCTGATGCCCTGGCTGTCAGTTCCCATATAGGAAATTCCAGAAGCGCATCCGTCCCTATGACAGTCCTTCCGGACTGGTAACAGGAGACAATGGGCTGTATCTCTTTTACAGACGATGGAATCCCCTCCCTTAAGGGGCTAAAGGAAGACTGCTGGTCCGCAAACTTCTGTATGTTTTCAGACCGCGTAAAAAATTCCACAAAGGCCAGGGCTTCATCTATATGTTCACTGGCCCTATTGACGCTCAGCCTGGTATCCGCATTGATCACTACCAGTCCGCCGTCCTCCAGCACAGGATAAGGCGCCACCACAAAATCAAAATCAGGGTCCATCCCTTCCACCCGGCCTGCTGCCCATGCCCCGGTCAGCATGAAAGGTGATTCCCCCTTTACAAATTCCTCCAAATCATCCGAGGTTTTCCGAGTCTCCAGTGCTTTCCCTGCATCCACATAGCCATTGTCAATAAACTCCTTAACCAGAGAAAAACCGGGGGTCATGCAGAAACTCAGCTCTTCTTTCCCTTCATTCAGGTGTCTGAACATCTCATCTTCCCGGTTTTCCTGATACGCCGAATAAAAACTCCGGCCAATTGCCAGGGTCTTAAGGGATATATCATTATTGGCAATAACAGGGGTAATGCCCTGCTCCTTAAAATAACTGCATACCTGCCTCCACTCCTGAAGGTTCTCCGGCAGCTTCTGCTTATGTTCCTTCAGCAGCTTCTTATTACAGTAAAGTCCAAAACCTGACACAGTGGTTGGAACCCAGTAAATCTTTCCATGCTCATCCATCTGCCGGAGCATACGGTCACTGTAGTCCTGAATGGTTTTAAGGCCGGATAAATCCATAAGCTGTCCTCTGGACTGCATTTCCAGCAGAACATCGTGGTTCACCATGAATACATCGTCACCCTTTCCCGCGTCAAAACGCTTTCCCAGGGCTTCATAGTATTCATTTCCCTTAAGGCTTTCATAGGATACCCGGATGCCAGGATTCTCCTTCATGAAATCCGACAGGATTTCCTCTATAACCGTCACGTTTTCCGGCTCATATTTATTTCCGAAAAAAGTGATTGTGGTAACATTCTCATTGGGAATCTCGAAATTAACAACCTTATTCCCAGTGCCGCAGCCCCCCAGCATAAGGGCGCTTGCCAAAAACACTGCGTACAGCCCCACCATCCTTCTACCCATACCATATCCTCTCTTTGAATCCGTCAAACCGGCAAATGACCTCTGTCCTACTCTGTCCACATATATTTTAGCATGATACACAGTACGGTACAATCTTTTTTTCTCCGTGGCAGAACGCAAAACAGAGGATAACGCACAATATCCTGCGTTACCCCCTGCCCTCCTTATGATACAAATGCAGTTTAACGAACATGCCCTGGTTTATGGGGCTGTTTCTGTCAAAACAGCCTTTTTCCATCTGAAATATCTATTCCAAGCTCTTTCGCCAGGCCGGTCTGCTTAAACGGATTAATTTTCTCCACCGCGCCATTGCATCTGAAAAATGAGCCTGTATTTTTAAACCAAAATGTTTTGTTTGCTTTTACACATTGTTCACGGATGTCCAGTACCCAGTCATAGTCACACACCCGGGCGTCGCGTCCTGTTTCACCGCCAACTGTAACATGGTCCACTCCATGAAGATATGGCGTCAGATCGATGGCCTCCAAAAGCGGGGCGCAGGCAATAAAACGCCGTTTTATGGGATAGGATAAGAATAGAGGAAGTCTGTAATCGGCCATTTTCTGGTTTTCAACAGTACAGCCAATATTCACATTATCATAGCCGGTTCCCCAATCCGGCGGAAGCGATACAAGGAAACGGTCAATACGCTTTGTCAGAATCAAAAAATCAATATCTGTCCTCTCCCTGATCATGGCCCAAACTTCTTTACGCCATTCATCTGCCTCAGGAAGGAAAAAGTCAGTTGCAAAGCAGGTTGCGAGAATTTTGTTTCCTTTAATGTTGTACTGTCCCTTTGCATTCCTCCTGACAGGCCAATCAAATTTGTCTGTCTTCTCTATGATGTTTTGACCGTACCGTTTTGCATAAGGCCCATAAAAATAACAATATGTACATCCGTCACTGGCTTTATAACAGCCTGTCCATGGTTCCCAGTTCATAGAACCTCCTTCCGTGAATGTCTTTTTGGACCAGGGGCCGCATACGCTTAATGGCATGATACACTCCCCCAGGGATTGATTCAGCTCTGCAGCAGTTTTTCCAAATCAGATACAGAGACATCCATTCGTCTGGAAGTCTCCTCCATGGACATCCCGGAATGGATAAACCGCCTCACAACCATTTTCATGTTCTCTCCAACTTCAATGATGTGGCCGTCCAAATCATAAAAACGCACTGTGCGCTGTCCCCATCCGGCTTCTTTTACGCCATCACCTATGTATTGAATGTCATTGCGCTGTCCTAATCTATCTATAAAGCCGTCAAAATCATCCTCCTCAAAATACAGCTCCATATTGTGTGCCTTTTCCAATATACTTTCTTTAGGGACACCTGTCAGCCAGTCAAATTCCTGCTGTAAAGACAGTCCGCCAAATGAGACGTTTATACCATAATCTTGAAATACCTCCAGATCAAATAGATCCTGATAAAATTTTTTTGAAAGATTCACATCCTTCACAGCAATACATACACCTTCATATTTCATTCAAAGTTTCCTCCGTTTTAGGATAATGGCTGAAAATGCTCACGGTTGTCATGGCTGCCGCCATCAAGAACATTCCGCCTAATGATAACACAGTTAATATGACAACTGTGTGTCATATTCATGGCTGCCCGCCAGTCTATTGCTGTCTTTTACCAGTTTCATTCCCGTTTCACCAGAAGCGTATCCCGGGCCTGAACGCCCGAATAAAAAAATGCCCTAAAACCGCATGAATGAATACTACATTCTTACGGTTTTTAGGGCATTTATCTACACTTCTTAATGATTACTTCGCGTAATCCGTAACTCTTGACTCACGAATTACATTTACCTTAATCTGTCCCGGATATTCCAGTTCGTCCTCAATCCGTTTGGAAACATCTCTTGCCAGCAATATCATATCGTCATCGCTGATCTGTTCCGGAACTACCATGATACGAACCTCGCGGCCTGCCTGAATGGCAAAAGACTTGTCCACTCCCTTAAAGGAATTGGTTATATCTTCTAATTGTTTCAATCTGTTTGTATATGTCTCCAGAGTCTCACGCCTTGCACCAGGTCTTGCAGCAGATATGGTATCGGCTGCCTGTACAATGCAGGAAATGAGGCTGGTAGGTTCAACATCGCCATGATGGGATTCCACCGCATTCAGCACAGTGGCAGATTCCTTATACTTCTTACACAGGTCTGCACCTAGCTGGACATGGGTACCTTCCATGTCATGGTCAACGGATTTACCAATGTCATGTAATAAACCGGCACGTTTGGCTAAACGTACATCCACTCCAAGTTCTGACGCCAAAAGTCCTGACAGCTGGGCCACCTCGATAGAATGCTTTAATGCATTCTGGCCATAGCTGGTCCTGAACTTCATTTTACCAAGTAACTTAACTAATTCCGGATGAATTCCGTGGATGCCAACTTCAAGACAGGCTGCCTCGCCCTCTTCCCTCATGTTGTTCTCCACTTCCTTCTGTGCCTTCTCTACCATCTCCTCGATTCTGGCCGGATGAATACGTCCGTCCACAATCAAACGCTCCAATGCTATTCTAGCAACTTCTCTACGTATTGGATCAAATCCAGACAATACTACTGCTTCCGGGGTATCGTCGATAATCAGTTCCACACCGGTAAGAGTCTCAAGGGTACGAATATTACGTCCCTCTCGTCCGATGATGCGGCCTTTCATCTCGTCGTTAGGAAGCTGTACAACAGAAACCGTTGTCTCAGCCACATGGTCTGCAGCGCACCGCTGAATAGCAGTCACCACTAAATCCCTGGCCTTTTTGTCAGCTTCTTCCTTTGCCTTGTTTTCAAGTTCCTTAATTAATTTAGCTGTGTCATGTTTTACATCTTCTTCAACAGATTTTAAAAGATATTCTTTTGCCTGTTCGGAGGTTAGACCGGATATCCGCTCCAGTTCCTGTATCCCCTGCTCATACTGGGCTTCCACTTCTGCAGTACGTTTACTGAGAATGTTTTCCCTTCTGACCAGGTCCGCCTCCTTCTTTTCAAGGGCATCTGCCTTTTTTTCAACGTTTTCTTCCTTACTTAATACACGTTTTTCATAACGTTGAAGTTCCGCTCTTCTTTCCTTGGTTTCCTTCTCTAACTCATTTTTCGTCTTTAAAGATTCTTCCTTGGCTTCCAGGAGAGCTTCTCGCTTCTTTGTCTCTGCGGTTTTTAATGCTTCATCTATTATTTCCCTTGATTTTTCTTCTGCACTTCCTACCTTGCTGTCATACTGCTTCCTCTCGTAATTGCGTGCAGCAAACCAAGTAATAATAGCCACAACTATCATAACGATAATCATTATGGGGACCATTATCTGTGACACAGGAGCACCTCCTTATTTAATTTTCATTGTACGAACTACAACATATTAATTTTATACTTTTTTCAGAATTATGTCAAGTATCTTCCCCTTATTTTCCCGCAGAGACAGACAATATAGACAAATTACAACAGGGCCTAATCCTGGTTTTCAGCGGTTTTAATCTCTCTCAATACCCTGTTTATCACTTCAAAGGAGTATCCTTTCCTCCCTAAAAAGGCCGCCAGACGGCCTTTTTCCTGGTAGGAGGCTTCCTGTTTTCCTTTAAGCCGCCTGGTCAGAGCCTGCCTGGCTGATTCCTCCTCGTCCACAGGCGACTGGTCCAGCGCTTCCTCTATATAAGACGAATCCACGCCCTTTTGCTGCATCTCATATACCATCTGGCGTCGGCTCTTTTTCCCTGCATAGGAGCGCACATAGCTCTGTGCATAAGCGTTATCATCCAGAAAACGGTATTCCTTCAGAAAATTTACAGCATACTCCACTGCCTCTCTGGGATATCCTGCCTTCCCAAGTTTTTCCTTCATCCACTTCTCTGTTTTTCCTGAATCCTTTAATAAATGAAGGGCATACTCCTTGGACCTTGGCCGCAGTACATCCCTGAGGATTTCCTCATACACCTCATCTTCCAGCTCCCTGCCTTCCTCTATCCTGTACCGTTCCACCTCACCCCTGTATAAAACAAAGGCAAAGCCTTCCTCCAGGAAGACTTTGCTCTTTCTCTTATCTACAGGGATGACAGCTGTGACCATCATACCAGTTCAGGGGCATCCGCATCAGTTTCCCCTGTTTTAGTTTCCGCCTGTTTAGCGGCTGTCTTAAAGGCCTCGGCTGCCTCCATGGCTTCCTCTGCTCCGGGCAGTTCATACTTTGCCCTTACCTTGGCCTCCACCTCGGCGCAGACAGCCGGGTTATCAGACAGGTACTGCTTGGAATTCTCACGTCCCTGGCCAATCTTGGAACCGTTATAGGCAAACCAGGCGCCGCTCTTCTCAATGATGTTCTCCTTAACAGCCAGGTCCAGGATATCGCCTTCCTTGGAAATACCCCTGCCAAACATGATATCGAATTCAGCTTCCTTAAAAGGAGGCGCAATCTTATTCTTCACTACCTTTACCCTGACACGGTTTCCTGTGACCTCTCCGCCCTGCTTTAAGGTCTCTATCCTGCGGACATCCAGGCGCACGGATGCATAGAACTTCAGAGCACGTCCGCCTGTGGTAGTCTCCGGATTGCCAAACATGACACCCACCTTCTCACGCAGCTGGTTGATGAAGATGACAATACAGTTGGACTTGCTGATAACAGCGGTCAGCTTCCTCAGAGCCTGTGACATAAGCCTGGCCTGAAGACCCACATGGGAATCTCCCATCTCGCCGTCAATCTCAGCCTTGGGAACCAGAGCGGCCACGGAGTCCACAATCACGATGTCCACGGCACCGGAACGCACCATGGTCTCGGTAATCTCCAGTGCCTGCTCGCCGTTATCCGGCTGGGAGATATACAGGTTATCAATATCCACTCCTATGTTCCTGGCATATACAGGATCCAGGGCATGCTCTGCGTCAATGAAGCCTGCAATGCCCCCGCGCTTCTGCACCTCTGCCACCATGTGCAGGGCGACCGTGGTCTTACCGGAAGACTCAGGTCCATATACCTCTACAATCCTGCCCTTGGGAACTCCGCCCAATCCCAGGGCTATATCCAGGCTGATGGAGCCGGTGGGCACTGTCTCAATATTCATATTTGCTCTTGAATCCCCCAGCTTCATGACGGATCCTTTTCCGTATGCCTTCTCAATCTGGGTCAGGGCAGCGTCTAATGCCTTTAACTTCTCGTCTTTATTCATATCGCGGTTGATTACATTACTCTTCTCTTCTCTGGCCATAGTATCCTCCAATGCCTTCCATGCGAACAAATGTTCTCTAATAGTTACAATAATAGTATAGTTCCCCTAAAATGTCAACCTCTATTTTCCCGCCACGCCCCCTTTTTACGCTGGTTTCATATGACGGCCATAACGCTATCCTGCGCCGCTGCCGGATGGTTTCCACAGTACCTCCCTGCTTCTTTCATATTGCTTTCATACATCTGCCATACTGCTGCCATACTGCTTCCATACCGCTGCCATACTGCTTCCATACTGTTTTCCTGTCTGTCATACAATGTGAATTCCGGGCGAAACGCCCCTTACAGGTGCCTGTGCACGCACCCCAACGCCTGCGCACAAAAACGCAGTGCCAAAGCCATCACGGCAAGAAATGCCGTGGAAGTAGTATCAGAATATCATAGAATCATGCTGATTGCAAGGATTTCCTCCGGACACGCTGCCCGGCCGGGACTTCCCCGCCGGGCGCCGGCTTACCTTCCTCCTGACAGCATATAATAAACATTGGGTACGAACCGTCTCATAGCGCCGCCAATCAGGGCGCTGACCGCCGTCATGAGGACGGGCATCAGGATGAATGCAGCCAGGGCAATGACCGCGCTTCCCGGAAAAGCAGCCGCGGCTGCCTTGTTGATAAACCTTACCCAGGCAAAATGAATGGCATACAGGAAGAAATTATGCTTCATCCACTCCCTGGCATCAGGAAGGTCCGCTGCCTTTACAGCCAGGACAGCTCCGCAGACTCCCCACAGCCTCCAACATACGGTGTAAAGCGGACGCTCCCACAACAGTCCTCCGAAACGGCCCAGGTACAGAAGAAGTCCCATGGCAGTCAAAAGAATGGCTCCTGCCGTCATATTCTTCCGGACCCCAGTTCTTTCCTCTATTCCCCTTCCCCAGGTATCCCTGTGAAGGCTCGCCCAGGCAGCTGCGCAGAAATAAAACAGGGCATCCAGATTAAGAAGGGGCATGGCCCAGTTCTTCCAAAGGCCAAAGGCCATGATTCCCAGGGCGGCGGCGCCCGTTAAATTCCCCCGCATCACAGTGTAAACCAGGGGTGCCAGCGCCACCAGAAGAATCAGCTGGAACAGATACCAGAACACCGGGTTATAGGAATAGCACACAAGGGCGTCAAAAAGCTGGGTCCCGTTAAAGGGTATGGGCGTCTTTCCCACCACTCCGGACAGGCCCGGCAGGCGGGTGGCCGCCACATACCCAATATAGTAAAGAAAATTCCACAAAAGATAGGGCAGTACCAGGCTTCTTATCCTGGAACGCCACTTTGGAATGAGCTTTTCCCAGCAAAAACCGCGAAAAAACAGATAGGAGGACACCATGAAAAATCCCGGCACCGCTATCTGTCCCAGTCTCTCTCCCAGTATGCGCTCTATCCCTGCAACCTTAAGGGCAGCCTCCGGGGTCCCCATAAACAGCTCCCCATTAAAAGAGTGCACCCACACCACAAGCAGGCTGAACAGGAATGTAAGCCAGTAAATCTTGTCGCGGAACTGTTTTTCTTCCATATAGCATCTTCCCCCTGTCCCATCACAAATGTCAGAAATCCAAAAAGGCCGCCCCATGACCTGCCTTAAGCGCCGCAACATGCCCCGGCAGGCAGATCTAGGAAAACGGCCTTTTATTCTTTACATTGCGTTCCTGTTAACTGCGGTACTGAGCCAGCAACCGGTTGATCCGCTTGGTAGGCGTCAGCAAATCGCTCAGGGATGCATCATGATTAAGGTTGTCGATAATGAGGGCAATATATTTGCTCATATCCACATTAATATAGTAAGGTCTCTCAAGAAGATCCGGAGTCTGATATACCAGGTTCGTGGTCAGTATCCGGTCAATGATTCCCTTATCATAATACTCGTCAAACTTTGTAAGTCCCCCTGTAAACAGACCAAACGTAGCGCACACAAAAACCTTCCTGGCTTTCCTGCGCTTCAGCTCCTTAGCCACATCCATGACACTCTCACCAGAGGAAATCATGTCGTCGATGATGAGCACATCCTTCCCCTCCACGCTGGCTCCCAGGAACTCATGGGCCACGATGGGGTTGCGGCCGCCCACGATTTTCGTGTAATCGCGGCGCTTATAGAACATACCCATGTCCAGCCCCAGCATGTTGGCAAAATACACGGCTCTTCCCGTGCCGCCCTCATCCGGACTGATGACCATCATATGGCTGCTGTCAATCTGCAGGTCTGTCTCATTCTTTAAAAGATATTTTAAGAACTGGTAGATGGGCTGAACTGTCTCAAAGCCCCGTAAAGGAATGGCGTTCTGGACCCTGGGGTCGTGGGCATCAAAGGTAATGATATTCTCCACTCCCATATTCACCAGTTCCTTGAGCGCCAGGGCGCAGTCCAGGGATTCCCTCCCGGAACGCCTGTGCTGGCGGCTCTCATATAAAAACGGCATAATCACATTAATCCTGTGGGCCTTGCCTGCTGCCGCTGCAATCACACGCTTCAAATCCTGAAAATGGTCGTCCGGTGACATATGGTTGGTCATACCGAACAGGGAATAGGTCAGACTGTAGTTGCATATATCTACCATGATATATAAGTCGTCGCCCCTTATGGACTCTGTCACAAGTCCCTTGCCCTCTCCCGTGCCAAACCTGGGGGTTACGGCATTGATAATGTAGGAATCTCTCTGATATCCGGAAAATGCGATGGTAGACTTGTGCTCGCTTTCCCTCTCCCGTCTCCAGTCCACCAGATAGGCATTCACCTTATCGCCCAACTCCGTACAGCTCTTTAACGGAATCAGTCCCAACGGACCCACGGGAATGGTTTCAATGATTTTCTCCTCATATAACATGGTTAACATCCTCCTGTTTTTTGCCGGAGGCCTTCTTACCCGGACCGGCATATACTTTTATACCATCATTCTCCATGGTTCGTCAAGGCCCTTGTACCCCAGAAATGCCCTAATTATACGTTACTTTTTTAACAGTCTGATATCTCCTCCATATAATGGGATAATCCTGTATCCGCTCATAATCCTGGATGTAACACGGTCTGTATAGGAATCCCTGAGCCGGGCCAGGGTCAGGTTGGTGGATATGATGGTGGAACGGCTCATGTTCATCCGCTCATTGATGCAGTAAAACAGCTGGGAGGAAGTAAAGCTGTTGTTTAACTCCGTTCCCAGATCATCAATGATGAGAAGATCACAGTCCAGGATAAACCGGTACATGTCCTTCATGTCCTCCGCATTATCATAATCAAACTTATTCCTGGAAAATACATCAAAGAGATCGCTGGCTGTCAGATAGATGACAGAATGGAAATCATCCATCAGCTCCCTTGCAATACAGTTGGTGAGAAATGTCTTTCCCACACCAGTGCTTCCTGTAAACAGGAGATTATCATGTTTCTTATCAAAGTCCCGGACAAACTCCCTGCATCCCGCCACTACCCGGCGCATGTAGGCCGCATTGGTAATACCCAGCTGGGAAAGTATCTCCGTATCATCGTAGTACTCATAACTCAGGGCATTAAAATTCTCCCGCTCCAGAACATCCTCCAGATTGGACTGGGCATGGAGCAGCTTCATCTGGGCCTGAAGGAAACAATGGCACTTACGGCCGTCTATCAGTCCCGTATCCCTACAGTCCGGACAGCGGTAATGAAGCTCCAGGTAATCGTCAGGATAGCCCGCAGCCCTGATAATAAGCGACTTCTGCTCCCGCAGATCCTTAAGGTCTTCCTTCAGCCTGTCCAGGACACTCTTATCCCCTTCCAGCAGCTTTTTGGCGCACGCCACGGAACGCTCTGCGATTTCCGCTTCCAGCTGCCTTACTACCGGCAGCCTGGCATAAATCTCTTGGCGCCGCTCCTCCAGTTTGTGGTGGTTTTCGATCTGCTGCCTTCCATACTCCCTCATGATTGCGTCATACTGGGAATTGCTCAGTGCCATGGTTCACTCTCCTTATGTGTATTAGGGCTGCTGCCCCACCCACTCCTTTACCTGCTTTAAGACCAGCGCATCATAGTCAGTATCCCTCTGCTTGAAATTATGAAACTGGTTGGATGAATTCTTCCTGGCTCCTGAGCCCTGCCTGGCTGACGAGACGCCGGAGTCATACTTCTGCAGCCTCTTCTCCCTGGATTCACCGCTCTCCTCCCTGGCAGCCGTGCGCTTTGCGTCCAGGTCCTTTATATCAGCCAGGCCCCGGACGCCGGCCTTCTGCCAGTCTGACAAAATCTTGTCCGCATACTGGAAGCTGGGGTTGTGGATGGCCGTAATAGTCCTGCTGCACGCTTCCAATACCACTTCCCTGGAAAATCCATAGTCCCTGAACCATTTGTCCATCAGCTTCTGCTCCGGTGCAGCCGGCTTCCTGTTATTGATACCAAATGCCTTCATAACCGCAAAGGAATCACGGTTGTAGGAAGCGCTGTAATCCTTGGCCTCCAGCGCTGTCCTTATTCCCTTCTCATGCCAGCTCATGGCCACGGTCTCCATGTAACGCACCGATATGTGGCCGTTCTGCACACAGTATTCCACCAGATACTCCAAGAGCTCGCTGCTCATGGATAAGCCCTCATACAGATAGGCAAACACCTGGCAGTCTCTGGGAGTAAATACTTTATTCATGTACTTCTGGGCAATATAGAGAAGCTGGGAAAACTCCTCGTCCTGAGCCAGACGGTTTACCTGCTCCGTGGAATACACCGGAATACAGCCGTCCTCCTGGCCCGTGGTTTCTGTGCGCTCCCGGACAACGGCCGGCTCCTGAACAACGGCCGGTTCCCGCATGCCTGTCATGCCCCGTACCTCTGCACGCCCTGCGGTCCCGGTTTCCCGCTGAAACGGCTCAACCCGCAAATCAGGAACCGCTGCCTGTCCCCCATCCTGCCCACGGGTAAAGGTATGGCCTCCTGACTCCGGGCGGACCGGTTCACCCTGAACCGGCTGTCCCTGTTCAGAGGCAGTCAGCACTCCCGCCTTCTTCCAATAGGAGAGGGCTCTGCGAACATCTGACTCCGTATGGTTTAAGGCATCCGCAATCAACTCTATGGTGATATCCTCCCCCTGATGACGGAGCACATAGAGGTACACCTTCACATATTCACCGTTGGCAGCAGCCATATATGTATCAATGAATTCATTGGCCACAGCCGTGACCGGAACACTCCATCTATCCTTCATATTTCCACCCATCCCTACCACTCCTTGCTTCATTCTATCATAACACATCCACTGCCAAAAGAAAATAGGCGCGGTTTTGCACACTCTTTGCTGTGGATAATGTGGATAATGTGGAAAAATGGTGGACATAACTGTCCCCGTTCTTCATAAAACTCCATTTTTACCGTATAAATCCAAGATTTTTTAAATCGTGCGACATTTTTTTATGTTAATCAAAAAATCCACATAGTTTCTTTACATAAAATGTTGAAAACTATGTGGATAATGTGGATAACTATTGTCCTAACAGCTTTTCTCCTACTTTTACAATGTCTCCGGCCCCCATAGTTATCAACAAATCGCCGTTCATACAATTTTCCAAAATAAATGTTTCAATCTCGTCAAAGGACGGAATATAATGGGCCTTCGTGCCCAGCTTCTCAATCCGGTCCGCCACATCCCGGGAGCTGACCCCCAGGGTATCTGTCTCCCGGGCTGCATAAATATCAGCCAGAACCACTTCATCCGCAGCGGACAGAGCTTCCGCAAACTGGTCCAGAAACGCCCTGGTTCTGGTATAAGTATGGGGCTGGAACACACACCACAGCTTCCTGTGGGGATAATTCCTGGCCGCCGCCAGGGTTGCCTTTATCTCCTGTGGGTGATGGGCATAGTCGTCAATGACCGTAACACCTGCCACCTCTCCCTTTTTCTCAAACCGTCTGTCCGTGCCAGTAAATCTTCCCAGCCCCGACATAATGGCGTCAAATCCGACCCCCAGCTCCAGTGCGATGGCAATGGCTGCCAGGGAATTATATACATTGTGCTCTCCCGTGACGCCAAGGGTGATGCGGGTCACTGTCTCTCCCTGGACTACCAGGTCATAGGATGGCCTGGCAAACCCGTCATATGTTATGTTACGGGCCGTGTAGGTACTGGAAAGATCCTTTCCGAAGGTAACCACCCTGCACCTAAGTCCCCTGGTGATTTCCTCCACCTTCTCGATTCCGCTGTTCACCACCAAAAGTCCTTTTGCGGGAAGCTTCTCGGCAAACAAACGGAAGGAATGGCGTATGTCCTCAATATCCTTAAAGAAGTCCAGATGGTCCTCCTCAACATTCAGTATAACCTCCATGGTGGGATAAAAGGACAGGAAACTGTTGGTATATTCACAGGCTTCTGTCACAAACAAATCAGGACCGCCCACACGGATGTTGCCTCCTATGTCCTTTAAAATACCTCCCACGGAGATGGTGGGATCCAGATCGCCTGCCAGGAGAATATCCGTGAGCATGGACGTGGTTGTGGTCTTGCCATGGGTTCCTGAAATAGCTATGGCTTCTTTGTAATTGCGCATCAGCTCCCCTAAAAGCTCTGCCCTGGAAAGCATGGGAAGCCCTTGATCCCTGGCCGCTCTGAACTCCGGGTTATCTTCATGGATGGCTGCCGTGTACACCACTACGCTGATTCCCGGCTCCCTCTCAATATTGGCCGCCCTCTGTCCGTAATATACCCTTGCTCCCTTCGTTTCAAGATGCTCTGTAAGGGCTGTCTCATGGGAATCAGAGCCGGATATGGAAAATCCCTCATCCAAAAGGATTTCCGCCAGGCCGCTCATGCTGATGCCTCCGATCCCGATAAAGTGTACATGTTCTGGTTTATTAAAATCTATCTGATACATAATCAATAATCCTTCCCTGTGCCTGTCATACATTTTCCTGCACAAAAATATCTCTTCCTTATTATATCAAAAAAAACCTGAAAAGCTATATGAAAAATGGAGAAATACCGGCTCCCCGGCACTCCTCCTTGACAGACCTGATATAGGATATGCGCTTTGACCGCGGCTTGAGCCTGCTCACCCTCTATCCAAAGCGTTTTTGCACATTAAAAAGGAGAGGCGCCATGTTCCGCTCCTCTCCTGATTGATTCCTATGTTTATCTCCTTATCTCCTGACAGCGATTATGCTGCCTGCTGCCTGAAAACCAGGTTCTTATACCGCTCAAGTGTAATCAGCAGCGCATTGCCCAGCACGCCGATTGCCAGAATCTCTCCGATACCCACTGTCACCATTGCCAAAAGAATCATATCCTCAGAACCATAGGCATATCTTAACACCCATGGAATGATAATGGTGTTAGCCATAATTGGAGGAATGCACACGCACCATTTATGCTTTCTCAGATACCATGAACCGGCTGCGCCAATTAACGTGGCCAGGCTTCCGAATACCACGTCCAGCGGCATGGCCCCGCAGAGCAGGTTGGAAAGCAGGCATCCTGCGAATAGTCCGGGCACAGCTGCCGGCGTAAAGAACGGCAGTATACAAAGGGCCTCCGCGATTCTGAACTGGACCGGGCCGAAGCTGATTGGAGCAAATACCATGGTAAGCGCCACATAGATGGCTGCAATCATGGCCCCCTGGGCCAGTCCGTACAGTTTCCTGTTGTTTTGTCTCATATTCTGTTGTCTCCTTTAGTTTTGTTTTAGGTGTGGAAGGTCTCGAACACACCGGTCGTTTGTTGTGAAATCCCTGGAAGTGCCGGGTTTTCACGGCCTTATTGCTGTTAATGGGATTGCAGGTGACAGGTGTCTGCGCTGTTTTTACAATCCCGCCAACTGATAAAGTATAACATCAGGCGCCATGATTTTCAAGACTTATTTAAGAGTAACCTGCTTTGTGTTTTATCTTGTATTTCACTATGGTTTTTCACAGGAGAAGCACACAGCCGAATGATTATGTGCTTTATTCTATAAATCCTTCATATTACTAAATCCTCCATCCTTTCCACACCCACAATTTTGACAAAAAGGGGGATGATTTTGACCATTTGGAAAAGTCTCCACACAACCTCTGCTTTTTTTACTATAATTAAGGGAAGAAAAATCCATCCGGAGAGGATATCCATATGAAAAAGACGTTTCAGAGCATTGGTTATAAGCTGCTGTCCACCCTGGTCATCGCCACCACGTTTCCCATGCTGGTTTACTGCTTTTTCTTTTCGTACGATATGAGGAAATCTGCAGAGAACAGCTATATCGAACAGACTCAGCACACATGGCAGATTGTTTCCAGCAACATAGAACATTCCCTGTCTACCAGCATCGACGTTGCAAATAAAGGAATCTATCTGAACGGTACATTGCAGGATCTTCTGTTTTCCAGGGACGGCAATGCCTTTTCCTATGCAGAGTCCGCCAATTCCTCCCTGCTGTTCTCCTATATGACCAACATCTATTCCATGACCCCGGAAGCGACCCAGATTCAGTTTTCCACCTATAAGGCGGGCAAAAGCTTCCTGCTGACTACAAAAAACCTGCAAAAATACCTGAGGAACAACAGCCTTGAAAAGAACAGTCCATCACCGGTTCCCGCTTTTCAGGCTTATATCATGCCACCCCACCGCCAAACCAGTTATGGTCACCAGTTAAATCACATATCCCTGTCCCAGGAGGAGGAATACGCAGACACTCCCGGAACAGGTGAGCTGGTATTCACGGTCTGTCTGCCCATATACCATCTTCCAAGTCCTATGACTCCTATTGGCCAGCTGCGGATTGACATATCCATGGAATTTTTCCAAAAAGTGTGCAACTTTTTATATGACCAGTCCGAACAGTTTTTTATTGTTGACTCGGATTACCATGTTATCTTTGCCTCGGATCCATCCGCTATCGGAACCATGACATCTGAACCATGGATACAGAGCCTGATCGGACAGGCTGCAGATGATGACGACCTGTTTGTCAGCAAAACATCCGGTGATGCCCTGAGAATCTGCCAGAAACTCCCAGGTGATTCTTACCATTGGTATATGTTAAAATCCATACCAAAGCACACTATCTATCAAAGTTCCAACAATCAGCTGGCAACCCTGCTTTTAACATTCAGTATCTGTCTGTTAATTACCATACTGATTAACGGTTATTCCATCCTGCACTACACAAATCCACTCAAAAAGGCCACCACCTTCTTGAATCACATAAACACCCACACCCAGAATCTGAATTCCAGATTGTCTGAATATGTAACATATAAGTCAGAAGATGAGATAGGTATTCTTTTCCGTTCCCTGGAAGAAATGATGGATACAATCAATAACTTTGTCATACGGCAGTATGAACTGGAAATCATCAACCGCACCACTGAGCTTAAGATGCTGGAGGCCCAGATAAACCCGCATTTCATATACAACACCCTTCAGTGCCTGGCCACCAAGTCCCTGGAGCATCACGACCAGGAACAGTATGACTACATTTCCTCCTTCGGACAGCTGATGCAGTACTCCATGGACACCAAGCATACCCTTGTGACCATAAATGAAGAGCTGTCCCATATTGACCGCTATATAAAACTCCAGAAAATGCGGTTTACCAACCATCTGTCTGTATTTTTTGAAGTAGAGGAAACAGTAAGGAAAATCATTGTGCCAAAAATGATTCTGCAGCCATTGATTGAGAATTCCTTCAAACATGGCAACTTATTCAAGCGAGAGAAAGGAACCATCCTGGTTCAGGCCCATCTGAAGGAGGACCGACTGCTCCATGTATATATCGTGGACAATGGATGTACGCCTTCCCCTGAGAAGCTGGCCAAAATCAATAAATTACTGATAAAGCTCAAGCAGGAGTACACCCACAAGCTGCTTACCCCCAACCGCCTGTCCTCAATTGACGGTTCCCGCGAAAAGCCTGCCTGTCAGGATGCCGACCTCAGTATTAAGAATGCCGCGGAAAACCTGTATGCAACCAACAATATCGGACTGACCAATGTGCTGCTGCGCCTGCTGTTGAACTTCGGGCAGGAGTGCTCCATGGAATTATACGCCAATGAACTGGGCGGCACCACTGTTCATCTTATCATTTCACACAAGACATTATGGAACCAAAAACCAACTGATACATGACATACAAATGAGGGTATAACATGAAAGTATTGATTTCTGATGACGAACACCATGTAATTCAGGCCATACGCCTCCTGGTCCCCTGGGAAGAATTTGGCATTGACCAAATTTATACTGCCTCAAACGGCATGGAGGCGTTAGATATCATAACCCGGGAGGTTCCCGAAATCGTGATTACCGATATCGTGATGGAAGATAAAAACGGCATTGATATCATGGATTTCATTGCAACACGTCATCCTTCCATCAAGGTTATTGCCGTATCCGGCCACAATGACTTTGAATATGTGCGCACCATGCTGACAAAAGGCTGTATGGATTATCTTTTAAAACCATTGGAATCAGCCACCTTAATATCCACTGTGGGCAAGGCCGTCCAAAGCTGGAAGGACGAGCACGAAACCAATCTGAGGCACCGCCATCTGCAGGAAAAGGTGCACTCCCTTTCAGCCTTTTATTCAGGTGTTCTCCTTTATAAAATGTTGGATTCAAGATGCGTGGAAACAGCCTACGAGGAACTATTGCAGGCCGATGCGTCCTTTTCATCGGTCGACACATGTAAAATCATATATTACGATACCAGCTACTTTCCAATGCAAAATGCAGGATTTGCCTGTCTTCTTAAGGATTTTGAATCGCAGGTACGCCGCAGCCTTGGGGGACAGCACGGTTTTATCCTATCCAATCCGGATCACCCTGGAGAAATCATGTTCTTTCTGCTGGGAGCCGGAGACATGACCGCCACATCCATTATAAAGGCTGCCCAGTCCTTTTTTATGAACACAGCCTACCCCTTCCATCTGGGTATCAGCCGGGAACATCCCTTTCCCGGCAGATTCTCTGATTCCTATACCCAGGCTAAAAATGCGTTCTTTTGTTTTTATGGGGACATTGCGTCTTCCTCCACGGCAATGGCCGCCCTGCCCTCCATGGAAAAACTCCGCTTTTGTCCGGAAACAGAACAACTGCATCAGCTGGAGGACCAAATTTTTTCCTCCCTTCTCATCGGAGACAGGAGGGAGATTGAAGGCAGTGCCGCGGACTGGCTGGCACAGATTCTTCCCGAAAGGGAAATTCCCCTCTATCTGATTCACTATGTGCTTGAAACATTCCATGGGCTGCTAAAGCAGTGGGCTTCTAAAATCAGGAAGAAGAACCCAGCCTTTACTTATATGCCGGCGGAAAATCCTCTGGTATATGAGGAACTTATGGGGGAGAATTATCTGTTTTCCAGGGAAGCCCTGAGGCAGGCCATGTTTACCTCCCTGTACTGTATTTGCGATGAACTAAAGGAAAGCCGTTCCACCAGTGATATCATGCTCCAGATTGCCCAATACATGGAACTCAATTACACAAAACCTTTTATCCAGTCCGAATATGCCAAGCTATTTTATATCAACAAAGACTATATGAGCCGTAAATTCACCAGCACCTTCCATGTCAATATGCTTACGTACCTGAACCAGATACGGATACGCCACGCCAGGGAGCTTCTAAGTGACTTTTCCCTTAAGATTCAGGATATTGCCTATGCCGTAGGATTTAAGGATGAGAAATATTTCGCAAAGCAGTTTAAGAAGCTGACCAATACAACCCCCGGCGATTACAGGGCTGCATTGAGGAAAGAAAAAAGGCAGGGATACTGATACCGCTTCATATCCCTGCCTTTACATATATTAATTTTCCGGTTTCGCGAACTTCTTTTCGTCTGTAAAATGCTCGAACCATACATAGTAGACTTCCTTGCCAGGCTCTGACACCAAATCATGGTCAGCGCCAGCCGGAATAAAACTCCAGTCGCCGGCCTTATGGTTTACATTTTCCATGTTGTTCTGATCTTTATAACCAACGCTCATGGTAAAATCAGAATTGCCAACACAGTAATTCCACTGGTGTACGGCAGGATGTCCCTTCTCTACAGTTCCCTCTCCGTCTGCCCTGGTGGTTCCCATCAAAACGCGGCCAAACCATTTGGGACACAGCACCATTCTGGCTTCTGTATTGGGTCCCTTGCAGTCCTGAACATATGGCACGCATTGGCTGTGCAGCCTGAAATACGGAAGTCCAATGTGCCAGGCGTGAAATCCTTCCCAATCCCACTGGTTGAACTCAATCACATTAATGACAAACTCCATCTCCTCTTCTGCCCTGATTTCATATGTATCCTTATCAAAATCAGGTACATAAAAAGCCAGCTCCGTAATGGCGTGCTCCCCCTCCTTGTCTTTCAGCACCCCCTTGCCCTGGCCAAACAAAATAACCACACCCTTGTCCTTATAAAGTTCCGGAGAAATCTTACAGCCAGCTTTCAGAAAGCACTTGTAGCTTCTGATTCCGCCGTCATAAACCCCCGGAAGAAGCTCAGTCCTTGAAAAACCATTGTCATCAAAATGTTTTTCCACCTGGTCCGCCTTTACAACATAGTAATTTTTCCCATATTCATTTTTCATGACAAGAAACCCTCCTTAATAATCTTTTATGTAAATTCTAATATTTGCCGTCAAATTCTTCCCCTTTTGCGAGAGCTATACAGAAATCCTTTTCCCTGGTATAGTGTTCGTACCATACATAGTAGACTTCCTTCCCCGGCTCTGCCACCAAAGCATGGTCCGGTCCAGCCGGGATAAAGCTCCAGTCTCCTGTCCTGTGATTTACGGCAGGGCAGTCATCCACTGTAAGGCTGAAATCAGAATTGCCCACGCAGTAATTCCACTGATGCACCTTGGAGTGTCCTTTTTCCGTGGTCCCCTCTCCCTCAGCCCTGACAACCCCCACCATGATTCGGCCCAGCATCTTAGGGCTTAAGATATGCCAGGAGGTGGTATGGGGTCCCTTGCAGTCCTGATCATATTTCACCGCGTCGCTGACCTGCAGGAAAAAAGGCAGACGGACATGGCTTGCTTCAAACAGTTCCTTGTCCCATTGGTTCATCTCCACTATGCTTAAGATAAATTCCATGTCCTGGATGGCATGAATGGTGTATGGCTCCTTGTCAAAGTCAGGTGCGTAGAATGATAATTCTGAAATGTTATGCATATCATTTTTAGAATAGATGTAGCCTGTACCTTTGCCGAACATAAGAAGAACTGTGTCCTCTTTACAGAGATCCGGAGAGACCTCACAGCCCGCCTTCAGAAAACATTTATAATTTCGGATTCCCCCTTCATAGGTGCCTGCCAGAAGTTCGCTCATGGCAAATCCGCTGTCATTGTAAGCCTGCGGGATATCCCCGGCTTTTACCAGATAATACTTTTCCATCTTCTTACCCTCCTTAGAAGTTTTCCGGAAGAGGCTTCACTATGAAATCCTTTTCCTTGGTAAAATGTTCAAACCATACATAGTAAACCTCCTTGCCCGGTTCCGCCATCAGAGAATGGTCCAGACCGGCCGGTACATAGCTCCATTCACCAGACCTGTGCGGTCTGGTTTCCCCGTCTACGGTAAGCTCAAAGTCAGAATCTCCAACACAGTAATTCCACTGTTCCACAGCGGGATGTCCCTTCTCAGCAGTTCCCTCACCAACAGCGCGCACTGCCCCCACCATGATTCGGCCCAGCTGCTGACCGGTCAGCACGAACCATGACGTTGTATGAGGACCTTTACAGTCCTGATCGTATTTAATGCACTTACTCACTGTACGGAAAAAGGGGAGACGGACGTGGGAGGCATTGTAAACCTTCCAGTCCCATTGATTCATATCCACAACGCACATCATAAACTCCATATCCCCGGTTGCATGGACAGCGTAAGGAGTCCTATTAAATTCCGGCACATAAAAACACAGTTCTTCAATGGAATACGCCCCTTTCTGGTCCGTTATATATCCTGTTCCTTTTCCGAAAAAAAACAGTACCAGCTTGTCCTCATACATTTCAGGCTCAACCTGACAGCCTGCCTTCAGAAAACACTTGTAATTCCTGATTCCGCCTTCATAAGTACCCGGAAGCGCTTCTTTTTTCGCAAAGCCACTGTCATCATATTCAGATACCAAATCCTCTTTTTGCGCAATATAAATTGCCATTATCTTATCCTCCTTGTATCATCTGTCCGATTTTCTATCTTTATATGTAGGTTCCAAAGTATTGAGCACCGATGCCCTGGTTGAACCCAGGATGCAGATACCTGCCGTAAGAAGATAGCATGCACCTGTATATCCGAATATGCCCGCAACTTCCAGTATCATCCACTGCCTCATGCTGTCCGGCATCACAAAGCAGTCCCTGTAAACCGCGGAGAGACCGGCTGACAGGAAACGGAAAAAGTATCAGGCTCTCCATGGGGTAACCATCCTGTAATAAGATTTTTCCACAGGAGAGCCCTCTTTCAAATACAATTGATTCCTTTACTTATTTGCTGCGTAGTTTGTCCATATTTCCTGGTATTGTTTGAAGAACTGAGGGCGGTCAATCTGCTTGCCCACATACAGGGACCATACCTCGCCAATACTGTCTTTTACCTCGTCCGGACACCATGGGGTCATGGTTTCATGGGTAAGTCCATCCTGCATCAGTGTAAACACATCCTGCCCCAGGCAGGCCAGGTTTTCAGATACCGGGACAGTTGAAAGCCCTGGTATGTTGCCCATGACATCCTGATGCCAGTATGCAGTGTAATCACTCTTTACCAGGTAATCCAAAAACTTCTTAGCCTCATCCAGCTGCGGGCTGTCCTTGTACACGGCCGCACAGATAGAGGCTGTCTGAAGTTTGTTTTTGGAAGCATCATCTGTAATCGGTACCCTTCCCTGTACCACATGATCTGCCAGGTCAGGATTCACATCCATGATATTTGGGATTTCCCAAGAACCCTCATCGTCAATCATGGCTGCTTCCTCCAGGAAAAAGGCGTTCCTTCCGGTCCATTTATCTGTAGCAATGGCATCGTCGTTTCCATACTGGAGAACCAGGTCATAGTAATCCAGCATGGCATTCAGTTCCGGGTCCTCTGCCAAATTCATATCCTTACCGGATTTCAGTTCTTCAAAGTATCCTAACGGATCCTCTTTGGCAGTAATCCAGGTGGAGCCCAGATGGTTTGTCAGGGACAGGGATGTCTCCGCATAGTGATGGATAAAGGGCTGGATTCCTGCCGCCTTCAGGTCCTTACACAATTTTTCCAATTCAGATATGGTTTCCGGGGGCTTCTCCCATCCCACCTGGTTTAAGTATTTCATGTTGTAGAGAATACCCCAGCCCTCCATTACCATGGGCATCACCTGAATTGTCTTTCCATCAACAGAACACATAGCCACCTGTTCGGCAGACAGGTCCTTTGCTGATTCCAGATCACTTAGATCCGCAAGATACTCATGCCAGTTTCCAATCTGTTCTCCGAAACCACATCCAAAAATATCTGGCATGGTCCCTGCCGACAGATATCCCTTCAGCAAGTCCCAATATGTGGATGAACTGGGAAATTCATATTCAATAGTGCCAATCTGCGGATTATCCTTCTTGTAGTCCTCAATGACAGAGTCAAAATTATCAGTCCACTGTCCCAGTGCCAGCATAATGCTAAGGTTTACAGAGCCCGGTTCCTTCTCAGATGTCCCGCTTTCCCCTGCAGCGGCCGTATCCCCTGCGGCTTTTGTTTCCTCCGCTTTTGTCTCTGATGCTTTGGTGTCGGTTGAAGAACTTCCGGAACCACATCCTGCAAGTGCAGAGGCCGCCAGTGCCGCTGCCAGTACTAATGCCAAACATTTCTTCATAGTCATTTCCTCCTTTGTAATGTAGTGTTGATAAATATGGTGCTTATTTTGTAACAGCTTTTGCTGGTACGTTTCCTCTAACCCTTTACTGCTCCTGCGGACGCTCCCTCCAGCACCTGCTTCTGCGCAATAACAAAGAATATAAATAAGGGCAGGATTGCCAGTGTCAGTGCGGCCAGAGCCACATCCCATGCAAAGAACGCCTCATTAAACAACGCCTGCATGGAAATCTGTATGGTCCGCAGTGTTTTTTTTGACAGCATAAGCTGTGTCATCAGGTAGTCATTCCAGAACCAAAGCGTATTAATGGTTGCAAAAGTAAAGACGGAAGCCTTAATCAACGGAAATACAATGGTCCAGTACATCCTGAGAGGCGAGCACCCATCTATCAGCGCAGACTCCTCAATCTCTATGGGTACACTCTTCACTGCCCCGGATGTGATAAATGTACTGATTGGCACGGTCAGAGCCCAGAAGCATACGCTCAGCCCAAAGAGACTGTTGGTCAGATGCATCTTACTGGTAATTTTCGCAAAGGGAATCATCAGTGCCTGAAAGGGAATGGACATAAATGCAATCAGCATAAAAAATACCAATCTGGTTCCCCTGTTCTGATGCCTGGTAATCCAATAACCGCACATACTGGAAAATACTACTCCGCCGAAATTGGATAGCACGGAAATGATGACGGTATTTTTTAGTGAATTAGCAAAATTGAGCCTTCTCCATGCCTCAGAATAATTCCTCGTAGTAAACTCATGAGGCAGGGAAAATATATGTTTCGCAATCTCAGCATACGGTTTAAATGAGTTGGAGATAATGATATAAAATGGTACCAGCACAATTGCCAGGCAGATCATCAGACCGCCAACCGTAATATATTTCAGAAACGTCTTTTTTGCTTTCATTACAGTTCCACCTCCTTGCTGGATGTGATAGCCACCTGAATCAGGCTGACGCCGGCAATCACAAGTACCAACAGCAATGCCTTGGCGCTGCCATAACCCATCAGGTTAGACGAAAATGCGGTCTGGTACACATTCATGGTAACTGCCTCTGACAGCCGGAACGGGTTTCCATTTGTCAGTGAAATGTTCAGGTCGTACACTTTCAGCGAATTCACCATACTGAGAAACAGACACTGAGTGACAGAGGGCATTAAAAGCGGCAGGATAATATAGCGGAGTACATGACTGGATTTTGCACCGTCGATGGTGGCTGCCTCCACGTAATCAGAGGAAATGGAAGTAAGTCCCGCCACATAAATAATCATCATATAACCGGCCATGCTCCAGGTCATGACAATTACCATCGCCCAGAAGGAAGAGGCTTCCGTCTGGAACCAGCTCTGGGAGAACCAGCCAATTCCAGTGGCCTCTCCTATTACCGGAAACAGTTCCGTGATAATAAATCTCCACAGGAATCCCAGAACCACGCCTCCCACGATGCGCGGTATATAAAAGCCTGCCCTCATTACATTTCTGAAGGGAATGGCTTTCGACAGTCCATAGGCCCATATAAATCCCAGAACATTGGAAAATATCAGGACGCAGAATGCAAATTTAATGGTAAACCACATAGCATGCCAATATTTAGGATCATTGGTAAGAACATCAATATAATTCTTCAGTCCCACAAACTGATAGTTGGCATGAATACCGTCCCAATTTGTAAAGGAATACCATATTTCATAGAAAAAAGGAATCAGACCAATCACCACGAACAGCAGTACCGCAGGTCCCATAAAAACGACATAATTTATAATTCTTCTTATTGTTTTCTCTTTCTTGGCCGTCAAATGCACAATGCTCCCCCTCCCAGTTCTCGTTTTGTATATGTAATTTTTACAACTTTGTAGTATAATTTTACCTTATTATATACATATTGCACACCAACATTTTTGACATCCGAGTGGTCATTTTTGACTTTCTGGCTTTGAAACCGAAAACCATAATTTCCTATTTTAGTTGTCCCAGCATCACCCTCAGATTCTCCAGACTCTTCCTGGCGGAAATTTCTTCGGAAGGAAGGCAGTTGGTCTCCAGTGCCAGAGTGCCCTCATATCCAATATCCTTTAACGCCTGAAGTGTCTCCAAAAAAAGGTAATGGCCATGTCCCGGATACCATCTGTCATTATCCGCAATATGGACATGGCCTACATATCCTTTTGCCCCCAGAATGGACTGTCTTATGTCTGCTTCCTCAATATTCATATGTACGGTATCCAGATGAAGAAGAATTCGTTTATAATCATGGTTTCTCAGATACTCCACTCCATCAGCTATCCGGATCAGATGCTCCCGTTCATAGCGGTTTGTCAGCTCAAAGCCCAGCTGCACGTCATATGACTCTGCCAGTTGATCCAACTGGTACAGGCTTTCCTCAAGATTCCAAAAGAATTCCTCCCGGCAGGTACAATCCTGCATTCTCCCTGTAATCAGGCCGATTATAACCAGCCCATGATCCGGCTGTGCCGTAATCATATGCTGGCGCAGATGCTGTATAGCTGCCTGGCGGACGGATGAATCACTGTCCACCAGATTATAATGCCGCCTTCCATAAATGGCTCCCGTGCCAATGGACGTCAGCCGCATACCGTAAGCCTTTAAAAGTTCCCACAGCTGGTCCCTTAATATACATGCAGAATCCTCAATATGCATTTCCACCCCATTGTAACCGCATGCCGCCATCCGGGGAATGATTTCCCGGTACGGCCCATGATAGACCAAAAAGGTCCCTTTTCCATCCGCTGTTCCTGTAGTAGCAATCCTCATGAGATTCCTCCTCCTCTGCTGTTTTCCATGCACTTCCTGAATTGAACCGGATAGACAAATCCTATTAAAATCAAGGAAACCGCCCATGCAGCAAAGCTGGTAAAATAAATGCCGGAGCTTCCAATGAGCATTGGCAGAAAACTTGCAGCCAGAATTCTCATAACCAGCTGCAAAACAGCTGCCAATAAAGGAATCCTTACATTTCCCAGGGCCTGAACCGTCTGCCTCAGAGCATACATGGGATACATGAGCAGTAAACCGGCACTGTACACCTTCAGGTTTCCCATTGCATATACAACAGCCTCATCTGTAACATAAAAGGACAGAATGTATCTTCCAAAAAGCAGCAGGACAATAGCTATTACCACTGCTGTGACTTCAGATAATCCGCATACCTGTTTGACCACGGTACGTATCCGCTCAAACTGCCTTGCCCCCACATTCTGGCTGACAAAGGAAGCGCTTGCAGAGGCAAGAGCAATGGCTCCCGTCTCCACCACACTGAATATCTTTCCGGCAGCGCTTATACCTGCTGCAAATACGGTTCCATACTGGTTGATATGGGACTGTACAAAGGTCCCTCCCACCGCGATGACAATGCTCTGGGCCATCATGGGAATACATATGCCTATATACTCTTTCAGCAGCAGGCCATCCGGCCTGAGATATTTCCTTCTGATATGGAACACCGGATAACGGCTTATCTTCACCAGGCAGATCAACGCTGCCAGAACCTGGGATGCCGTGGTGGCAATAGCAGCCCCTCTTACTCCCATTCCAAACCCTGCAACCAGGATAACATCCATGACAACGTTGACCAACGCAGAAACCGTAATTGCTAAAAACGAGGTATAGCTGTCCCCCAGAGCCCTTAACAGGGATGACAGTGTATTATATACCAGCAAAAATACGGTTCCTATATAAAGTATCCTCAGATAGGACAATGCATCGTCAAATACTTCCGGCGGCGTATTCTGGATACGCAGCAGGGTCCCGGCAGACCCCAGCAGCCCAGGTACCATAACCAGTCCCAATAGAAAGGAGGCAAAATAAACATTACCAATCGCTTTCTTCAGATTCGTTTCATTTTTTGCGCCAAACCTGACCGCTGTCAGAAGGCAGGAAGCCTGTCCAAAATTAGTCAGTACACTGACCTGGAACCACACAGGCCATGAACAGACTCCCAGCACAGCCAGTCCCCTGTTCCCACTGAAAATCCCCAGAACCATGGCATCTGTCAGCGAAAAAAGCTGTTGGATGACAGCCGCAGCCACCAGCGGCAGCGCAAAACGGATGATTACTTTAAGCGAATCCCCTCTTGTCATGTCTGTTATATGGCCTTGTTGTTTTTCTGTTTTCATAGCAGTCCCCGGCAATCTATTATTTTCTTCAAATTCATTGTATCACTGCCAAATATCAGAAAACACGGATGATTTTGACTTGATGGTGGAGGATTTTTACCAGTACGGAAAAATGAATTAACCTTGAACTGCACTCCTATGGCATGCTATTATTTAAACAGCACACACAAGAGGTAAAACCATGAAACCAATATTCAAAAGCAGCCTGATCAAAGACGTTGTTATCAGCTATGTCTGTATGATTGTCTTCCCCGTCATGATTATCTTAGGCATGGTGTTTTTGTTGGCGGGAAGATACATCTACCGCGCCGCTACGGAGTCCGTGACCGTGACCCAGCAGGCAGTGCTGGAATTATACAAAGAAGAGACCCGCGGCTCAGCCCTGGCCCTGTCTCGGGTGGTCAATATGAACGGGGGCACCACCATACAGGATGCGTCAGGTTATGATACACAAAGACAGGAACAGGCCATGGAGCAGCTATATACCATGTATCAGATGCTGGCCGCACCTGAGTATAAAATTCTGGACATCCATATTTACCGCAAAGACGGCACTGCCATCATCCCCAAGGGTGAGATGCGCTACAGCGTGGAGGAACTCCGCCAAAAGGAATGGTATCAGACGGCTCTCAGACAGCCCGGTCTGGTCCACACCTCCCTGGTGGAAGAGGACTATTTTTACCGCATCCGTTCTTCCCAGGAAATTCTGGAGATATCCGCCTATGCTCCCAGAGAGGATACGGAAGCTGAGTGCATTGTCCTGTACCGGGTTTCGAAGATACCGGATGCCATTAAAAACTATAACAAAAACGGAAGGATGGGAACCATCTGTCTCATCAACAGCCAGGGAAGCATTGTGGCTGACCCCGGCCAGAAGACCCGGCTTCCGTCTGCTGTCACCGAAAAAATCCGTCAAACCGCAGCAGACCTGGCTGCCTCAGGCCAGCCGGCAGCCGGCAATCCTCCTGCTTCAACTAACCATTTTGCCGCCAGCACCCAGCAGCAGATTTCATACCGCGGCATACGCTATATGATTCTGCCGCTGCCCGAACCCGGATATTATCTGGTCAGCGCGGTCAATGAGACTTCCCTGTTCGGGCAGTTTACCCTGTTCTCACTTATCAGTATGGCGGTCATCCTGTGCGTGGTGCTGATGTTCATTTTCTATTTCAAATGGTACATGAACCGGCTGCTGATTCCGCTGGGCCATCTGACAGAGGGCATGAGGCAGGTAGAGCACCGCAACCTGGACACCCAGGTGGAAATGTGCAGGCAGCAGGACATCGCCCGGATGATTTCCACCTTCAACAACATGGTGGAGCAGATTAAGGAGCTGATTCATGACAAGGAGCAGGTGGAAAAGGAAAAATATCAGGAGGAACTCCATACCCTCCAGTCCCAGATGAATCCCCATTTTCTCATGAACACGCTGAATACCTTAAAATTTATGGCTATCTCCGCCCACTATACCGGCATGCAGGATATGGTGGTGGCTCTGGAGAATATCCTTGCGGCGGTGTTAAACCGGGACGGGGGCTTCTATACAGTCAGGGATGAACAGTCTGTGTTGGAGAGCTATATCTATATCATGCAGTTCCGCTACATGGACAGCTTTGAGGTGGACATAAATTTAAGTCCCGGGATTCTGGACTGCAAAGTTCCCAAGCTGATTCTGCAGCCCATTGTTGAGAACTGCATCACCCATGGTTTTGACAACCTGGGGGACCGCCTGGGAAGGATAACCATCAAAGGAACCATTCAGGAAGGAAGCCTGGTCTTTGAGATTACAGACAACGGCAAAGGTATGGATCAGGACACCATCCAGCAAATTCTTGGAAATCCGCTGGCTCCGGGACATCCCGAATACATGGCAAAACCGGAAAGCATGGACACTCCGGGCTCTTTGAAAAGCCCCGAATCACTCCCCTGCGCAGAGGCTGCCAGCCGCCCGGAACCCACACACCGCCGTACCATCGGCGTGAGCAACACGGACAGGCGCCTGAAGCTTAATTTCGGCCCCCTGTACGGTGTCTCTATTGACTCAAAACCAGGAGTCTATACCAGGGTCACGCTGACCCTGCCTGTCATAACAAATACAACAGAGGACGAATAAAGCAAAGGATGAGGGCCATGTACACAGTATTGATAGCTGATGATGAAGCAATTGTAAGGATGATGCTGAGTTCCATGATTGACTGGGATGAGATGGAGCTCAAACTGGCTGGCTGCGTATCTAACGGCCGTGAGGCCCTGGCCTATCTGGAGCAGCATCCGGTGGATATCCTGATTACGGATATCCAGATGCCGGTGATAGACGGCCTGGAGCTGATACGCCGGGTAAAGGAATTCCATACCCAGCCGGAAATCCTGGTTCTCAGCGCATACAATGATTTCCCCTATGTTCGCCAGGCCTTTAAACTGGGAATCTATGATTACTGCCTGAAACGGGAAATCCATGAGGAAATGCTGAAACGGCATCTGACCAACATGAAGCAGCTTCTGTCGCAAAAGGGCAGGACTCAGACTTCAGGCGCCGAACATGTGAAAGACAGGAAACAGCTGCTGGCCCAGCTGCTGTGCGGGGAGCTTGAACCGGAGGCAGCAGGGCTTCCTGAGCGGTATTATATGGTCTATTTCTCAATCCAGAGGTATCAGGAAATCAGGAGAAATTTTGGAAACGATTTTGACAAAAACTTTCATGTCTCCCTGCTTAACCTGGCCGGCCAGATTTCACAGGTTGCAAACCACGGCGTTATCGTGCCGGACCATGTGACCAATCTGGTTATGGTCTATGAGACAGGCCCCCAGGACAACCAGGACCAGGCCCTGGAAGGCCTCTTGCGTGTCTGCCGGCGTCTGCTCAATGCCTGGAAGAACTACATGAACGTGGATGCATCCGCAGCAGTGAGCAGCCTGGCCCTTGGGCCTTCTGCCTTTGAGGAGAAGTTAGCAGAAGCCACCATGAACCTGACCATGAAATACGTCATGAAATCCCAGAACCTGTTTTCTTCCCTTGACTATTCCCGCTTTTCTCCCCTGGAGGCAATGGCCCGGGAGAATGAATTCCGTGAAATCATCCAGGCCCTAAAATCCAATAACACAGTGAGCTTCGAGTCTGCCCGCTCCCTTCTTTTGGCGCGCATACAGGAATCCCCTGTCCGGCAGGCAGGCCTTCTGGCCCTCTATCTGGCCTATCATATTGCTGCCTCCCTGGTCCACCAGCTGGAGGATACGGACTATGTATACAGCACCAGTCTTCTGGAAGAAATATCCGGCCTAAGGACCAGCCAGGAAGTGTGTATATGGACCGTAAATTTTCTCAGCGACATGAAACGCTACGTACAGTTCCACTATCAGTTCGATTTCCCGGACGAGATATCCCGGGCCATTAATTATATCGACAGCCACTACTATAAACCCGATCTGACGCTCTATGAAGTGGCATCGGAAGCAGGCTTCAGCGAAAAATATTTCAGCACGCTTTTCAGCCGCAAAATGGGTATGTCCTTTTCCAGCTATATGAAACATCTGCGCATACACCACGCCAAGACCATGCTAAAAGAAACCAGCATGAAGCTTAAGGAAATAAGCGAGGCAGTGGGCTACAACAGCGTGGAATACTTCGTGCGGGTATTTTCCGCCCAGGAGGGGGTGAGTCCATCCTCCTACCGGAAACAGAGCCGTACCATTGTACAGTGAATCGAACCTTTTTTCATTGTTTTCATCCATCAGAATTGTTACACTGAATCTGACAAAAGCAATCACAAAGGAGGAAGCTATGAGAAAGAAAAGATTTTTGTTAGGCGCAGTGGCTCTTACGGCTGCCCTGGCAGCCACGGGCTGCAGCAGCACCCCCAACGGTTCCCAGGCAGCGGACAGCGCAAAGAATCAGGCAGACACGGGTAAGGATTCCGGCAGCAGGGACTCCGGCAGTGAGGACACCAGCAAAGCCGCCGGGGCAGACAGGAACATCTCCTGTACCCTGACCCTGGCCACCTGGGACGTGGCGGCTGCCAAAACCTTTGAGGAACTGGACATGGAAGGACGGTTCCAGGAACTCTATCCAAATGTGGAAATCGACATCGAAGAGTTCAATGCGGAACCGGAGTATTTTAATTCCATGAAAATCCGCTCCTCTGCATCTGAGCTTCCTGACCTTATGTTCCATAAATCCGACAGCATGAACCAGTACTCCGAGTACCTGGCAGACCTGACGGATACAGAAGCCAATAAAAATAACCAGATTGCCTCTGAGTATGCGGTGGACGGCAAGGTCCTGGGCATACCGGACCGCAAGGCAAGTGATTATGTGTATTACTGGACAGACATGTTTGATGAGGCAGGAGTTGAGGTTCCTGAAACCTGGGATGAGTTCGTGGAGGCCAGCGAAAAGCTCCAGGAACATTTCGGTCCCCAGGACCCTGACTTCGGCGCAATCTGCATGGGCGCAAAGGATGCATGGCCCACTTATCCCCTGATGGAGTATGGTCCTGCCGCACAGAGCGGAAACGGTTATTACTGGGATGCCATGACAACCGAGGACGCGCCCTTTGCAGAGGGTACGGATATCCACACGGTTTACGGCAAGATTTACGACCTGTTCCAGAAGGGCGTGCTGGGAAAAGATCCTCTGGGTATCACATACGACCAGAGCCGCGCTCTCTTTGCAAAGAAAAAAGGGGCCATGACCCTAAACAGCCCCATGTTCCTCACCGCATATAAGGCTGACGGCTACGACACTGCCGGTATGTCCACCTTCTACCTGCCATTTCGTGACAGCAGCCAGGATGAATTCAACCTTGTGACCCAGGGCGACTGCTTCTTAACGGTCACCAACAATTCTGAAAACCCCGAGGTAGCCAAAGCATTCTTAGAATTCTACTTCAGCGAGGCCTGGTATCCGGATTATATTGCCTCCATCAGCAGCGACAGCACCATGACTCCCTATGCCAAGGAGCTGGATCCTGTGCTTCAGACTGCATCCGAACTTCAGCCCGAGGTTAAATTCGTGACCTATGGGGCCGGCGGCAGCGACTTTATCAACATGGTATCCGAGACCAAGTTTGACTGCAAACAGCTGGGCGTGGAGATGCTGACAGACGGCTTTGATTATGCAAAGCGCTGTGAAGAGCTGAACCAGACCTGGGCGGAAGCAAGAACCAAACTGGGCCTTAAATAGGAGGACAGGCATGAACAGGCTCAACCGAAAAAGACTTACCTTTTTAAGCCTGTCCCTGGCAGTTCCGGTCATTCTGTTATGTGTATTTGTGGTTTATCCATTCTGGGAGCTCATCCATATGAGCTTCCTGGAATGGGACGGAGTTTCCTCGGTACGGTCCCTTGCAGGGTTTGACAATTACACACAGCTCTTTTTCAAATCCCCGGAATTCTGGCAGGCTTTCCGCAACAATTTAACGTATCTTCTCATACATGGAATCATGATGCCTGTGGAGCTGGTTCTGGCAGTTATGCTCTCCAGCAGGTTTAAAGGGTCCGGTTTTGTCAAGGCCATCATTTTTCTCCCTTTTATCATCAACGGCGTGGGTATCTCCTACTCCTTTTCCTACTTTTTCTCACCTGTGGAAGGCGGATTCAACTATATCCTGACCAGGCTGGGTATGGAAGGCCTGATTCATAACTGGCTGTCCGACCCCAAAATCGTGAATTATGTGCTGGCCTCCGTGTCCATCTGGCGGTATATGGGCTTTCACATTGTCCTGTTCATGGCCGGCCTTTCCTCGGTGCCAAAGGATATGATGGAGGCTGCCGTGGTAGACGGCGCCAATGCATGGCAGCGCCTGAGATACATCCAGCTTCCGGCCATCCGTACCGTCATTGACTTCATGCTCTTTGATGTTATCAACGGCAGCCTGCAGATGTTTGATATTCCTTACATCATGACCGCTGGCGGGCCAAACGGGGCGTCCAACACATTTTCCATCTACACCATTGACACGGCCTTTAAATACAATAACTTCGGAATGGCATCCTCCATGGCTGTCATCATGATATTCATGATTGTATGTGTACAGATTGCCCAGCGCTTCATAACCAACCGTCTGAGAAGGAGGGATCAGCATGGCGCGTAAAAAAATATCCCTGGCAGGGAAATATGCTGTTTCTCTCATCCTGGTTCTCATGGTATTCCTGCCCCTTCTGGTGACCATCATAAGCTCCCTGAAGATTCCGGGAAGCCTGGATGCCCAGTCCCCGCTGTGGATTTCAGCCAGGGACATGACCCTTAACAACTACCTGAGCGTATTCAAGGAGCGGTACCTTGTCAGGGCCTTTACCAACACCATCAAGATTGTTGCCGTCAGCATTTTCTTCAATGTCCTGGTGGGCTCAATCACTGCCTATTGCCTGGAACGCTTTGAGTTCCGCTTTAAGAAAATCATCTATATCCTGTTTTACCTGGCCATGATGGTCCCCACCAATATCGTGGAGATTGCCAGATTCCAGGTTATCCGGGGCATGGGGCTCTACAATACATTAGGCGCCCCCATCGTCATATACATTGCAGCCAACCTGATGCAGCTCTATATTTACCGGCAGTTTATAAGCGGCATATCAGTTTCACTAGACGAAAGCGCCATGCTGGACGGCTGCGGTTATTTCAGGATATTCGCCCAGATTATCTTTCCGCTGCTGACACCGGCCACGGCCACCCTTGTCATTATCAAGACCGTGTCCATTGTAAACGACATGTACATTCCCTATCTGTACATGCCCAAAAACCAGAACAAGACCCTGACCACCTTCCTGATGCGCTATGCGGGCGCACAGCAGAATTCCTGGCCTCTGCTTGCCGCCGGAATCATCGTGGTGGCCCTTCCCACCGTGCTTCTGTATGTCTTTTTCCAGAAGTACATCATAGAAGGAATCACGGCAGGCGCCGTTAAAGAATAAAAGGAGATGAATTATGGACAAACCTGTTTTATGGAACCTGAACTGGAAATTTTACGACTATTTTGAGGAAAACCTCCTGACAGAGGATTCTGACCGCTGCTCAGATGTGAACCTGCCACATACAGTAAAGGAGCTCCCCTTAAGCTACTTCAGCCACCAGGAGACAGCCATGATAAGCACCTATGTGAAACTGCTCTCCGTCACCTCCCGGATGCTGGAGAACAGAATCATACTTGTATTTGACGGCGTCATGACCTATTTTGAGCTCTTTGTCAATGGCCAGAGGGCAGGTGAGCACAAGGGCGGCTACTCAAAAAGCATGTTTGACATTACCGGTCTATGCAAGGAAGGCCCAAACCGGATAGTACTGCGGGTGGACAGCCATGAGCGGGAGGACATCCCACCCTTTGGATACGCCATTGATTATATGACCTACGGCGGCATTTACAGGGATGTCTGGCTTTACTGCTGCAGCCAGGTCTTTGTGGAACGCGCCTTAATCCGCTATGACCTGGAGAACAAAAATGCCATCCTGAAGCCTGAACTGTTCCTGGATAACAGCGGCCCTGAATGCTCCCTGACAGCGGATATCTGCCTGAAGGACAAAGAGGGCGCCATTGTGGCTTCCTACAAAAGATGCATCCAGGCCGCCCCGGGCAAAAGCAGCATTATCTTAGAGCCACAATGCGTCCCGTCCCCCATTCTGTGGGATCCGGACAACCCTTACCTCTACACGGTGGATATAACCCTTGAATCGGGCGGACGCGTGCTGGACAGGCACCATGTGAGAACGGGTTTCCGCACAGTAGCCTGCACACCGGAGGGCCTCTTCATTAACAACAGGAAAATCAAGATAATGGGCCTGAACCGCCACCAGTCCTTCCCCTATGTGGGCTATGCCATGGGCAGGCGGGCACAGGAAAAGGATGCGGACATCCTGAAGAATTACCTCAATGCCAACACGGTCCGCACTTCCCACTATATGCAGTCCGAGTATTTCCTGGACCGCTGCGATGAGATTGGGCTTCTGGTGTTCTCAGAGATACCGGGCTGGGGCCACATAGGCGGGGAAGAATTTAAAAAGGTGATGATGCAGGACGTGGAGTCCATGATTCTGACCCAGTACAACCACCCGGGTATCTTCATCTGGAGCATACATATCAATGAGTCCCTGGATGACGACCAACTGTATACCAGGGCCAACGCCCTGGCCCATAAGCTGGATTCCTCACGGCCCACCACAGGCGTGCGCTACATCACCAACAGCCATCTTTTGGAGGACGTGTACTCCTTAAATGATTTTACCTACTCAGACTGCAATCCGGACGGCACAAAGCTGTTCAAGGGCCGCCGGGAGGCCACGGGCCTGGAATACCCTGTGCCCTTTATGATTACCGAATTCTCCGGGACGGCATTTCCCACCAAGCTCTGGGACAGCGCGGATAAACGTACCACCCACGCCAGGGCCTATGCCAGGGTATACAGTCACTCCAACCTGTCAAAGGACCTTCTGGGAATCATCGGCTGGTGCGCCTTTGACTACAATACACATGCGGATTACGGTTCAGGCGATAAGATCTGTTACCACGGCGTCATGGACATGTTCCGTATTCCAAAATACGCTGCCTATGTGCTGCGCAGCCAGAAAAACCCGGAACAGGAGATCGTGATGGAGCCCACCACGGAATTTTCCAGGGGTGATAATAAGGGCAACCGGCTGGTGTCCCCGTTTATGGTCCTTACCAACTGTGATTACATCGAAGTGGAAATGTATGGTAAGCCCCCGGTCCGCTATTACCCGGATAACCGGTATATAGGCCTGGAACATCCGCCCATTGAAATCGAGGAGGAAATCGGCGTGTGGCAGGATTTGTGGCAGGACGGATCCATCACCGGGTATTACAAAGGCAAGGCTGTCATCCAGAAGAAATTCCTTCGCGACTCCAGCCTCCACGATATGGAGGTCACTGCTGACGACACCAGGCTTTATGGGGATTATACAGATGCCACCCGGGTGGTATGCAGGGTTACGGACCGTGTTTCCACTACCCTGGTGTATTTCCCCGGCATCATCCAGGTGGAAACCAATGGCCCAATCCAGGTAATCGGCCCCTCAGCCATTCCTGTAAGGGGCGGCTGCGCTGCTTTCTGGGTTAAGACAAATCCCCAGAGCTTCTCAGGAAATGCTGAAACAGCAGAAGTTCACATCCGGCTGACAGACACGCCGGTAGAGAAGAAATGTGTGAAAATAGATGTGGTAAAATCTGATATGGAGGTGGGTTAAGATATCATGACCGTTTAAGATATCTTAGCAGTTAAGATATGTCAGGCCCGCATGAACACTGTTTTATATACCGTGTTCATGCGGGCCTGGTTTTTTCTGGTTTTCTGTTGCTTTTTCTTATTATTAATTATGTCCCCCGCAGCTGTGGCCGTGTCCATGGCAGTTATGCTCGCCGCCCTCATGGTGATGGCTGCACATGGTATTCGGATCATAATCCAGGCTGCCGTTTAACAGGGCCTCCACTGCCTGGTCCGCATCCCCGGACGCACCCGGATACAGTTCAATTCCTGCCTGGGACAGGGCTGTCCTGGCGCCGCCGCCGATTCCTCCGCATATCAGCACCTTTACTCCCAAATTTTTCAAAAATACAGCCAGAGCCTCATGGCCGCTTCCACCGGTTCCAACTACCTGAGAGGACAGGATTTTCTTATCCTCTGTGTCATATACCTTGAACTCCTCTGTATGGCCAAAATGCTGGAATACCTGTCCGTTTTCATATGTTACAGCAATCTTCATTACAATCTCCTCCTGGTTTGTTATTACAGCGGCGTCTGCGGCACCCGCGTTTTTCGCAGTTCTTCCCGCAGCAGTTTCCTCCGTCCGGACACAGCTGGTAGTTGCCTCCCCGGATTTCCAGCCTTTTTCCATTGACCAGACAGTCCGCCAGCTTTTTCCTGGCTGAATTATACACTGCCTGGACCGTGGTCCTGGCCACCCCCATCTGGTCTGCGCACTGTTCCTGGGTGCAGTCCAGCCAGTCAATAAGCCGTATGGTCTCATATTCCTCCAATGTCAGCTCCACCGCACTATCCATCTCCTGGTTCAAAGGACCAAAGGTGTCTATGGCTGGCACGGAACAGATTCTTCTGGCTTTGTACGGTCGCGCCATATGCCTTCTCCTTCTCCGCTGTCTCACTTTGTTTTTGACTTATGTCAATAATTATAGGGCAGTTTATGACATATGTCAATATCTTTTTTGCCTTTCGGTCCCATCTGACCGTCCAAACTAACAGGGCCGTCCCCTGCCTCATAACAATGTATGCAGAAAACGGCCCTGTCATTATTATTTCTTTGTGCCTCAACCGATATCTCCGTCTTATGAATAAGACGGCAGAAAGACCTGTCCCATATTGCCTGTCAGATGCCCCAGCCCCAAGCTGGTAACCATGGCCTGTTCAATTCCCGCCATCTGACCGGAATCCAGATGTCCTATGTATTCCTTCAAACGGTTCCGGTCTATGGTGCGAATCTGTTCTGCCAGTACGGTGGAATCCTGCTTTAAACCGCCGCGCATCCTGCGGATACAGACATGGGTGGGAATGGCTGCCTTGGTGGATCGGCTGGTGATGGCTGCCACGATTACGGTTGGGCTGTATTTGTTCCCCACATCATTCTGGATGACCAGTACCGGCCGGATTCCCCCCTGCTCAGACCCCACTACCGGCGACAGGTCCGCATAATATAAATCCCCTCTCAGAATGGTCTGGTGTGCGTCCTGGTTCATATTTTTGTTCTCTCTATACATATCATTACCTCGCTGATTCGTAAATGGTGTTTTCTAATGAAGAGTATCACCATCCCTGAGGTAATTAATCATATGAGGGACAACCTTTTTTCACACACAAGGTTTCTCATAAAAACAGCACATATGCTGTCATCAGTATAAGCCCTGCACCCAGCATCATGAACCCGTATCCCATGCTGGAATAAATCATGTGCAGAAGCCTTACATCCTGAGCCTGCCTGAAAAACCGGCTGGACTCCCCCGGTGCCACCACCTGGTTCTTTTCCGGCCTTTTCATAAACAGGGGAAGAGGGCCTTCGCAGATCCCGTTGACGCATCTGGCCAGCACGGCTCCCAAAAAGGGCAGCACGGCAAGTACCAGGGGGCGGTAAACCCGGTCCTCCAGGTTCAGCCATGCCGGCCATCTGTCCACATAGACCCTGGTCCCGTCCTCCCCTGTCTCCATAAGGTATCTGCGAATGAACAGCACATACACCAGAATTCCTATCGTTATGCTGATACAGGCTCCCCTGAGATTGGCCTCTGAAAAATACTCCACCTGGTGCGGGACCTGTGCCCCCCTTAAAAACGGACGGCTGATATCTGTCATACGGTCCATAATCTGGTGGGGGGCCATCCCCATAAGAGGGAGGAGACAAGCAGAGCCGCCCAGGGCAAAGCAGGCAGCCGTGCCGGCGTACCGCTTTTCCCTGTCATCCCTCTCCCGGCCCATTGGGGCCTTTTCCAGAAAAATGGCCGCAAACAGCTTTGCCATGTAGGCAACCGTAAGCCCTCCCGCCAGGAGGAAGGCCCACTCCAGCACCTGAAAGGGCAGGGCATCGGCGCCCTGGGCGCCCAGCACTTCTATATACTCCACTATACTCTCATGAAGCAGCGTCTTACTCACATACCCGTTCCACAGCGGGATACCGCATATGCCATATGCACCCATGGCAAAGACCAGCATCAAAAACGGCTTGTTCCTGCCATATCCCCGAATCTCATTCAGATCCAGCTTATGCAGATTCATATAGATACATCCAGCCGCCATGAACAGCACCAGCTTAATCATGGAGTGGTTCACCATATGCAGCACGGTTCCGCTCACAGCCAGCCCGTTTTCCTCTCCCAGCAGACACTGCATGGCGCATCCCGTAAGGATGAAGCCAATCTGGGACATGGAGGAACACGCCAGGGTACGTTTTAGGTCAATGGAGAACACGGCCAGTATTGCTCCCAGCACCATGGTCACGGCTCCCGGCACCAAAAGCACCATTCCCCAGGCCATGTCATGCCGGAACATGGTCACGGTAACTGCCAGGATTCCGAACACGCCCGTCTTGGTCAGGATGCCTGACAGCAGGGCGCTGGCAGGCGCCGGCGCCACAGGGTGGGCATTGGGAAGCCATACGTGCAGCGGATACATCCCTGCCTTTGCCCCGAATCCGGCAAGCAGCAGCGCTCCTGCCAGATACAGGGGCCATGTTCCCCCTGTGGCCTTCCTGAACTGTTCCAGACTGTCCATGGATAGATTTCCTGTTCCCGCTGCAATCATAAAGATACCGAACAGCGCGCACAGCCCCCCTATAACTGCAATGGCCAGGTAGGTCCTGGCTGCCCTTCCCGCTGCCTCTGTCTCCTCCTGTATGACCATCACAAAGGAGGTAAGTCCCATTATCTCAAAGAACAGGAACAGGGAGAACAGGCTGTCGGACAGAAATACGCCCATGGTTGCCCCGCAGGTTAACAGGGAAAAGAAACAGTATCTTCCGCGATTGCCGTGTCGGGCAAAATATTCCATGGAAAACAGGGTGGTCATCATCCACATAAAGGCTGCAATGGTACTGTAGAGCCACCTGAATCCGTCCGCCCTCAGCCATATGCCCATCTCACAAAATCCGGCCCAGGAAAAAGCTGCCGGACTGTTAACGGGATAAAGGCAGAGCATGCCTGTAAATTCCATGACCATGGCGGCCGACGCAAAAACATCCCGGTTCCTCTCCCCTTTTTTTCCTGCCAAAAGACTGATAAAGGCTGCCAGAAAAGGCCAGGCCACAGCCCCCAACAGCCATATATTTCCTTCCATTTCCGCTACCCCCTTCATCTTTTATCCTTCCTACATACCTCCTGCCGCAATCCGGTTAAACACCTGAATCAGAGGGCCGGACCACAGGCCCAGGACCATGCTCATGGCAGTAATGGCAATCAGAGGAAGCTTCATATTCCAGTTTGGGTCACAATGAGTATTCCAATGGGAATCCTCCCTCCCCTCTGCCGGGAACCAGGCAGCCCCTATGATGAGTACCATATAAAACAAAGTAAAAAAGGCGGATATAATCAGGCATGCCACCCCCAGCATTCCCAGACCCCCTGCCTCTGCGGCAGCCGACCCAAGCATAAACTTGCTCACAAAGCCCGCAAAGAGCGGGACCCCCACCAGCCCCAGCCCGGCCAGGGTAAAACAGGTCATGGTAACCGGCATGGCCCTTCCCACTCCCCGCAGTTCATACACATATTCCCGTCCCCCTTTATACAGGATGGCTCCCGCGCAGAAGAACAGGGTAATCTTCATCAGGGCGTGGCATACCATATGGGTCAGGCCTGCTGCCAGCCCCGCGGGAGTCATAAGCATGACGCCCATAAGGATATAGGACAGCTGGCTTACAGTAGAATAGGCCAACCTGCGTTTCAGATGCTGTGTGCAAAGGGCCCTGAGGGAGCCATAAAGGATGGTGATGCAGCAGACGCACAGAACCGCTGCCTGCACCTTTGTCCCTATAAGGAATCCGGCCCCGAAGCACCAGTACACCACCCGCATCAGCGCAAACACGCCCCCCTTCACCACTGCCACTGCGTGCAGAAGGGCTGATACGGGAGTGGGGGCCACCGACGCAGCGGGAAGCCAGCTGTGAAACGGGACCACTGCTGCCTTTACCCCAAACCCGAAGAAGGCCAGAATAAATGCGCCGTACAGATGACGCCGTTCCACATGGGACAGACCCTGGGGTATCACACCGCCCCAGGTAAAATCCAGGGTGGTTCCATATTCATGAAGGCTGATAATGCTGACAAATACCATGGCAGCCCCCGCCATGGAAAGAAGCAGATATTTCTTGCCCGCATAGATGGCCCTGGTATCCATGGCATGCATGACCAGCGGCAGGGTAGCCAGGGTCATAAGCTCATAGAAAAAGTACAGGGTAATCAGGCTGTGTGACAGCGCCACTCCCGCCACCACCCCATATGTAATGGAAAAATATCCGAAAAACTTGTTTTCCTTCCCCTCATGCTTCATATATTCAAAGGAATACAGTGCGGTAAGGGGCCAAAGCACTGCAATGAGACAGGCAAATACCCCGGACAGACCGTCCAGTCCCAGCGATATATTCATTCTGCTGCCAAAACGGTACAGCACCAGCGGCTGTCCGGGACGGTTTAACACCAGGGCCCCAATCACTGCCGAGGCAGCCAGAATTCCTCCCATTACCAATATCTCCCGTTTTCTGCGCTCCTTTGGACGCAGTCCAAGCACAGCCGCGCCAGTCACCATAGGAAGAAGCACAGGCACCAGCAGATAATATGGATTCACACCCATCACCCCTTTCACACCATATCAGAGGCAATGCCCCTCAGTAATTCAAAAACAGGATTTCCCAGAGCCCCCAGCACCAGCAGGGAGATGCCTAACACGGCCAGAGGCACCCCCATAAATGCAGATACAGACAATCTTCCATCTTCTGATTGATCCGTTTTCCGCCAATCCTTTCCCGGAAAAAATCCCTCCACAATAACAGGAAACAGATACCCCGCCGTCAGAAGGGCGCTGACCATAAGCACCACAGGCCCCAGCCATGCAAACACGCCGGCATCTGCCCTCATGGCACCCACGGCCAGATGCCATTTTGCCAGAAAACCGCCTGCCGGGGGAATCCCCACCAGTGACAGGGATGCCAGGGCAAAGCATACCATCACAGCCGGCATCCGCTTTCCCATCCCCCTTAACTCCTTTACCCTGGTGCAGCCCGTTTTACATATCACAGCCCCCGCGCAGAGGAACAGGGCGTTCTTTGCCAGGGCATGGAACACCACCTGGAGCAGGGAGCCGTAAAGCCCTTCCATGGACAGCAGGAATACGCCCAACAGCACATAGGACACCTGGCTGAAGGAGGAACAGGCCAGACGCCTTTTCAGCTTCTTTTCCTTATAGGCCAGCATGGAACCGGTAAATATGGTCACCACAGCCATGGACAACAGGGCGTACTGCACCCATGTCCCCCGAAGGAACGCGGGACCGGCCATATTGTACACCACACGGATGACAGCCACCACCCCTGCCTTGGTAATCAGGCCTGATAACACAGCGCTGGCAGGGGCAGGCGCAACCGGATGCGCGATAGGCAGCCACGGATGAAGGGGCATAAGACCTGCCTTACAGGAAAATCCGGCCGCCATACAGAAAACAGCCAGAAGAAGAATCTGCGGCCTGCCCTGGACCATTCCCGCTGCCTCCGTCAGAACCCCGCCCGCCTTAAAATCCGTTCCGCAGGCATACTGGCGGAAGAAGAAATATCCTCCCAGAGCAATGGATGCGCCCAGCATGGAATAGGCCAGATATACCATTCCGGCACGAAGCGCTTCCCTCATCCTGGAATGGAATACCAGGGGAACGCTGAAAAATGTCATCATTTCAAAAAACAGGTACAGGGTAACAAAATTTCCTGCCCAGGCAACTCCTGTCAGGGCTCCCAGGGACATAATAAGGCATCCGAAAAACCGGGCATCTTCCTTCTCATGTTCCATATATTCAAAGGCAAAGAAAACCACCAGCACCCATATAAGGGATGCCAGACCGGAAAACAGGGCTCCGGTTCCATCCATCCGAAGGCACAGCTCCATGCCCGGTCCGATGCTCCACAGAGGCAGCTCCATCCCCATGCAGTTCAGGATGACCAGCCAGGAACACACAGCCTCTGCCAGGGACAGAACCGCCGCGGCTGTGTGAATTTTGTTTTTTCCCGGATTCCATATCCACAGGGCCCCGCCGGAAACCACTGGAAACAGCACCGGCGCCATCATCCACATTTCTCTCATGTCCTATGTCCTCTCCTTCTCATATACTCCCCTGCTGCCGGGGTCACCCGAAGTTGGCAAGCCCTGTCTCTATCATCCGGACCACAGGGCCGTAGCAAGTCCCAATCAGCACATTCCCAGCCATAAAACAGGCCATGGCTGCCGCGAAAGAAACATCCTTTACAGGCTCTCCCGCCTCAGGCACAGCCGCGTCCTCCAGACCTGCCGCCTCATAGTCCGCCTTCTCCGGCCCTCTTTCTGAAAACACGATGATGATGAGCGGTATGTAATACATGGCATTGAGGACCGTGCTGACAGCCAGGGCCCCCAGCACCAGAACCGTCCGGTCCAGATCATGAAACGAGGCCATAGCAAAGGAAATCTTGGAAACAAACCCGGAAAAAAAGGGGATCCCTATCATGGCCATACTTCCTACCACCAACCCGGCTCCGGCTGCCGGATTCCGCCTTGCGCTTCCCCTAAGGGCCGCTATCTCCTTCTGATGGCCGCAGCAGTCCATGAGGCCGCCTGCGGCTGTAAACAGCATGGGCTTTGTCACCGCGTGGACAATCATGTGCAGGACTGCGGCTGCCAGCCCTGCACTGGTTCCCATGCCGATTCCCATGAAGATATATCCAATCTGGGCAATGGATGAATAGGCAATGACCCGCTTGACCATATGCTGCTGCAGCGCCTTGGCCGAACCAATGACCATGGCCAGGATTCCGAACACGAAAAGCAGGTCATTGATCCGCAGCCGGATAATCAGATCCATTCCCAGAATCCGCATATAGACTTTGAGAAGCAGGATAATGTATCCCTTCAGAACCAGACCCGACAAAACAGAGCTGGAAGCAGCCGTGGCATTGGCATGGGCTCCCGGCAGCCAGGAGCTGAAGGGATACAGGGCGCTTTTTACTGCCAGCCCGGAAGTCATCATCACCAGAGCCATCTTAAGGGGAAATAAATCCTTTCCTGAGGATGCCAGCTCCCTGACAGCCCCTGCCATGGGTTCCATAAGGAGATGGCCTGTCTGGCAGTATAAAAGGGCAATGGAGATAAGGATGAGCCCGCTTCCCACCAGGCTCATGATGAGATACCGTATGGCTGCCGCCACGGTCTCGCCGCTTTCCTTTGCGCACACAATGGCACAGGCTGAAATGGTATTGATTTCTATGAATACATAAGCGGTAAAAAGGTCATTGGTGTAGATAAGGGCCAGAAGAGAACTGAACAGAAGGTTCATCATCACATAATACAGGCCCGCCCGCTCCCCGGGTATGTCGTGTTCCAGGGACCGTTTATTGGCAGCCACCGTGAGAAACATCACAAGGGAAAAGACCAGGCTCATAAGAGCTTCCAGGGCGCCGGCCCTGACCTCATTCCCCCATGGCGCCGGGAAATGTCCCATCATGAAGCGAAAACAGGTACCGTCCGACGTATATCCCAGAAGCAGGCCTGACATAACTGCCACTGCCCCCACCAAAACCAGGTGTAGAACCCTGGCCCGGTTCCTGCCTCCCAGAAGGGGCGTCACGATTCCCCCTGCCATCATAATGAATATACTGAAAAATGGAATGTTCTCAACCAGCCTCACCGTCTGTCTCCTCCTGTCCTTCATACAGCATGCCGTCCAAATCCAGTGTCTTGTAATAGTGGTGGAATCTCTGAATCAGTGAAAAGAGAAAGGCTGACACGCTGACAGACACCACGATTCCCGTCAGTACCAGACCGCTGGGAAGGGGATTGATGAATCCTTCCACAGATGTCCTTCCATCTGCTATGGGCGCCCTTCCACCGGCTATGTACCCCTTGGCCGCCAGGAACAGATACACGGACATATCCATAATGTTCAGCCCGATGGCCTTTTTAATCAGATTTTTCTGGAGCAGCAGCATGGTAAACCCAATGGAAAACAGAATCATGGCCGCTGTCTCGTAGTAATTGGTCACAAGCGCCTGCATTATCACACCTCCCCTTCCCGGAACAGGGAATAAAAGCAATACATGGTCCCGGCCACCACCAGCCCCACACAGATATCCAGAGGCAGTATCAGGCCTGCGCTGAAGATGTTTCCCGGCCTTCCCAAAGGAATACCCGACTCCAGGTGGTTTGCCCCCATAAAAAAGGAATAGCCTTTTGAAAGGGCGTATACCATCAGCGCACTGCTGCTCATCACAGTAAAGGTTTTAAAGCTGAAAAAACGGTGAATCCGCCGGTGCCCAAATGCATTGGCATATAGTATCAGGCCGGCCCCCATCACCGTTCCTCCTGAGAACCCGCCTCCGGGGGACAGATGGCCGTTGAGCACCACATAGACGCCAAACATAAGAATAAAGGGAACCAGCAGCCTGGCCACCTGTTCCAGTATGATATCCCTTTCCTCATCCTCTTCATGCTCCGTTCCCCCACTCCGGTCTTCCTTCCCGCTGTACCCGCTTTCGGTTTTGAGACGCAAGAGGGCAATGACACTGACGGCCGCCAGGAATAAAACCACGGACTCGCCAAAGGTATCAAAGGCCCGGTAATCCAGTATGATTCCGGCAACCGTATTCACGGCCCCGGTCTCGGACAGCCCGTTTTCCAGATAACGGCCCACCACCTCATTATTGGCCGGATTGTCCGCGGAGCCGAAGGCAGGCAGATGGGTTACCATCATGAGAAGCACTGCCATGCCCGCCAGACAGACGATCTGCGCCACAGCCCGGTAGACACGGCCGAACACACGCAGGGCATGCTCCTCCGTAAATTCCGCAAACCGCCTGCCCATAGTCCGTTTTGTATTTCTCTTTACAGCCTGCCCCGAAGCGTGCACGGTGTCTGCCGCTCCATGCACGGTGTCTGCTGCTCCATGCCCGCCATTCTCCCCGTCATGCCCGCCATTCTCCCCGCCATGCCCGCCATTCTCCCCGCCATGCCCGCCGGCCCCGCCTTCATGCACACCGGCCTCATCGTCCCAGTCCGGACCGTTTTCCACCCAGTCCACGAATGCGCGCAGACCGCGCTTACCGCTGTCCTCACTCACTGTCTTCCCCCCTTAACCCATCGACCTTATACAGTGTAATAAAAAGCAGGATTCCCGTGACCCCTGCGCCCACGGCCGCCTCTGTGATAGCCAGGTCCGGGGACTGCAGAATCACCCATATGATGCTCATGATAAGGCTGTTGGCCATAAACAGGATGGCTGCCACCAACAGGTTCCTGCACAGGAATACACTTAAGGAACAGGCCATCAGAAACAGCAGGAGAATGATCTCAACCGCCTTCATATTCAGACACCCCGCATTCCTCTTTAAGGTTTGGATTGCTCCTGGCCTCTGCCCTGGCCACCATGTGGGAGGCCGCCGGGTTGCCAATCCAGATAAACAGAAGAATCAATCCGATTTTGGCCGACTCCATATTCCACCCGTTGGAGATTATAAGGCCGGCCAGTATAAGCATGCTCCCCAGGGTATCGCATTTGGCAGCCACATGAATCCGGTTCAGCGCATATTCAAACCGGAATATGCCAAAGGTCGCCACACAGAGCACAAACACTCCCAGCACGATGAAAATTCCTCCTGTCACCAGACCCATTACAGCACCGCCTCCTTTTTTGTATTTTCCTTTCCTGCCCCACCGCTCTCTCCCCTTTCCTTTTCACAGCCCATATGCCGGCCCAGAAGCCCTGTCAGAACCACAAAGGACAGGAAGCTGATAAGGGCATATATAAGACAGATATCCACCAGATAATCCTCATGGAACACCTTTATGAGCAGGGCAATCATGAGAACAGTCTTGGTTCCTATCATATTGATGGCAATGAGCCGGTCGGAAAAGCGCGGTCCCAGTACGGCCCGCAGCAGGCAGAATATCATATTGATGCTGAGTATGATAACCGACAGAATCAGGATACCTGTAAACAGCCCCTCTGCCGCCCCCATCTCTGCCCCTATCTTTGCCCCTATCTCTGCCCCCATGTCCCTTCCTCCTATCTTACTTCCTCGATCCGCGCCAGCTGCCTTGCCACATGCCAGTCCTTAAGCCCCTCTGCCATCTCAGCTGTCAGCGCGTGGACCCACAGCACATCATCCTTCACATCCACCGTGATGGTGCCCGGCGTCAGGGTAATGGCATTGGCCAGGGCCGCCCTGGCTCCGGCGCTCTTTAAATCCGTCTTAACCGGCACCAGACAGGGCGTGATTTCCATGTGGGGGGACAGCACTATGCGGATAATGGCCACATTGGCCTTCACCACCTCCCAGGCCACCATGGCCAGGAATACAAGAATATGACCCAGGCGCTTCAGGAGAAGCAGGTCTCCGGACAAACGGTAACCCAGGGCCAGATACCCAAAGCCGTATACCAGCCCTGCCACCGGGACTCCCACCGCCAGAATTTCAGCCGTGACCCTGCCGTTTAACAGAATCCACAGAAGATACAGCAATACATACATGTTCTTTCCATCCCCCTTGGCTTTCCAAACCGGCAAAGGGCTGCCGCCTGTTATAGCAGCAGCCCTTTCCTCTCATCCGGGAGTACCGGTCAGCGTTTTACAAAATATCCTTCTTTCATGATTACGTCCATGTTCTCAACAGCGATTGCACGGATATTCTCTAACGGGTTGCCGTTAATTACTAACAGGTCGGCGCTCTTTCCCTCTGCCAGGGATCCGGTCACATTGTCCACCTTCAGCATCTCGGCGCCTGCCTTGGTAGCCGCCACAATGGTATCCATCTCGCTGATGCCTGCTTTTTCCACAAAGGAATACATCTCTCCGATGGCTGTTGTTCCGTATGGTGTAAGGCTGGAGCAGAAGGAGTCCGAACCAATGGTAAGTCCGATGCCTTTTGCCTTTGCTTTTCTTAAGTTAGCGTACACGCGGTTCAGCTCCTTCTCCGCTACGGTATCGCCAGGATACTGGTCATGCACCTCCGGGATGTATGGCGGAGCGTATGTCTTGAACCATTCGTTTAAGAACTGGATGGTGGGACAGAAATAAATGCCTTTCTCTGCCATGATATCCAGACACTCGTCATTTAAGGTCTGGCCGTGGATAATGAGATGTACCCCTGCCCTGGCAGAATCCAGGGCGCCGCCGTAGCCCTCTGCATGGGACCATACCGGGATGCCTACCATCCTGCACTCATCCACAACAGCCTGAATCTCCTCCAGCGTATAGTGCTGGTCCAGCTTCTGGTCCCAGCGCCAGATGCCGCCGCCTGTGGACCAGATTTTAATTGCATCCGGATTCTGGCGGAGTCTTCTTCTAACTGCCTTGCGCAGATCCCATGGTCCGTCCACACGCTCAGCCCATGGATGGGATTCGTCGTTATAGTAGCTGGGAAGCTTGTGGGAATCCCCGTGTCCGCAGGTACGGCAGAATCCAAGTCCGGTTGCCACTACCCTGGGGCCCTTCATGACGCCGGCTTCCACCATGTTGCGGATTTGGATGCCGGAACGGGAAATCTCGCCAACCGTGGTAAGGCCGTTCTCCAGACACTCATGGGCCTGCTGTACCGCCACCACTGTCTTCTGTACCACATCCTCCAGTACCCAGTCGCTGTCATCGTCTGTCAGGTTTCCTGAAAAATGCAGATGGGAGTCAATAAGACCAGGCATAATAGTCTTTCCGGTAATATCCACAACCTCGTAGTCAGGTCCGATTTCCTTGTCCGCACCGGCGTACGCAATCTTGTCATCCTCTGTCAGCACCAGACTGTTCACCACTGGCTCCGCGCCGGTACCGTCAATCAGTAAACCGCCTTTAAAAGCTACCTTCTTCATTGAAAAATCCTCCTTTATTTGATATATGTTGATGTATGATTTTATTGCCGTTATTTTGCAGCGGCTGCCGCCTTATTATTTGCCTTTGCCCTGGTAACAGCGCTAAGGCCCAGCCCGATGACCAGCCATGCAACCACGATGGCCCACTCTACAGGCTTAAGGGCTGCGGGGCTGAAGGGAACCACCATAAGCCCGATGATGATGGTACCTGCCAGACAAGCCATGCAGATGCCTGCTTTTCCGCCGGGAACCTTGTAAGGCCTTGGAAGGTCAGGCTCCGTATAGCGCATCTTAAGGCAGGCAAAGCTTACCATGGTGCAGGAGAAGATGAATGCCAGCGCCGACACATTGGTCAGGGATACCAGCATGTTTTTACCCAGGAAAGGACCCATAATGGTCAGGACTGCCAGCACTGTGTTGGCCATCTTCGGCGCCCCGCTTTTTTCATCCAGAACCGCAAAGCTGTCCGGGAGCTGTCCTTTACGTCCCATGGCCAGCATGATGCGGCTGGTAGCTCCGTAGAAGGAATTCATGGGGCCCATGGGGCCTAATGTAGCGATTATCAGCATTGCCACATACAGAAACATGTTGATGTTCTTAAGACAGGCCAATGCCGGAACCGTGCTCTTTATAAAATCAGTCCACGGTATGATGGTGCCGAAGGAATAAATACAAATCATATAGAAACCGCCAGCCGCCAGGAGCGCCATGCTGATAACCTTGCCGAACTTGTTCCAGTCCAGGCCTTCCGCTGCTTCCTCGGCCTGCTGCGGTATGGTATCAAACCCTGCGTAGAAGAACGGAGTCATTACCAGCACCGAGATAATGCCTGCAAACATGTTGTTTGCGCTGGTCACCGTGGACGGTCCCTCCACCTGTGTAAAGGAGGGAAGGATGTTGGACGGCCCGCCTTTCACGAAGGAGATTGCCATTGCCAGGAGCATGCCCGCCAATAGGGCCTTTGTCAGAAATGCCTGCAGCTTAGCGGCCGCGCTGGCGCCCCGGAAGTTAAGGAGAATCACATAGACTGCAAATCCCAGCGCTATGACAGTGGGGAACAGATACACATCCGCCCCCATGATGGTATAGAGCTTAACCGCCCTGAGAACCGGGAACAGGCCCCCGAACATATCGGATACTAATGTGGAGATGGCGATGGCCTCCCATGGGCAGAGGATACCGTTGCCCAGCGCCAGGAACCATCCTGTTATGTATGAGACATTGCGCCCGTAGGTCCTGTCCACATATTCAATGATTCCGCCGGAGATAGGGATGGCCGCTGTCAGCTCCCCGAACACGGCACCTATGGGAAGCAGGAACACGGCTCCTATGGCAAATGCAATCATGGCCGCTATGGGTCCGCCTCCAATCACCATCCAGTCACCTACCAGCAGCACCCAGCCAGTACCGATGATGGCCCCGAATCCAATGGTAAAAAAATTCCATATGGACAGGGTCTTTTTCATTCCGCCTGCATCATTTCCACTTGGTCCAGACATAAGATCTGTTTCCCCCTTTTTCTTGTTTTTTATATTGTTTCTCAACTCATATCCTCATTTTACACAAGGAAAAAATTAACGCAATACTTTGTGCACAAACGATAATTTCAGTGTAATAATTGGTCAGAAATGTATTTTTTGTCCAAAAAACCTATTTACAATACCACTGAAAGAATTGTATAATCGTTATGCGTTTAACTAATTTCAGGGGAGAATGGTCATGTTCAGAATTGTACTTTGCGATGACAGTCCCGCGGACCTGATGGTGCTGTGCGGACATCTGGAACAATTAAAAGAAAAACGGCCTGTGGATATCATATCCTACACAGACGGCCTGGACCTGCTTAAGGATTATAAACAAAAAGGGTTCTGCGACATCCTGGTGTTAGACATGCGCATGGAAACCATGGGCGGCATCGAGGTGGCAAAGCACATCCGCCAGCTGGACGACGAGGTTCCCATCCTCATTGTGACAGCCACTGTGGATTACGCGGTGGAGGGCTACAAGGTGGGCGCCTTCCGCTATATCGTAAAGCCAGTGGAGAGCGGCGACTTTCTGTCCGCCGTGGAGGAGCTGCTTGACAGGCAGCAGAAAAAACAGGCATCCATCTTTTCCTTTCCCAGCATAAGCGGCACCACCAAACTGATGACCGACCATATCTATTATCTGGAATCGGATTTAAGGACCATCCGTGTGGTTGCAAAGGAAGGCACATTTACATTTACAGGCACCATCAGTTCCCTGGAAGAGCAGCTCCGCCCGGACGGCTTCATCCGGATTCACAAGAGCTTCCTGGTCAACGTAAGCCATATTTATAATATATTCAAGGATTCCGTAACCATGGACAACAAAGAGGTGCTTCCCATGAGCAAGCACAAGCGTCGGGAAGTGAACCAGGAATTCTTAAGCTATATGGAGGCAAATCTATGATGAAATTCCCAGCCTGCATGGAGGCAGACCTATGATGAACGTCATTCAGCATGCCTGGGTCAGCTTTGTGCTGTCCGTGGCCGAGACCCTGATTCTTTATTGGCTGTGCAGCAACTTTCTTCACCGGAACCTGCGGCCTATGTCCCAGTACACGGTGGGCATCCTGATTTATTTTATATTCCAGTGGGTAACCTACTGGTTCAACGCGCCTCTGTTCAGCATGTGCGTTTTTTACTGCGCCTTCACAATGCTGGTAAGCTGCATATTCTTTACGGATTCCCTCAGGACCAAGGTGCTGGTTGCTTATCTGTTCGTTGTCCTCAACTATGCCTGCAAGCTGCTGTCCGCAGTGCTGTTGCGTTTTCTGCACAACGAGCCCCTTCCCTCAGAGCCCAATTTCCTGATTCAGAGCCCCCTGGCCCAGATGACGGCCTGCATCCTTTTTTTCTTCTTCACCCTCTTGTTCATCCTGTGCAGAAACATGAGAAAGAGCAACAAAGCTACCCTTTACAATGCCATTTCCTTCCTGGTCCCCTCCGTGATCCTGTTCATTACCATCCAGATTTTTCACATGAGGAACAGCGTATCCCACTTTTACCTGGAGATATCGGGAATCCTTTTCTGCTCCTCCATGTTCCTGTTCTATCTGGTGGACGATTATGCCATTATCAACGAGGAAAGCCAGAAAAATATGATTGCGGACAAACTCCTTACCATGCAGTCCTCCTACTATCAGAAGGTGGAGGACTCCCAGAGGGAAATCACCTCCCTGCGCCACGATTTAAAAAAACACCTCCATTCCCTGGTGGTGTTTTTAAAAGCAGGCCAGTATGAGGAGGCCCTTACATACATTGAACAAATCTATGAATCCGCCAACGGCATGAAGGTGCCCCTAACCGGCGGAAACAGCATGGTCAACATCCTGGTCAACAATGCCCAGCAGCAGGCCGCTGCCTGCTGCGTTCCCCTGACAGCCAACATCATGGTGCCTCCTGAACTGCCGTTTGAGAACGTGGACCTGTGCATCATCCTGGGCAATCTCCTGGACAATGCCCTGGAGGCATGCTGCCGTATGGGAAAGGGGGCCAACCGGTTCATCCACACGGAAATCCGCTGCCAGAAGGCATTCCTGATCATCAGCATCTCCAATTCCTACAATGGCCAGCTGCGCATAGAAGGCAACCGGTACGAAAGCATCAAGATTGGAGAGCAGTACTGCGGCATAGGGCTGTCCAACGTATCCACGGTCATCCATAAATATAACGGCGACATGAAAATCAGCCACAATAACGACGTATTCACGGTATCCGTCATGCTGCCTCTGGTTTGCAGGTAAACGCCGGCTGCCGCCTGCCTCTGGTCCGCATAAGCGCCTGCCGATGCCTGCCTCTGGTCCGCATAAGCGCCTGCTACCCTTTCCTGCCAGCCGCTTCCTCCACAGGCAGCATCAGCCGGAACTCGGCTCCATGACAGGGCGGACGCCTGTTGCGGGCTTGGACCCGTCCTCCCATGTACTCCATGGCAGCGCGCGCGATGGAAAGCCCGATTCCAAAATTCCCTTTATTGCCCTTATAAAACCGCTCAAACAGATGGGGAATCTCTTTTTCATCCAGACCGGGCCCATCGTCCTTTACACAGACAGCAGCCCATTCCCCCTCCCTTTTAAGAGAGACTGTGACACTGCTTTGTGCATATCTGGCGCAGTTGTTCACCACATTCTGAAATGCTTTTCCAAGCAGGGACGGGTCTGCACTGACCCTGATATCCTCCTGCTCCTTTTCCATCCCAATGCTCACCTTCTCCGCTATCCCTAACCCCTGTAAAATGTCAATCTGCTCCTCTATAAACTCCCCAAGGCTTATGACCTCTGTACGCAGCCTTGTGTCATGGCTGTCCAGCCTGGATATAGTCAGTATGCCGTCCACCAGCTCCTTCATCCTCATGGTTTCAGACAGAATCACAGCGGCTGCCTGGGCATGGTCCGGGAACACATTGCACTGAATTCCCTGGGCATAACCGCAGATGGACATAAGCGGGGTCCGAAGCTCATGGGATGCATTCTGGAAAAAGGCCAGCTGTTTTTGTTCGGTCCGGTCCAGCTCTGCCGCCATGCCGTTCATTGCATTCTTTAAATCTTCTATTTCCGAGATCGGATAATGAACCCGGGACGGCTCAAATTCCCCTTTGCCTATGGCGCCGGCCTGCCTGCACAGCCCCTTAAGCTGCCCGGATATGCTGCCTGCCACAAACCAGGCAGCAACCAGGGACAGAAATGCCAGAACACCGGCAATGGCAGCAAGAAGCCCTCCCGTGTAGGACAGAAGGGCTTTTGTGTCGGGTATCTCCACATATCCCACCAGATATTTTCCCCTTATATTGCCGGAGCTCTCTGTCTCATAGAGCCGGAACATGTACTGCCGCTTTCCCACAGCAGCCGTGACATCCGCCCCTTTATTTTCCTCAAACATCCCGCCGGCAATCATCTCACGGCACGCCCCGCTGATTTCCTCTCCTTCCCATTCCTCCTCCCCCTGCCTGGGAAAGGTAAGCTTCAGTCGGGAATTAAAGGCAATGAGACTGGCTTCCGGGCGTCCCTTTCGTATATACTCCCTGACCTGGCTCAGAAATTCCCTGGAATACATCTTCTCCTCATCCCTGGTCAGAGTTTCGTTTCCATCCCGCGGATACACCTGATCCGCCATGGACTGGACGGATTCCATCAGATGCTCTAAGCTCTGGCTGGATATCCGCTTTACGTACCAGCCTGAGGCAGAGGAAAACAGTGCCCAGGAAAGGACAGGAAACAACACAATCAGGATTACCACAGGAACAAAGATGCGTGAACGAATGGCAGACATCATGATCTCTCCCCCCTGTCTTCCTCCAGCCTGAATCCATAGCCCCATACGGTTTCAATGGCTGCCCTGCACCCGGCCTCCCTGAATTTGCGCCTGAGGCGTTTTACCAGATCATCCGCCACCCTGGTATCCAAATCGTAATCCGGCAGCTCCCACACTTCCTTCAAAAGCACCTGCTTGGAGACCGCCTCCCCCCTGCGCTCCATCAGATACTGCAGGAAAGCAAATTCCGTGGGTGTCACGGAAAAGTGGGCGCCGTCCACGGTCATGCAGCGGGAGCGCGGGTCCAGGCTTAAATTAGCGCAGACCAGCGTCTCCCCTGCATCCTGCCGGATGTATCCGGCCCTGCGAAACAGCGCCTTGACCCTGGCTACCAGCTCCAGAGGAAGAAAGGGCTTAACCATATAGTCATCGCTGCCAAGGGTGATGCCCGTGACCCGGTCCATGGGAGCGTCCTTGGCTGACACGATGATAATGGGAACCCGGCTCTCCCTGCGGATCGCCGTACACAGGGCAAAGCCGTCCATTCCAGGCATCATGATATCCAGAATGATCAGGTCCGGACAGGATGCATGGAATGCCTCAAACAGGCTCTTTCCATCCTCAAATGTCTCCACCTCATATCCCTCGTTGACAAGGAATGTCTGTATCAAAGTGCGGATATGCAGTTCATCATCCGCCACATATATGCGTTTCGCCATAATAACCTCCCTGCATGTAACAGTATTTACGGATAGCATACCATCCCGTCAGGAATCCGTAAACCGCTGCCACATTTTTGCCGCATTTTTAACCTGTATCCGCCCTGTGCATCTGTGCTATCCTGTTGGTGTGGACGGCGGATACCGGTACCGCTGTTCCGTATTATCCCGGACATATTCCGGACTGACATTCACAGCCACAGAAAGGAGTTTTCATTCATGAAAAAAATAACAGTCTTTATATGCGCTGCAGCCCTGGCCTGCTCCATGAGCTTCCCTGCCTTTGCAGCCCAGACAAAAAAGGAGTATAACACCGAAACAGCCCAGGTCCGCCAGGAACTGGCCGACACATCTGCCTCCATCAAAAATCTCCAGAAGAGCAGCCGCACTGCCTCCGATGCAGCCAAGACAGTCCGCCAGGGCTGGAAGGACAGCGGCCAGTTAAAGGAACACAAGGATACATGGAACCAGGTCAGGGAATTAAAGGATGATATCACAGAAGTGCAGGTGTCCTATACGGAAGCCAGCGGCCAGGCCAGGCTGTTGAAGGCCCAGGCAAAAAACGATGTGAAGGATGGAAAGTATGACGAGGCCATCGCCAAACTGAACCAGTGCCTGGAACAGAAGAAAAAAGCCCTGAGCTCCATGGAACAGATAAATGGAATCTGGGCGCAGATTGACAGTCTGTTAAAATAACAAATAAGGCATTGTCCGTCCCTCCGGGGTTACGGCAATGCCTTTCTTTTGGCCGGATCATTCCTTCACTGCAGTTCCCTGCAGATCTTCCTGTACGTATCCGCGTATATGCTTCCCTTATTCCATATAAAGGCAAAGTCATGTTCCATCTGGAAATCCCTCAGCTCCAGTTCCCTGAACACGCCCTCCCTTATCCCCTCCTCCACCGCGGTCCGGTACAGGAAGGTGATTCCCGCATCCTTTTCCAGCAGCTGGAGAATGACATGCATACTTCCGATTTCCGTAATGTGGGCAAAATCAGACAGGCGGATATTCTTGATATCCAGATTCTTCTCCAGGATATCCCTGGTTCCCGACCCAGGCTCCCGTATGAGCAGATGTTCCTCTAAAAGGTCCCTTAACTGGACCGGCTCCCCGGCAAATACATGACCGGCAGCACATACAGGTATGAAAGGCTCTGTCCTGAAAACCATGGAATCAAAATCCACGTCATCGTAGTATCCCTCAACCAGGGCAAACTGAATCTCCCCGGAAACCAGCTTGTGCAGAAGCTCGTCCGTGTTGTTGATGACAACGCTGATGCGGTCCTTGGGATGGCTGTGGATATAGCGGGCCAGGGGGGTGGATATCACTGACTCCCCGATTGTCCTGGTGGTCCCAAACCGCAGGCTCAGTCCCTTCCCGGCCCCCTCAAACATCTGTTTTCGCAGGAATACCTCATCGTTCTTAAGGGTGGTGGCTGCGTGAAGCAGACGTTCTCCCGCCGGGGACAGGTGTATCTTCTTTCCCTCTGCCAGGAACAGCTTCACCTGGTACATGTTCTCCAGATACCGTATATGCTGTGACACGGCGGGCTGCGTGATGTGCAGCGCCTCCGCAGCCCTTGTATAATTCATGTACTCACAGACAGCAAGAAATGTGTAAACCCTGAAATCCAGCATCTGATTTCCTCCTTTTGTTCTCCCTCTGTTTCTCTTAATCATAACACATTCTTATTAAAATATAAATATATATAATTTTACTTTATGCTTTCCATAAGTTACCATATAAACCGTGTGCTGGGTTTTACACCCGGCACCCTGTCAAATATCAAGCTATCGGGAATATGAGGAGGAAAAAGAAATGGCATCATTACAAAAGAAATGGAAAGGATTGGCATTCTGCCTGCTGCTGGCTGTCCCTTCCTGGTTTCTGGGGAAAATGTTCCCCATCATCGGCGGCGCTGTCATCGCCATCCTTGCCGGCATGGTCATAGCCGTATTCATGAAAACTAAAAACGGGCTGGAGGACGGTATCAAGTTTACCTCCAAAAAAATACTGCAGTGGGCGGTCATCCTTCTGGGCTTTGGCATGAACTTAAATGTGGTGCTGGAGACGGGAAGGCAGTCCCTGCCCATCATTGTGTGCACCATCACCACCTCCCTGGTGATTGCCTTTGTGCTCCATAAGCTCATGCATATCCCATCCAACATTTCCACTCTGGTGGGTGTGGGCTCCTCCATCTGCGGCGGTTCCGCCATTGCAGCCACGGCGCCTGTAATCAATGCGGATGACGATGAGGTTGCCCAGGCCATATCCGTTATTTTCTTCTTTAACGTGCTGGCAGCCATCCTGTTCCCCACCTTCGGCAAGTTCCTGGGATTTGACACCGCTTCCGGCAATGCCTTTGGAGTCTTTGCAGGGACAGCCATCAATGACACGTCATCCGTCACTGCCGCGGCAGCCACCTGGGACAGCATGTGGAATCTGGGGGCAGCCACCCTGGACAAAGCAGTCACGGTAAAGCTCACCAGGACCCTGGCCATTATTCCCATCACCCTGTGTCTGGCCTTTATCCGGACCAGGAAAGAAGAAAAGGCGGATCAGGCCAGCGGACAGTCCGTAAGCTTTAAAGATATCTTCCCGTTTTTTATTCTCTACTTCATCGGGGCTTCGGTCATCACCACCATTGCCATGGGAGCAGGGATTCCTGCCTCAGTCTTTGCCCCCATTAAGGAGCTGAGCAAGTTCTTCATCGTCCTGGCCATGTCAGCCATCGGACTGAACACGGATCTGGTAAGGCTCATCCGCACCGGCGGCAAGCCCATCCTCATGGGAGCCTGCTGCTGGGTGGGAATCACCGCAGTGAGCCTGGCACTTCAGAGCACGTTGGGAATCTGGTAAAATACATACATGTAACTTCAAAAGGGCTTTCCCGGCAGCAGTTAAAATGCAGCCGGGAAAGCCCTTTTTTACGCATGATATTTAAGTTTTGTCTCCACCAGGAAATCCACGCCCAGCTCGTCCGGCTCCCTTCTCACCTCCACATTTTCCCGTTCAAAGAGGTCCGGATATTTGGACAGCAGGGCACGCTCCTGATTCACAAGGCGGTTCAGATGAAAATTCAAAATAGTGTGAAGCCGCTCCCAGTCCTTGGCCAGAATGGCGTCTGTTATCTCCTTATGCTGCTTAAGGGCTTCCCGGTCTATGCCCTGGTCCGCCATGGCCAAAAGACGAATCCGCATGTAATGGCCTGAATTGGCCGATATGATGTCGTTGCAGTATCCCTTGTTGACCCCCACGTAAAAAATAGAATGAAAGTACATATCCTCGGCCAGAAATGCCCGTATGTCCTCCTCCTCCACAAACTTCTCCTGACGGTCCAGGGACATCTCCAGCTCTGTGATGGCCTTTAAATCACACACTGCCATAAACTCCAGAATCACCTTCTCCTCCACACAGGTCCTGAGAAAGCGCTCGTTAAGCACCTTGTCATAATTAATCTTGGATATCATGGTTCCCCGCTGGGGAAGAAAGGTGATAAGCCCCTCCTTGGAAAGGCTAATGAGGGCATCCCTCACCGGCGTCCTTCCCACCTGGTAGGCCTCGCTGATATCCCTGATGCTGAAAATCATCCCGGGACGCAGCTTCAGGTTCAGAATGTCCGTGCGCAGTACGTCATATATGTTGTCTTCCGAATTCCTGCTGTCTGTGCTGCCCATAGAACTCCTCCTGTCAGATCTCTGCTACCTCCCTGTACATGTTCAGGGCTGTCTCTGAATTATAATTATAGTACAAAAGGATATCTAAGGCAAATGGGGAATAGGGAAAACCATTTAATTTTTTGGAAAAATACATTCCGGCTATCTCCGACAGGGCCCTTATGGTGGAACGGTTCTCAAAACCAAGGATTTTCCACAGGCGTATCTTCTCGGTCCTGGTATAAATCCCATCGTACTCCTCTTCCAGATAGTGGTAAATTTCATGGCCCAGAATCAAATCTTCCAGCTGCTCCCTTGTGGTAAAGCCGTCCAGTGAACCGCCTTTAACCGCCTTGTCGATAGGCTCCCTCATAATTTGTATCAGGTCGGGAGGGGTGAAAAGGGCAAATAGCACCCTGTCCGCTATCTGCCCCTTATCCAGGTATTCCACCCTGAGTCCCAGCTTTCCGGCAATCTCCCGGGGATTTGAAGTACCCGTCTGGTCCATGATTTTATCCGCTGTTTCATAGCCGCAGCAGATGGATTTTTCTATCATCTCTTTTTTCCGGCCGCAGTCCACCTTATCCCGGAGCGCATCCCTGGAGAATGCGTACATTCCCCAGGTCATGTCGTCCACGGCAGCCAGCCCCTTCATCATTTTCCTCAGGTTCATCTCTTCCATATCTCTGTCCTCCAGACCGGTCCCATGGCCCCCTTAGCGGGTCCGCGCCTTAATTCTGCCTGATGTTGGCAGCCACCACCAGGATTTCTTCATCCGGTTCCAGTGAAGATACCTCCAGGTCCGTCAAAAGCTCCAGCTGCTCAAAGTCCTGGGCCGTAAAATCCATGACCCTGGCGCCCATGCACAGGTAGTAATCCGGCCTTGCAATCAGCTCTGTCTGGTATACTGCCATATCGTCCCAGAGCTGTTTCAGCGCGTCCAGATAGGCTGCTGCCGTGGTTTTTAAACACATGGCCCTTCCCCGCTGTACCTTTATGAATCCCTTCTTATCCACGATGCGGACAGCGCCCGGCGTACCCGGCTCTGTTCTTTCGCCGTACACATAGAAGTAGGGTGACGTTGCCAGAAGGGCTGTATCCCCATCCGCCAGCCTCATGTCCTCTGCTGCCAGATGCCTTGCCTCAGTCTCATCGCATTCCTTTAGCAGGTCCGCTGTCTTCACCTCCGTTGAACCGGTGGCAATGGCCGTCACCTTGGAGGTCTGGGGATCTATTTCAATATGAATCTCCACGGATTCCGCTGTTGCACCTGACTCAATGGCCTTGTTAAGGGCCTCATTTTTAATGGCCCGGATATCGTCCTTGGACGGGGAAGGCATGATGCGCTCCACCACGTCACGGACCATGGACAGGGCCACTCCTATGGATGAAATGACCTCGGCATTCTCCGGAATGGAGTACTTGACCCCCATCTTATTGCTGAAATACACGATCAGGGAAGCGGCTCCGCCTCCGACGCCCACCAGGGATATCTGGTCCTTTTCCAGCTTATATTTCTCAGCCAGCTCCAGTATCACCGGCTCAATCTTGGCATACGCCTTTTCCATAATTTGCTTTGCAATGTCCTCCACCGTTGTACCGCAGTAGTCAGCCAGGGCTTTCATGGCCTTTCTGGCGGATTCCACATTGCCGTAGGAGAAATGTTCCGGCTTTACCAGTCCCAGCACATTGGCTGCGCAGGAGTTGGTGAGGGTGACAGCGGATCCGTCCTCCATCCGGATTCTCACATAGTCGTCCGGATCCCCCTGCTTGGGTGAGAAGAATTCCACCTTCGGCCCCCTGATTTTATCTGTATCCGTGAACACGGCATAGTCCAGTCCTGCTATATGGGCGGAACGTGGTCCCACATCCACCACGCCCTGCTTGTTAGCCCGGACCATGGAGCCGCCTGCCACGCCCAGCACCCGCACATCCAGGGATGAGATATAGGTGGCATGGCCGCCTACGATGGAATAGTCAATGGCAGGCCGCCCGTTCTTGATAACGCCTATATTGGTGGTGGTGCCGCCCACCTCAAAGTACACGCCGTTGGAGGCCCTCAGATACATAAGGGATCCCATGACAGAAGCAGCCGGGCCGGACAGCATGGTCAGCACGGGGCGCTTCTTCATCTCCGTAATCTCCATGACTCCGCCGTCGCCTCTCATAATCATCAGAGGCACATGAACCCCTGCTTCCCGGACAGAGCCTTCCGTTGAATTGGCTGTATCTAACATCTTTGGAAGGATGGAGGCATTGATGGCAGCGGTTCTGGTCCTTCTTGTAAGACCGTAGAGCTTGGTGATATCGCTGGCCATGGTGGTGGGGATGCCCCTGGCGCTGGCCGCCTCATACACCTCTGCCTCAGGGCCTCCGTCGTCCACGCCGAACGCCATGGAGGATACCAGTACCTGGGCCCCTGACTTCTGCATGCTATTTATAGTATCTTCAACAACGGCCATGTTCATTTTCTTCACGTTGATGAAGTCATTTACAATTTTAATTTTCTTCTGGTTGCCCAGGTCTATATCATCCAGTTTTGTCTGTTTTTTTGCCAGGAAACCTTCCAGGCCTCCCTTTGCCATGCCGATGACACCTACAGTGGCCACATCGCCCTCAATCAGGGCATTGGTTGCCTGGGTGGTGGAGTGGGCCACAAATACCACATCATCCGGGCTGATTCCATTTTCATTCAGGCAGTTTTCAAAGGACTTAACCACACCCGCGGCCACTCCTCTGGGGTCGTCGTGGGTCGTCTTAACGGAAGATTTCCCGATAATCTCATGGGTGGCGTTATCAATTGCCACTGCCTTTGTGTGGGTGCCGCCTACGTCTATACCCATCCTAACTGATCTTCCCATTTTAAAACCTCCTCATCTCAAATCATCAAACCGTCTTATAAGGGGGAGCCGGCAGGTATCCCGCCAGCTCCCATCCGGACAGCAGGGAATCCTTCCCTGCTGCAGCCGGCCGTCTTATACTCCCGTTCACATCTACATCAGGCCGCCGTACAGTACGAATACTGCAGCGCAGCAGATAATGCCTACAATCCATCCGGTAGGAATGGACATCTTCATATAATCCTTGGTGGAAACCTTGGTATATCCAAATCCCCATGCAACCCAGGACTGGGTGATATCCAGATGCTGAGGCGCAATGGTGGTCACTGCAAACAGCGGATACAGGAAGGCTACCGGTGCATTGGGAAGGGTGGCCACTACAACTGCCAGGATTGCGGTTCCGCATCCAACCAGGTTCATGGGGCCGCGGAAGAAGCCGAGAGGTGTCAGTATGGCGAACACGATGGCCAGGGTAATGGCTGTGGTAGGCACAAATCCTCCCAGGATAGCTGTAAAGTAAGGCGCTGCATAGGTTGCCGCGTTATTGAACATGGCCAGGGTAAGCAGGAATCCTACCATGGGGGCCACATCAATGGAACCATCGGTAAACAGTTTTGCAAAGAGGCGGCAGATTTCGGAATAGCTTCCCTTCATTTTTCCCGTTGTAATCAGTGCGTAGATGCCGGAAAGACAGAATCCTAAAATAATGGGAATCTTGAAGAGCACCACGCCCAGGACAGGAAGGATAACGGAAATCCAGGAAATGGCCGGGGCATTGTCACTTGCCGAGGAAGCAGTGGCCGCCCATGCGTGGGCTGCCTTTTTGTTCATGGAAAGGTTGGCAACCACCAGCACTACCACGATGGCTACCACCATGCAGGTAACGCCAATCTTGAAGTAATCGTTGTAGGTGTAATCAGCTGCCGCCGCATTAAAGCCCGCATATATGGTCTGGTACTGCTGGAAATTGACGATATTTCCAAAGATGCCTGCCATGATAGATCCCATAAAGCTGAACATGGCCACAGGAGCCGGAATGCCCAGTGAAAGCAGAATGGGCAGTACGATAACCGCGATGGAAATAACAGGTCCGATACCGGTCATGGACATAAAGATAATGGCCGTAACGATACACAGGAGCGCCATGGTGATTCTGGGCTTATCGCCGCCCAGCTCAACCACCTTACGAATCAGGGTGGCCGCTATGCCGGTGTCCACCAGGACCCTGCCGAAGAATGCTCCGAAGAATACATTGACCAGAATGGACTTTGCATATCCGGCAGGACCCTCTGCATATACATACTCCAGCACCTGGATGAAGGTTTTGCCTTCCATGGCCGATGTGGGCGAAAATGCGTTGCCCACCAATGCCAGGGCAGTCCAGAACGTTGCCATGATTGCAAATCCCACCATCAGGTTGAATCCCTTCACACAGTACCATACCATGCCTAAGAAGGACAGAATCATGATAATACCGATAATTACATTGATGTTCATACGAACCCTCCTTTGATGAAAATAGTTGAATGCTCTCCCTCAGAGACTCCCTTATGCCTCTGCTTTTCTGTACCGGAGCGCAGGAATGACGGGAATGAATCTCCGGATACGTTCTGGTTACATACGCACCTTTCATTCATCTTAACCCCTTGTTGCTGATACTAATATATTAGTACTGATATATTAGTTTGTATAGAGTCATTTTCCACTGTTTTTCATCTTATTTTTATACATATTTCACAAAATATCACATTTTTACACAGTGTTTTTACACCGTTTTAGCGGTTTTTTAACATTGTCGCGTCTCGTTTATTGCTATCTAATATATTAGCTCGTCCAAAACAATCCAAGGATGCGGTAAGAGTTCATACTCTAACAAAAAAATCGGCATGCCGTGATTAACAGCATACCGAAAGTTTAATAGCCCTCATGGTCCTGAAACGTCCTGAGATACATTTTATCCCGCCGGGAATGGGCGTCTCCCGGCATTTACATTACATTCTCTCTCCTCCCCTTTTCCAGGGCCCTCAATGTACTGTCATGGAGCACTTCCTTCTTATACGGGTCCTGGGACAGATAGTAGGAATAGAGGATGTCCGTCAGCAGGAGAATGGGGAACTGGGGTGAAATCACATTTCCATGGTTCAGATGGAGCAGTGACGGAAGAAGCACCACCTCATCGCAGAAGGCATCGAATTCAGGCCTGTTCCTGGCAGTGAGCATCACGGTCCTGGCGCCCCGCTTGTGGGCTTCCTCCAGAAGGTATAATACTTCCTCCTTCTCACCGCTGATGCTGACGCCAAAGACAAGGCAGTTCTCGTCCTGGAACACGCCGCGCATACGTATCATGTCGCTGTGGTCCATGGACGTGATGTCCAGGCCGATACGCATAAAACGCAGCTCCATCTCCCTGGCAGCCAGGCCTGAACTTCCTGTTCCGCAGACAAACACGCGTCCCGCCTTGGCCATATACCGGCACACCCTCTCAATCTGCTTTTCATTTACCAGGTTATACGTCTTATTCAGAAGTTCCTGGTAGGCATTGAGCACAGTCCTGGTGTTGCCTGTCATGGAGTCCTGCCTGACCACAAAATTTTCCTCATACTGGTAAATGAATTCCCTGTAACCCCTGAATCCGCACTTCTTTGCAAACCGCGACAGGGACGCCTCCGACACAAACAGCTTTCCGGCCACTGACTTAGCTGAAAAATCCATCTGCTCCCTGTTATAGATAAAAAAATCCGCAATACTGCGCTCCACCGTTGTAAAATTCACATAATTGGATTCTATGACCGGTATCACTGATTTCAGATATTCCATAATACCTCCTCCTGGTTAAGACCACAGACCTGCTTTCGGCCAATACCGGTCAGCTCCGGGCCTTTCCCTGCCTCTCCAGGAAATGATAGTAGGCTCCCCGCATCCCCGCGTCATTCTGGTGCCTGGCAAAGGCCAGCTCTGTCTTTTCATATATGCTGGATACCAGATACCGGGCAAGAGCCTTTTCCAGTCTGGGACGCAGGTACTCCTCCTGGGCCATGATTCCCCCTCCCAGCACTACGATCTGGGGATTCAGCACATAACATATATTGGAAATGCCTTTTCCCAGACAATCGCACATCTGGTCAATGGCCTCCACGCATATAGAGTCCCCTTCCCCGGCCAGCTGGAAAATACGGTAGCCGTTCCACTGGGCCTCAGGCTCCCCCTTGGCAGCCGCCACCCGTTTTACCAGTATGCTGGCAGCTCCCAGGGTCTGGAAATCACTTCCGTCCATGTGCATGTATCCCACCTCGCAGGCGCTTCCGCTCCACCCGTGATACACCCTGCCGCCGATGATGATGCAGCCGCCGATTCCGGTTCCAACCGTAAGGCACAGGGCCGACTGGGCCCCTGCCGCTGCCCCGGACACAGCCTCCGCCAGGCCGGCGCAGTTCACGTCATTCTCCACCTCGCAGGGAAGTCCGAATTCCGCCTCCATGCTGGCCTTGAGCTTTGTTCCCGCATACTCAGGAATCAAAGGGGCTGCATAGAATATCTCCCCCTTTTCCACATCCACCATGCCGGCAGTGGACACACAGATTCCCTCTGTCTTCCGGTCCTTCAGGTAGTCCGCCGCAATCCCCATGACCTTTTTTAACAGGGCAGGCCCGCCTTTAAAGGCCTCGGTGGGCACCTTACCCTTTGCAAGAAATTTCTCATTTTCGTCCAGCACCCCGTGCTTGATTTCCGTTCCCCCGATATCAATGCAAATATACTGTTTCATCGTAGCACCGCTCCTTTAAATCTTCTTTTCACCCTGACGCCGCCCTTTACGCCGCCCTGCCGCAAAAGGCAAACCTGCCCGGAGCGCAGACGGGATGCTCCGTCCTGCGTTCCAGGGTCTTTGGTTTGCCTCTGTATCCGGGTCTATATGCTTTTAATGGTCAATCCGCACCTTGAATATGGCCTTCTTGATTTTCTCAGGTTCGTTTACGGCCACGGCTGTGCGGTGTCCGTCCTCCGGGTAGCAAATCAGGAAATCCCCCGGCCTGAGCACCACATGGCTGTTGGGTGCGCCGTCCATGGGAAGGAAGTCATCCTTCTCCACATACTCCTTCTGCTCCATGTTCTCTATAAAGTTTAAATCAATCTGCTCCTGCCCGTCAAGCATTAAATGTACATCCAGGTAATTCCTGTGGGCTTCCCAGAAGCGGTTCTCAGGCCGGGTAGTCTCATACTCCACCACATTGACAAACAGCCTTTCTCCGTCGATGGGATGGCATCCTTTTTCGTAAGACGCCAAATCATGCTCCTTTGCATAGGCAAAGCATTCCTTTAAATCCTCAGGAAGAAAGGCATAGGTCTTTTCCTGTGTAATGTTTCCAAATATCATGATTACCTCCTGTTAATGAATCATTAATTGTGGTAAATCGTAGCGTCCTTTACAGGCTTGGATGTATCCCCGTCCATCTTTCTTGTAATCATGCTCACCGGGATTCCCACTACCAGTGAGATGGCGATGGAGATGATGGAATAGGACCAGATGGATACGGAGCCCGCAGGAGCCATGTACTTGATGCAGACCATGGTAACCGCTGCCACAAAGAATGCCACGTATGCGCCCTTTGCATTGGCCACCTTTGTGAATGTACCCAGGGCAAATGTACCGCCCAGCACGCCCAGCACCAGTCCCATGAATCCGTTGAACCACTCATAAGCTGACTTGATTTCGCCGTTTGCCAGTACCATGGACACCAGAATGGCCACAATGCCCACGCCCAGGGATACATACTGTGCGATTTTTGTCTGAAGGGCAAAGCTCATCTCCTTCTTGGAAAGACGCTCCTGGATATCCAGGGTCCAGCTGGTTGCCACTGAATTAAGGCCGGTGGACAGAGTGGACTGGGATGCCGCATAGATGGCTGCCAAAAGCAGTCCTGTGATACCTACCGGAAGCTCATAAGCAATATAGGACGCGAAAATCTGGTCCTGCTGGGCTGCCGGAGGAAGCGCGTTCTGGCTGTAGAATACATACAGTCCTGTACCGATGAGGTAAAATACGGTTGCGATGAAGATGGACAGAGCGCCGTTGGTCAGCATCATCTTGTTCAGTTTCTTCATATCTGTGGTGGTGGTGAAACGCTGCACAATATCCTGACTGGATACATAGGAGGAACAGGTGTTAAGACCTGCGCCCACAATCAGCAGGAATACGCTGTCCTTCAGTATATTGGGATTAAAAATAGGCTGGTCTGCCGCCAGGAATTTACCTTCGCCCATGGTCTGGAAAATGGCTCCGAACCCGCCGTTTATGCCGTTGGCCAGGTAGAACAGCGCAAAGGTAACGCCAACCAGAAGGACGCTGCCCTGGATGAAATCGGTCCAGAGAACGGATTTAAGTCCGCCTGTGTAGGAATAAATAATGGCAATCACACCCATGGCAATAATCAGGAGATTTACATTAAGGCCTGTAAGCTTGGAGAGTACCATGGATGGAAGATACATGATGATGGACATGCGGCCCACCTGGTACACGATGAACATGACGGCGCCCAGGACACGCAGGCCCTTGCTTCCAAAACGGATTTCAAGATAATGGTAGGCTGTGTCGATGTCCAGCTTGCTGTAGATTGGCAGGAAGAATTTAATGGTAATGGGTATGGCCACAAGCATTCCTAACTGTGCGAACCACATAATCCATGTTCCTGCATAGGAATTTCCTGCCAGGGACAGGAAGGAAATGGGACTTAATAATGTTGCGAATATGGAAACGGAAGTAACCCACCACGGAATGGTGCCGTCTCCCTTAAAGAACTCTTTTCCCTTCATCTCCTTTTTGGAGAAGAAGAGTCCGGCAAATAATACAGCCGCAAGATAAACAATCAGTATAATCAAATCAATTGTAGTAAAACCCTGCATAAATCAATCTCCCTTCTTTGCTATACGGAAAACCCTGGGAAACATCCTCCTTTTCCCAAACGCATTCCGGTCCCATGCCGGCCCTTTCTCCCTCCAGAAAGGACCGGGGACCATTTACATTATCTTCAGTACTGCACAGGTAACTGTGAACAGAGCGCCTGACATCCCCGTCAGAAACACACCTGGTCTTAGCAGTATGCTGCAACCGCTTCCTTCACCATGCGGGCTGCTTCCTGTGCAATGGCAAGGTCGGATTCAATCAGCTGAGGCAGCGGTTCCCTGACCCCGCCCAGATCCAGGGACTCGTTGATGCGAAGCATCTCTTTAATCATACCGTACATATTGCCGTGTCCGGAGCACATCTTGTAGATAATGTCGTTGGCAGCATACTGTACCTTCATAGCCTCTTCCATCTTACCTGCCTTCACCAGCTCATCCATTTTCAGGAACAGCTCAGGCATCACGCCGTAGGTTCCGCCGATACCGGCCTCTGCTCCGATGACACGGCCGCTGATAAACTGCTCGTCCGGGCCATTGAAGATGATGTAGTCATCCCCGCCTGCCAGCTTGAACATCTGGATATCCTGCACAGGCATGGAGGAATTCTTTACACCGATGACCCTTGGGTTCTTCCTCATCTCGGCGAACAGGCTCTGTGTCAGGGCCACGCCTGCCAGCTGGGGGATATTGTAGATAATGAAATCCGTGTTGGGAGCTGCCTGGCTCATGGCATTCCAGTAGGCGGCAATTGCATACTCCGGCAGATGGAAGTAGATGGGCGGGATGGATGCGATGGCGTCAACGCCCAGGCTCTCTGCATGCTTTGCCAGTTCCACGCTGTCTTTGGTATTATTGCAGCCCACATGTGCGATGACGGTCAGCCTGCCCTTGGCAGCTGCCATTACATTTTCCAGTGTAATCTTGCGGTCTTCCAGGCTCTGGTAGATGCACTCTCCTGAAGATCCATTTACATAAACACCCTTAACGCCTTTTCTGATATGGTACTCAGTCAGAGCCCTTACCCTCTCCGGGCTCACATTTCCCTCTGCGTCGTAGCATGCGTAAAATGCAGGAATAACACCTTTATACTTTTCTAAGTTTGCCATAATCTTACTTCTCCTTTCAATGACCCGTTGGGTCCCCTTTATAATGAAATGGTTAACATGTTTGTACTAATCCAGCGCCTCTGCAAAAGACTTTGTTATCAGCTGGGGCCTGGTGATAATGGAACCCACCACCACACTGAAGGCCCCCAGTTCAATAACCCTCTTCGCCTTTTCCGGCGTGTTGATGTTTCCCTCCGCAATGACACGGTGTTTCACCTTTGCCACAATCTGGCGGATGATTTCAAAATCGTTGGATTCAATTTTAAGGTCTCTGCTCTGGTCCGTATAGCCCACCAGTGTGGTCCCGATAAAGTCAAATCCCAGCTGGTCTGCGTGAAGGGCTTCCTCCACTGTAGAGCAGTCCGCCATCAGCAGCTGTTCCGGATAGCTTTTCCGGATTTCCCTGTAAAATTCATCCAGGGTCCTGCCGCCCGGCCTCAGGCTGTGGGTAGCGTCCAGCGCTATGATATCAGGTTTGACTTCCATCAGCTCGTTGATTTCCTTCATGGTAGGCGTAATGTATACCTTGCTGTCCTCATAGTCACGTTTCACGATGCCGATGACAGGCAGGTCAACCCGGGCCTGGATTTCAGCGATATCCTCCTTGGTATTGGCACGTATTCCGTACGCTCCGCCCTCCTTGGCAGCCAGTGCCATCCGGCCCATGATAAAGGACGAATGAAGCGGCTCATGGGGCAGGGCCTGGCAGGATACAATCAGCTTCCCTTTCAGGCTCTCTACTTTTTCGTTCATATGAGTTCCTCCTTGTTATGAATGCCTGGCAGCCTTGTTCCGGCTGCTCATCTCTTGTAGCTTTAGTATAACAGGTTTGATTTTATTTTCAATAGCACTTAGATGTTCAGAAAGTTCTTTCACTTTTTTTAAATCAGGGCGCCATATTACACAAGTTTTTGTCAGGTGATTTATATATTATGCACAATAAAACGTTCTTTGTTTCTTCATAAATGCAAAAAAAAGGAAGCCTACAAGGCTTCCTGACATCGATCCCGGTACTGGGCCGGCGTTTCCTGGGTATGTTTTTTGAAAAACTTGGAAAAATAGTTGGGGTCCTCGATGCCCACGCTGCGGGCCACCTCATAAATTCTCAAATCCGTTCCCTTCAGAAGCTTTTTGGCTGCCTCGATGCGGATGGATACCAGATAGTCCATAAAGTTGATTCCCATAACACACTTGAAGGTCCTGCTGAGATACGAGTTGTTGATATAGTTGATCTTTGATATCTTAGCCAGCGACAGAGTGGAATCATCCATATGCTCGTTCATGTACTGGACAATCCGGTGGACCAGCATGGTGTTTTTCTTGTTCATGTACTCTTCAATCTGGCAGACCGTAAAGTCTGTAAACTGGCTGATATACTTCTCAATCTCCTCTGCCCCGGTGAGACGGAGTATCTTCTCATAGGGCAGATGGTCCGTGCTGTATATCTCTATGTAAGGAATTCCATTGTCGCTCAGGGTGGACAGGGTCACATTGACAATGGAATAAGATATAACAAGATAATCCGAAAGGCTGCTCTGCGGCAGGCCCTTAAGTGTCCCGTAGGCCGTGCCCACCAGCTGCCTCACCTTGTCCCCGGAAGGTATCCCCAGATATAGGGGCAGCTCCTCTGTCAGGGTCTGGATCAGCTCCTGGAGGCCTCCCATATCGGATTCCCTGCCCGATGAAAGAAATGCCTGGTTGTGGCTGTAGCTGGCAATCATGGCATTCTTATATGCCTGCTTGTAGCTGTAGCGGATCTCCTCCAGGGAATCCACCGGATTTCCGCAGCCCGCATAGATTCCCATGGACAGCTTTTCTTTAATCAGTACGGTAAAATGGGCGCCGTAGGACATGAGGCTGATTTTCTTATTCTGGCTCAGGAGAATCAGGTTCTGGTGTATGTCCTTTAGCAGCAGCACATCCGTAAGGCGGCTTACCGCCGGGGACAGCACCTCCATGCACTGCTGCCTTCTCAGCTCGTCCTCCTCCGGGTCATTGTGTTTCTCCGGCATCAGCACCATTACATTGTAGTGCCCTGTATCCCTTCTCAGAGGAATATCATAGTAGCGTATGGTACCCCACAGGCTTTCCTGGTCCACCTTATTCAAAAGCAGGTTGTTGAGGAAATTCTGGACAATCAGCGTCCTGGACTCCGCAATCCTGCTTTTAAGCCCCTCAAACTCAAAAATAGCTCTGCGCTCCTCCATGATATCGGTCCGCACATCCTTCATGACCTCAATCAGTTCCGCCCTCCGTATGGGCTTTAACAGGAAACTCTTGATGCCCAGCTCCACGGATTTCTGCGCGTACTGGAACAGGTCATGGGCCGTCAGAACGATGACCACGATCTGCGGATACTCCTCCGCCAGCATCTGGGCAAATTCCAGGCCGTTGATATAGGGCATCTCAATGTCCGTGATAACCACGTCAGGATGCTCCTCTTCTATCAGTTCCATGGCCTGGTTGGCGCTGGCCGCGTCCTCCACCGGCTCATAGCCGATGGACTGCCAGTCCACAAAAACCCTGAGAAGTTTCCTGGTTTTCTCCTCATCATCCACAAACATCACTTTTAACAGCTGGTCATATCCAGTCTCCATGGTCCTCTTCTCCCCCGCAGGTCACCGGCAGAAGGAAGGTGATTTCCGTTCCTCCCTCTGGCACGCTTCTAATCTGGTAAGACGCCTGTTCACCGTATATCAGTACGATTCTCTGTATGGTGCCAATCAGGCCAATCCCGGTTCCCGACACGTCAATATCAATATTCCATATTTTATGGTAGTCCTGAAGTTTTGACAGGGCGGAAGCATCTATGCCCACTCCGTTGTCCCGCACCTGTATTTTCATCCGGCCGCCCTCCTCCGGTCCAATCCAGATGCGGATATGCCCGTTTCCGCCCATTGGCTTAATCCCGTGGTACACGGCATTCTCCACTAACGGCTGGAGAATCAGGTGGGGCACCAGAACCCTGAGGCAGCTCTCATCCACCTGGTACTCCACATCGAACAAATCCCCGTACCTGAGCCTCAAAAGCTTTACATAATCGTTTACAATGGCTGTCTCCTTTTCAACGGTTATCATCTGGTCCCCCTGGCTCAGGCTCTGCCTGTAAAAGCTCCCCAATGTCTCTATGGCCTCATAGGTCTGGGACGGCTCCTCCGTCAGGGCCATATAGCCGATAGCATCCAGGGTGTTGTAGAGAAAATGAGGCTTTACCTGCTCAAACAACGCGTGCAGCTCCGCCTTTTCCTTGATTTTCTGCTCCTCCACCAGCCTGGACAGCAGGGATGATATCTCGTCCACCATGTTATTGTAATTCGTCTGTAAAATCCCAATCTCGCTTTTGGGGTATTTGACAGGTATCTTCCTGAAATTCCGGTCCTTTACCGTATTCATCATTCCAATCAGCGCATAGATGGGATTGGATATGGACTTGGATATGTAAAGGGAGCCGAAAAGCATCAGCACCACATTCACCAGAAAAATAAGGGTGGCGATCAGGAACAGGTCCTTAAAAGCGCTGCGGTTCACCTGACTGGGTATCCTGGCAATCAGGTGCCATCCATAGTCCGGCAGGTAAAGGGAAGTGGTATGCTCCCCATCCCCCTTGCGGCTTACCAGAAGTTTTTCCTCATCACTGCTTCCGGCCGGCGTTTTAAGGAAATCCTGGTATTCAAATCCGGGCGTACCCGCAATCAGGTTTCCATCCTGGTCCATAATCCCTATCATGGCCTGGCTTCCATAAGCAGCCGCGCTGCAGATTTCCGCTATGGCATCTGTGGGAATATTCATAATAATGAATCCCTGAGGCTTCTGGGTCTCCAGGCTGTTGATGGTCCTGATGACAGACACAAACCTGGAATTGTATCTTTTATAGAAAATGCCTCCTGCCTCATACTCCAGTATATAGCTCCCCCCTGCTTCCAGGGCTTTCCTGTACCACGGACATTTCAATGTGGAATCCACGCTGAGCCGCTTCATGTCATGCTTGTCCACGCCGTACAGGTGCGCCGAAAAATCCAGAAGATAGATGGACTCCAGATAATGGTTGCTGTCAAGAGCGGTAAACAGCATGTTGTCATATGTTTTTCTGTCCTCCGGCCTGGGAAGATGGTTCACCACATCCAGGGTGCCTCCTTTTAACAGCATATTGAAATCATCGTTCACATTAAGGACCATCTCATCCAGATTGTTTCTGACCCCAGTGACCATCTGCACCGATGACTGCTCTATCATGGAGTCCTCCTGCTTCCTGGCAGCCCACGAATACAGGGAATAGGTCAGAAAAAAGCTGATGAGGAAAAATATCACGAACACGGCCATGATTCTGCGTGAAATATGTTCATGGAACAGCCAGTCCCAGGCCCCTTTTACATTCTCACATAACCCTTTCATATACATCCCCATAACCGGCTCATGCCGGACCTGGGACCGGTGTTATCCGGCCCTATGTCCAGCACAGCGCAAGTCTCTCAAGTATTTTATTTACCTGTTCCCCTGAGGTCCCCATGTTCAGCCTGAACCAGCCTCTGCCGGCCTCCTTGAAATGGGTTCCCATAAGCGGTATCAAATGGCCCTTTTCTTCCAGCAGCCGTCTCATGTCCTCCTCGGATAAACCGGTGCGTCCGTATCCAATCCACATAAGATAGGTGCCGTCAGGCACATAGGCATCCAGCCAGGGCAGTTCCCTGTTTATGAACTCCTGGGCAGTCTTTATGTTTTCATAGACCTGCGCCCGCATCCGGTCCACCCACTCCCCGCATTCCCGGTAAGCAGGTTTAAGGATATCGGCCGCGAACACATTGGGGTTGTGAAGCCCCCACCGGTCTATGGTTTCCTCCATGGCCCGCCGCATTTCGGGATTAGGGAGAATGACACTGGAAAAAATCAGTCCGGGGATATTCAGGGTTTTTGTCAGGGAATTGAACACAATAACCTTTTCCTGCTCCGGATTATGGTACATCGTTAAAAGCGGCTTATACACATGGCCCGGCCACACAAAATCCCCGTGTATGTCATCTGACAGCAGAAGCAGGTTATGGCGTTTGCAGAAGGCGGTGACCCCTGACAGTTCTTCATCCGTCCACACCCTTCCGGTGGGATTGTGGGGATTGCAGAGGATATATGCCCTGGTTTTCTGGTCCGCCAGCCTTTCCAGACCGTCAAAATCAATGGTGAAACGCCCATTTTTAAGAATCAGGGGACTTTCCTTCAGATTCCGGCCCCATTTTTCTACTGCCCCTGTCAGCGCAGGATAGGCGGGTGTATTGACGATAATGGAATCTCCCGGCTCTGTGAAGGTGTCCACCGCCATGTTAAGGGCCATGTTGATCCTGGGAGAGAACAGCACCCATTCCTGCTTTACCTCACAGTGATACCGCTCACGCATCCAGTCTGAAACCAGTTTCTCATAACCGTCCGGCAGTTCGGTATAACCAAAAACCCCATGGTCCAGCCTGCGTTTCATGGCTTCTAAAACCGGATCCGGCGGCGCCAGGTCCATATCCGCCACCCCGCAGTACAGATAATCGGGATTATCCCTGTATTCCTGTCTGTATTTTGCGCAAAGGGTGTCATGCCGGTCCGTTACATATCTCACTTCCATCCTGTTTCCCTCCTGTCATCTGTTTCATCTTGCTTTAACCCGTTCATACGGCTTATAAATTCCTCCGGCGTGATATCCCCGCGAAACAGGCATTCCAGGCTGTCCAGATATCTGGCCGCGTCGGTTCCTTCCAGGAGATTATCCCACCATATGGTATAGCTGGCGGCATGGTCCGTGTACTCATGAATCTCCTGCATAAGCGGGTTTAACTGGGCGTCACCCGTATCCACGTTGATATAGGGGAGGTCATTTGACTTGCATTTATAAAGCTCCACTGCCAGCCCCATGGCCATATACTCAGCCAAATCCACGGTAAGTTCCGGGTCCTTTGTACTGCTGCTCACTGCAAAAGCGCTGTCAGGCCCCCCTGTGAAATCATATATAGTGGATTTTCCTGACCCTGTCACCGGAAAGGGCGCGGCCTTCACCTTGCCCGCCACCCTGGATGACTCCCTGTAGACACGGGATGAAGTCCAGCTGCCGTTAAGATACATAGGCGCCTGACCCTGCATGAAAAGAGCCTCTGCCTCCTCCCTGAGCGCAGTGGCCGAGTCAGCCGTAAACGCCCCCATATCCACCAGCTGACGCAGTTTTCTGGCAGCTTCCAGGAAACCTGGGTCGCTGTAGTCCGTCCGCTTTGCTGCCGCGTCCGCAACCTTTTCCGGCCCCACTTCCCGGAGCGCCAGAAGGTCATAATACATGGCAATGGTCCACGGCTCATTGCCTCCCACCGGCATAGGGGTTATGCCGTTGTCCACAAAAGTCTGGCATACCCGGATGAACTCATCCCAGGTCACAGGTATTTCCAGGCCATACCGGTCCATCATTTCCATGTTGTAATACACCATGGCCACAGAACTGTCCAGGGGCAGCGCATAGGTCCCGCCGTCAAACTGGATTCCCTTCATCATGGCATCGTTCAGATGGGACTGGAAATCATCGCTGTAATACCGGCTCACCTCCAGCACCTTTCCCGCGTCCACCATGGGTTTTAAGAATTCGTGGCTCCAGGTATAAAAGATGTCCGGAAGCTCATTGGCCGCAGCCGCGGCCTTAATCTTTGTCTTATACCCTTCATTTTCAGCTGTATCCACTTCTATGGTAACATTAAATTTATCCTCTGCCTCCCTGGTCAGCTGCTCCATGATACGCGCGGCCTGGTCGTCATCACTTCCATAGATATGCCATAACCGTATGACCGGCCGCTCTCCCGGACTGTCCTTTGCAGGCGCCGTCATATCCACCCGGACATCCTCATCCTTTTCCGCCCTGCTGCATGCCCCCATTCCAAGAACTGCGGCCAAGACGCACATCCATATGGTTAAATGTCTCAAACCCTTCATACCTTCCCTCGCAGCATCTTTTTCCGGTACCTGCGTTATCCCTTTACAGCACCGGCCGTGGCGCCTTCCAGTATGCGTCTGGAACAGAGCACAAACATGATAAGTATTGGGATAACCGACAGAGCGACTCCGATATACACAGTTCCATAATCATTCTTATATACTCCCTGCATCTGCTGCACCAGAATGGGCAGTGTGAATTTGTCCTGGGAGAACAAAAGAATGGACGGCTTCACAAAGGCGTTCCAGGATTCCACAAAGGTGAAAATGGCCTGGGTTGCCACTCCCGGCATTATGATTGGAAAAATGATTTCGTTGAAAATACGGAACTCCCCGCATCCGTCTATGCGGGCGCTCTCGATCAGCTCATCCGGCACATAGGAATCAATGTACTGCCTGTTCCAGAATACCATGGCCGGCGGTGCAAAACAAGTGATAAGAAGGGCCGCGTAATTGTCCAGCATATGTATGTTGTTCATGAGCTGGAAATACCCGATGATTCCCAACTGGCCCGGAAGCATCATGGTAGCCAGTACCAGCCAGAATAACTGCTTGTTGTACTTAAATTTATACTTGGCAAAGCCGTAAGCTGTCAGCGCGCCCACGTAAACCGTAATCACCGTGCTGGCAAGGGAGATAAACAGGCTGTTGAACAGCCCCCTCCATATATTTACATTGGCAGCCAGGTGCTGGTAATTGGTTTTTAAGGATTTTCCCGGCGTCATCTGGAAGGAGGTGGCCAGGGCGGCGTTGTCATGGGTGCAGTTGATAATCATGTTGTAAAAGGGCACGATGCAGATTAGTGCCAGCAGAACCAGGACCCCATAGGTAATTGCCCGGAAAAACTTTGTCTTTACACTGTACTTCTTGAGTTCCTTTTTTTCCATTTAAAAATTCCTCTCCTTCCCTGCCGTATATTTCATAAAAATCAGAGAAAATACGATGATGATGACAAACAGGCCGTACGAAATAGCGGAACCATATCCGTAATCATAATTCTGGAACGCGATGTTGTACATATACATGACCATGGTGAGGACAGATTTGCTGGGTCCTCCCGTGGCCCCCGCAAAGGTGAAGGGCAGGTCGAAAAGCTGGAGTCCGCCTATGATGGATGTGACAAAGGCATAGGTCATGATATTGCGCAGCTGGGGCAGTACAATGTGGAAAAAGGTCTGGAATTTATTAGCACCGTCCACCTCGGCTGCCTCCATAATATCATAGGGTATGCCCTTGATTCCCGCGGTAAATATGATGGTATAATATCCAAAATACTGCCAGAACAGCACAAAGGCCACAATCAGCTGGGTAAACAGCCCGTTCATCTTCCAGTTAACCGGCTCCGCTATGATATGTAAGGCCATCAGAAGTTTGTTTACGCTTCCCGCCTTAAAGTCAAACAGCAGGCTGAACAGGACGCCCAGGGAAACTGCGGTTACGAGGTTTGGAAAATAAAAAATGGTTTTGAACAGGTTCCCGCCCCTGAACCGGTGCTGGTTCAGCAGAAAGGCCAGTATCAGGCCGAATATCATCTGGGGCGCCATGGCCAGCAGGGCGATGAACACTGTATTGAAAATAGATTTGAAAAACACCGCGTCATTTAAAAGACGCCTGTAGTTTGCCAGGCCGGTAAAGACAGGAGTCCCCAGGCCGTCCCAGCTGTGAAAGCTGAGTTTAAACGTGTACAGTATGGGATACAGTGTAAAACATAAAAATATAATAAAATAAGGCAGGATAAAAAGCAATCCCCGATTGCTCTTATCCAGGCTTCTCCTTTTTGAGGGCTGTATGCTCTTCCCCTTCTCCGTCATGAAATCCTCCCATCTGAAGGCAGGCCAAAGGCTTCTTTAAAGCCCTGCCCCTTCTTCCGTGAAACAGATGCAGGATATGAATTATCTCACACCCTGCATCCTCTGGTCATTTACAAATCCGGCAGCCGCACTCAGGTCTGCCGTGGTCCGGCATGTTCTAGTCAATTACTATCTCAGGATAGATGCGCTGCATATCCTCCTTGAATCCCTGGCATGCCTCCTCCGGAGTGGCGCCGCCGCCTGCCAGTAAATCCATCTGGGCAGTCATGCTGGTCCATGCCTGGCGGTCGTACTTGGTCATGGGGTCTGCCTTGACGTTCATTGCCGTGTCATAGAAGCTCTGGAAATACTGCTGGTCGCCTGTGACGATGTCCGTATGCCCCTCTTCGATACACTGCTCGATAGCCGGTATATATGCCGGGAAATCGCCTAACTGGCCGGCCAGGCCATTGACCAGGTAATCCTTGTCAGCTGTCATGGTCTTTACCCAGGCATAGGCAGCTTCCTTGTTCTTGGAACCAGAGTAAATGCCGTACCAGGTTCCTCCGTTCTGGTAAGGCGCGGGTGCCTCCATATAGCCCCATGTATCCGCTGCCTTCTCCATTTCTCCCTCCGGGATGCCCGGCTTGATGCAGAAGTTAAGGGCCCAGCTGGGAAGTCCGATCAGGATAAACATATCCTGGGAGTACATGCCTGAGGTCCAGCCTGCCGACCACTGGTCTGCCCTGGCATCCACATTGTTGTCAACCACGCGCTGCATCAGGTTGAGCTGCTCCATCAGGAAATCATCGGAGATGATATGGTTGTTCTCATCCACCCACGGAGCGCCTTTATAGGAACAGTAAATCTGCTCTACGGTCTCAATGTCGTCCAACAGTCCTATTTTGCCTCCGGATTTCTCATTCACCTGCTTGCCCACCTCGATGATGGAATCCCAGTCCTTTAACATCTCATGTAATTCTTCGGGATCATCTGTTCCCAGATATTCCCTTGCCAGAGCCTTTTTGTACCAGAAACCGCCTGGAGTAGCCTGGTAGGACAGCCCTCTTAAATTACCGCTGTTATCCCTTGAGAGCTCGTCCACATAGGGAATCATATCCTTGGAAAGAGCCTCTGCGTCGTAGCTCTCCGTACTCAGGTTCTCCAGCAGGTCGGTGTTCTTGTACATACCAAAGTCTGAAATTTCAAAGGTAGCCACGTCAGGCGCATTGGTGCCAGTGCGGAATGCGTTCTGGAGTTTTGTGCGGTACTCGTTGCCCGGCATGACAGTGACTGTCACCTTTACACCGGGAACCCGCTTGTTGAATTCTTCCACATAGAAGTTCATCTCGCTCTGGCTTAAGTTGGTCCACACATTGATTTCCCCGGTGGCTCCGGACACGTCCACGCCGGCTGCGCCGCCAGCCTGGCCCGCTGCCTCTGTCTTTCCCTCTGCTGCCTGGGAGGATTCCTTACCGGAAGCCTCTGCCTTTTGCGCTGCTCCGGTGGGCGCGGATGCCGAAGAACCGCATCCTGCCAGCGTACCTGCTGCCAGGGCTGCTGCTGTCAATAAAGCTAATGGTCTTTTTCTCATGATAATTCCCCTTTCTATTCTGCATTCCGGGACATGTTCCCGAAATGTTGTTACCGTTATCCTGATACCTTGCTGTTTCCGGCCGGCTGAAGCACTAGCATGGCCGCAAATCAGTCTGTCCGTCCACCATGCACACAAACTCGCTGATTAGTTCAATACAGTCCCTGACATCCTTCAGGGAACACACTTCCGCCGGAGTATGCATATACCGGAGGGGCAGGTTCACCAGCGCTGCCGGCACACCGTGTCCGCTGATATGTATGGCGTCCGTATCTGTAAAGGTTCTTCCGGGCGTTATGACCGGCTGCGTGCGGATGTCCAGCCGCCCGGCTGCCTGTTCCAGAATCCGGTTCATTACCGGATGTCCCATAATCCCCACACAGATACCGGGACCGCCTCCCAGGGCCACCCTGCCGCGTACCCCGTCATCCCCGCCCGGTCCATCGCTGGCAAAGGTCACATCCACCGCAACGGCCATGTTTGGCCTGATACCGGCGCCGGCCCAGGCCCCGCCGCTAAAGCCGGTTTCCTCTCCCACCGTTGTCACGGCATAGACTCCGTTTCTGCATTTCTTTTCCTTTGCCCGTCTTAAGGCTTCCATGACAATGAATGCGCCGGAGCGGTCATCCAGGGCCCTGGAGGTGATGCATTCCCCCAACAGGGGCCTCCAATCCGTATCAAACACCACACCGGACCCCACAGGCACATGCCTTCTGGCCGCCTCCCGGTTTCCGGCCCCGATGTCGATAACAAGGTCTGTATCAGACAATTCTTCCTTTTTCTGCAATTCCCCGGAACTTGCCACTGCCCCGTATACCAGGTCCTTTCCCGTGTCAATCCGCACCTTCTGTCCCAGATACATCCGCGGGGTAATTCCCCCCACTCTGGCTGCCCGCAGAAAACCTTCCTCTGTATGGTCCGTGACCATAAGTCCAATCTCATCTATGTGGCCTGCCAGCAAAATCTTAAAGCTGCTGTCCGGATTCAGTATGCCGGTCACATTGCCGTTTACCTCACGCCTAACCTCATCCGCAAAGCCTTCCATATACGCTGCTGCTGTTTTCTGGATATTTGTTTCCCTGCCCGATACTCCCTGGCAGGAGAGCAGCCGGTAAAAAAATTCCTGGTCCATAACTTCCCTCCATCTGAACACGTTTTAGATTATATCTTTTTTCAGTTCCGGTATGAATAAAATAAATTGATGGAAAACCGTATGATTTTGACTGATTTTCGCCCGGATTTTCTTTGCGGATGCCGGACAGGACAGGAAATGACGTTTAGAATGGACAGCTTTTACTATTTATAGTAATCTTTTTACCTTTCCGGGCAGCAAAAAAGCGGTTAGCAGGAAAACAGAGTATATATCTGCTTTCCCCTAATCCGCTTATAATGTACGGCAGGGTTCTAAAATCTTTTAATTTTCTTTGACGGCGTCTTCTCAAACTCCGTCTCCCTGACAATCAGGCTGTAAATTCGCTTATAGACCGGCATATCCTTGTTAAACCCGTCAATCAGTTCCTGTAGTTTTCCCTGGATATCCTTAATATGCTTTTTCTTCGCGTACTCGTAATCCGGGAAAATTTCCGCCTCTATTATCTTATCCTTTTCCCGGACCAGGATTTCCTTTACCAGTTCCGAGCGGCTCAGCTCGTTCTCCAGCTCCTCCGGGGATACATTCTCGCCGTTGGCAAGGATAATCAGGTTCTTGCGGCGGCCTGTGATATAGACGAAATTGTCCTCATCCACATACCCTAAGTCTCCGGTCTTAAGCCATCCGTCCTCCAGGGTCTCGGCCGTCTGCTCCGGCATCTTGTAATACCCCTGCATGACGCTGGATCCCCTTACCCAGATTTCTTCGTCCACCACCCTGGCCTCACAGTTGGGAAGAAGTTTTCCAACAGAACCCTTCTTATTCTCCCATTCCAGATTGGTGCTGATAACCGGCGAGCATTCCGTCATGCCGTAGCCCTGAAGGATGGTAATTCCGTATTCCCTGAAACGGTCTACGTAGTCCGGATCCAGGTAGGCCCCGCCGCTGCATATGATCCGCAGGCTGCCCCCAAAGGCGGCCTTTGCCACCATCTTTTTGGGAATCAGGCTTCCGGCATCCTTTAACTTTCCGTAGATAGACTCAATGACAAGGGGCACCAGCAGCACAATTTCCGGCTTGAACAGCTTCATATTGCGCTGTACATGCATAATGGAATCATTGATGCAGATAATCATTCCTATATAAAGCCCCTTTATGATATCCATGGTCAGACAGTAAACATGGTTGATGGGCAGCAGGGTCATGGACACGGTTCCCGCAGGTATCCTCATGTCCAGGCAGACCGCATTGTCCGTCAGGTTCCTGTGGCTCAGCATGACTCCCTTGCTCTTTCCGGTGGTGCCTGAGGTAAAGAGTATGGTGCAGAGCTGACCGCCGGCAAGCTCTGTCTCATATGTACCGGCATGTCCGGCTATCAGCCGGGACAGCGAGAGCACATCCCCCACCGTCTCCCGGGCCTGCATGGATACCACGTGCCTGATGCCCGGACATTTCCCGCGCACAACGCCTGCCACGTCAGAGCGCAGTTCATCGTACACCAGCATTTCTACATCCGCCCTGTTTAAGAGCTCACACACGGCTTCTGCGGGAAGCTGCGCGTCGATGGGCACTGCCACGCTGCCGCTGTTCACGATTCCGAAATAGGTGGTAATCCACTGGTAGCTGGTAGTGCCTATGACTGCAATATGCTTTCCTTTCATCCCAAGGGCCTCCACGGCACGGCTTACAGCCATGGAATCCAGGTTCACCTCATTGTAGGTCTTGTCAATGATTTCCTTCTTTACCTTGTACCGGAATGCTGTCTGCTCTCCATAAGCCTCTGCGCCGTGCCGTATTATATCCCTTAATGTCTCTGCTGCCATATCTGCCTCCTGCCTTTTCGGCCTACTCTGCCTGCAGGGACTGGATATAAGCCACTGCATCCTTCACGGTCTTTACATTGACCACTTCCCGTTCCTCTACCTCCACGTCGAATTTCTCCTCAATCTCCCCCACCATGCTCATGAAGTCATAGGAATTGAAGCCCAGGTCCTCAATGAACCGGGAATCCTCCTTAATAGTCTCCGGCGCCACATCCACATACTCACAGATGATCTCTTTTAAATCCTCAAACATATCTTTGTAATCCTCCTGCTTTTTTATTTCTTTTTTAATTCTCTTTTTTAATTCTCTTTCTTGATATTCTCTTTTTGTTATATTCCGTCTTTGTATCCGTCGCATCAGCTGTTCTGCTGTTTTACACCATCTCTATGATTTCCCCTACCGGGCGCTCCGGGTCTTCCACACCCCGGAATATGATTCTGCACAGGTAGTAATAAATATACTCCAGCTTCTCCGGCGTCACCACGCCGGTCTGGTACTCAAAACCAAAGTCCAGGCCATTGTCCTCTGCCCTGTGGCTCACGGTGAGATACAGGGTGTGGGCAGCCACACCGTTGGAATAACGGGCAGTCTTATACTTGATATCGCCCAGCTTGTCCAGGCCGGGACCGTCATACTTCATGGCCAGGGGCTGATAGGTAAGGCTTAAGGGCTCATAGGTCTGCCCGTCCTTAAGCTTATAATAATCATGCCTGTAATTGAAATACTCCGACGGGCTGTAACCCGCATGGCGGAAATACTGGTTCTGGGCATCCCTTATTTTGAGCAGGCCCTCCATGAAGGTATCCTCCCTGGACACAATGGTCCTGAAGGGGAAACAGTGAATCCTGCTTCCGCCGCAGCGCTTCTCCGACAGGGTGGCCCGCCTGGAAATGGTGGTGGTGACGGAAACGTCGTCCTGGTCATTCTCCTTCTGGAGATAGGTCCGAAGGCCCATTAAGAGAAGGCAGGTCATGGAAATACCGTATTTCTCGCAAAAATCCAGCAGGCGTCTGGAAGGCTCCCCTTCCAGATGGAAGTTGGTGATATTTGCCTCCACATTATCAGATGTGTTGGTGGCTGCCCTCAGCTTCGGGTTGCGGGCAGCCTTTCTCTCCTCCAGCAGCTTCTTCGGACCGTAGATGTCCGTGAAAATGGGTTCGGAGGAAGCAATCAGTTCCTGGAAAAACTGCCTGTCTTTTTCACAGGCCCTGCTTCCGGCCTCGTAGGCCAAATCCTTTTCCAGCTGCCTGATATAGGAGGACATTTCCTTTGGATGTTCCACCTCGTCGTAAAACCTGCTGGCATACAGTTCAATCACATCCCGGAAAAACAGAATCAGGGACTGGGCATCCATGGTCATGTGGTCCACGCAGATGTAAAGCCCCTGGTACCCATCCGGCATTTTGATCATTACAATATGGTGCATGGGGGAATCGTACCGCTCAAAGGGAACCTCTGTCCACTCCCTGAGCTTTTGCTCCGCGTCCTCCTCCTTCCAGCCGGTAAAGTCAAAGTGTTCGATTTCCTTTGTCTCCTCCTTCACCACATACTGGTAGATGCTGCCCTCCTTGTCATGGGTAAAGCGCAGGCGCATGGTATCGCAGCGGGCAATGGCCTCCTGAATGCAGCTTTTAAGCACGTCCCAGTCTAAGTCCACCTGGATGGTCAGGCTGGATCCGATGTTTAACACCTGCTTCTTGGGGCAGTATTTCAGGCAGTAAAAGTGAAGCTTCTGCGCTGATGTCAGCGGGTATACCTTGTAGCCTTTCCTTGTCTTCATACTCTGTTCTCCTCTTTTCCGAAAACCCGGGCAATCAGTTCCTCAATTGCATGTTCATAGCGGTCCGTATCCTTATAGTAGGCCTCTGCGTGGCTGGCTCCGGGTATGACTAACAGCTCCTTGGGCGAGGCGCAGGCCCCGTACAGCTCATGTACCATGGAACAGGGCACAAAGGTGTCCCTGTCCCCATGGATGAACAGAATGGGAATACGGGCCCTCATTACCTCTTTCCTGGCATTGCATTCATCCAGGCCGTATCCGGCCTCCCTCCTGGCCATGCGGTCCGCAATCTGCATCACGGGAAAAGCCGGCATATGGTACATACTCCTCAGCACATGGCTGAACACTTCCCAGGCAGAGGTAAAGGCACAGTCTGACACAGCGGCCTTTACCTGCTCTGGAAGCTCCAGGCCCGTGGACATCAGCACGGTGGCGGCTCCCATGGAAATACCGTGAAGCATCAGCCCGCAGTCCTCTCCCAGACGCTCCACCACATACTCCATCCACTGCAAGGCGTCATAGCGGTCCAGACAGCCAAACCCGATATAGGTGCCCTCGCTTTTGCCGTGAGCCCTCTCATCCACCACCATCAGGTTAAAGCCCTGGTTCAGATAAAATTTCGCAATGGAAGTGTAGTCGTTGAGTCCTTCGCTGGTATAGCCGTGAAAGCACACCACTGCCCTCCTGGAACCTTCACAGCAAAAGAATGTGCCGTGGAGTCTGAGCCCGTCCCTGGATGTTATGTACACATCTTCCTGAGGCTGTCCTGCCAGCCATTCCCTGCTGGCGCGGATACCCGGAATATAAGCGTCCCAGTCCGTGCCCGCCATCTTCTGTGTCCTGTCCCGCTTTGCATTTCCCCGGACCACGGTCCGGTGGAAAAAATACCGCGCTATGCCGTATTCTCCCGCTGCTCCTGCTGCCGCCAGTCCCAGCATCCATCCTTTGATTCCCATATACCTCACTCCTTTACCGCGGACTGACCGGCTTTCCGGCGCCGCACACGCACCTGCCTACACAAACATCTGCAGCATCAGAGCCTTTTCCAGGCTCCCCTCAACCTTCAGTTTTCCTGTGGTAAACGCAAAGACCGGGTCCAGCTTACCCGACGCCAGCTTCATAAGCGTATCGGCGGAACAGATAAACTTTGCGTCCCTGTCATAATACTCATACGGCTCCACCCTCAGAACGCCGTCCTTAACCTCTGCATAAAACACGCCTTCACCCTCGCCCGTAATATTGAACTGAAAGGCCAGATGCTCCTCTACCCTGCTCACATCGGCCTTCATGAAAATCTCCTTTACCTTTGTAAATACTTCTTCGTAACTCATACTGACTCTCCTTTTTCGTCCGCCGCGCAGACGGATATAATATATGATTGGTAAACCCTGGACTGGTAAAACCGCCAGCCCGGAATACTCCCTTTTATAACGCCCTCCTCCAGGGAAAATGTGATATCCCCCAGCGGAAAGGCCAGCCCTATGCCAATGGCCTTGGCATAGCTCTCCTTAAGGGTCCACAGCCGGAAAAACCGTTCCCGGCGCTCCGCCTCAGACCTTCCTGCCATCACAAAACTGCGCTCTGTTCCGGAACACACGCGCCTCATCAGGCCCGCCTTAAACGGACGAATCTGCTCCGTATCCGCGCCCAGCGCTCTGTCCGCCACAGCGCAGACCACCAGACCCTTTGTATGGCTGATATTAAATTCCACGCCCTCTGCACCCTTAAGACGCGGTTTTGAACCGGCTTCCTGCTCTACCTCCCAGGTCCGTCCATATTCCTTCATAAGACCAAAGTTCAGCAGGCTCCTGCCCAGTATATGTTCCCGTTCCCGGTTATAAAGACTGCCGCCGGGTTCATATGAAGCCAGATAAATCATGACGTTTCCTCCTGAACCTTGTACTCCTGCTTTTTCGACCAGTGGTCGAATCGAAATCAAACTAAACATAACACGTTTTCGACCGCCAGTCAAGTCTGGCGTTTTCATTTATATTCTGCTATACTTGGATGTATTCTAAAGAAAAAACCGAGGATTTTTTATGCAAAACCATAATAAAAAGGACATGATACTGGATGCCATGCAGGAACTTATGGGTTCTGCCAATGTCCAGGCCATTTCTGTCAGTGATATTGCCCAAAAAGCCGGTATCGGGAAAGGAAGTATCTATTACTATTTTTCCTCCAAGAACGATATCATAGACGCAGTGATTGAGAGAAACTACTCCCGGGTCCTGGACGAAGGCAGGGAGCTGGCCGCGTCCTCCCACCTGGATGCCTTTAAAAAACTGGAAATCATATACCACGCCTGCCTGGACTCCTCCATGGAATTGAGACGCCGGGAGGAAATACACACCTTCAATGAACAGCTGGAAAGCGCCTTCATACACCAGAAGTTCTCCCGCATCATCATCACCAAACTGAAACCCATCCTGGCCGACATCATCCGCCAGGGGGTGCGGGAGGGCAGCATCCAGTGCAGCTTCCCGGAAGAGACAGCCCAAATCGTGCTGACTGTGCTGACCATCACCCTGGATAACCACCTGATTCCCTCTGACGACGAAGAGATCGCCCGGATTCTGTCTGCCTTTACCGAGATGCAGGAAAAGGGCATGGGAATCCCCTCCCACACCCTCCGGTTCCTGATGCGCAAAATATGATATTTATTTCCAAAATAAGGACTTTTCCCCCACTTTTGGCGGAAAAAGTCCTTATTTTTATACTTTTTCCCTATCCTTTTTTTCCATTCTGGCTTATAATATCAATGGTTTACCGGGCTGGCAATTGTTTCCAGCCCTATTGAGATATCAGCGCCCATTTTCATATCCATCCACATAACCCGGGCGCAGAGAGGATAAAGAGGACTATGAAAGATACACTGAAACAGGCCGCCCGAAAAACCCTGCTGGTGATCCGCGACATAGGAGTCAGTCTCCTGGGCATCACAGGATGGCTGTTCCACGCCCTTCTGGCCGTGATCACCGCCGGATTCATATTAGGTGCCATCCTGTGCCTGCTGATTTACGCCAAGGTCAAGCCGGATCTGGATGAGTGCCGAGAGCTGGCTTACGACAAGCTGGCCCAGATGGAGCGTACAGATTTCTCAAAACTGTCCGATACCGTGATTTACGACAAGGACGGCCGTCAGATAGGGCTTATCAATGCCGGCCACTACCAGTATGTGGGCATCACCGGCATCAGCATGAACATTCAGAACGCATACATTGCTCAGGAGGACAGACGTTTTAAGAGCCATACAGGCGTTGACTGGATTGCCACCTTCCGCGCCGGTCTGGCTCTGGTAAAGCACAGGGGACAAGTCACCCAGGGAGGGAGCACCATCACCCAGCAGGTCATTAAGAATACATACCTGACCCAGGAACAGACCTTCACCCGTAAAATTGTGGAAATCCTTCTGGCCCCTGAGATTGAAAAAAAGTACTCCAAAGCAGACATTATGGAGTTTTACTGCAATACCAATTTCTATGGCCACCAGTGCTACGGCGTGGAAGCTGCCAGCCGCTACTACTTCGGCAAGCATGCGGCAGACCTGAACGTGGAGGAAGCAGCTGTCCTGGTAGGCATCAGCAACAGTCCCTCGGCCTACGATCCGGTAGCCCATCCCAAAGCATCCCTTGAAAAGCGCAATGACGTATTAAAGAGCATGAATGAAATAGGCGAACTTTCCGATGAGGATTACGAAAAGGCCCTGTCAAAGCCCCTCACCGTGGTCAAGCAGGAATCCGAGGGCACGGACGAGAATTACCAGAGCAGCTACGCCATCCACTGCGCGGCCCTGGAGCTGTTAAAGAAAGACGGCTTCCAGTTCCGCTACACCTTTGAGGACAAGGATGACTACAATTCCTACATGGAACGCTATACAACCGCCTACACGGAAAAATCCGACTTAATCCGCGCCGGCGGCTTCAAGATATACACTTCCCTGGACAGCAGTCTCCAGGACATGCTTCAGGCAGACATAGACCAGGGGCTGTCCTCCTACACCGAGCTGCAGGACAATGGAAAGTATGCCCTCCAGGGCGCAGGCGTTATCGTGGACAACCGGTCCAACTACGTGGTGGCCATCGTAGGCGGCAGGGGAAGCGGGGACCAGTTCAACCGTGCCTATTTAAGCGCCAGGCAGCCGGGCAGTACCATCAAGCCCCTCATTGACTACGGCCCTGCCTTTGACACCGGAGAGTACTACCCCACGCGCATGGTGAACGACCACAAATGGGAGGACGGGCCTTCCAACAGCGGCGGCAATTACCACGGCAGCGTAACGGTCCGTGAAGCCTTAAACCGCAGCCTGAACACAGTGGCATGGCAGATACTGGAGGACATCGGCGTGGACTACGGCCTCAGCTATCTGGGAGAGATGGAGTTCCAGAAGCTTACATACGTTGACAACGGCGTGCCCTCCCTGAGCATCGGAGGCTTTACCAACGGCGTCCGTGTGGTGGACATGGCTAAGGGATACAGTACCCTGGCCAATTATGGTGTGTACAACGACCGGACCTGCATCACCCAAATCATCCATGAGCACGACGGCGACCTGACCAAGGACTTGCCGCCTGCCGCCAAACAGGTCTATCGTGATGATTCCGCCTTCATGCTCACCGATATCCTGAAAGGCACCATGACCTCCCCCTACGGCACAGGACGCGGACTGGAGCTGGATAACGGCATGCCCGCAGCGGGTAAGACAGGAACCACTAACAGCAGTAAGGACACCTGGTTCTGCGGCTACACCCGCTACTATACCACGGCTGTGTGGGTGGGATACGATATCCCCCGCAAGATGCCCGGCATATACGGAAGCACATATGCCGGAAAAATATGGAAAAACATCATGAACCAGATACATGAGGGCCTGGAACCCTGGGATTGGGAGCAGCCTGAAAGTGTGGAATTAAAGGCGGACCCCAGGACGGGAACCCAGGATTACTTCAGCACCACCGCTGAATTCCGGGCCCAGCAAAGCCTGCACGACAAGGAGCAGGCAAAGCTGACCGCGCAGCTGGAACAGGATATCCAGGAATTCACCACCAGGGAAATCAGTTCTGTGGAGGATACCTACTCGGTTAAGAGCCAATATCAGGATATCACCTCCCGCCTTCCCCTTCTGGACGACGGGGAGCTGAGGGCCGGCATGCTGGAGCAGGTGGAAAACCGGTACGATTACTTTACCGGAATTATCAGCCAGATGGGCGATACCATTGCCCTTTACGAAAAGCAGAAGGCCATTGACGATGCCAGGGCCAGGGAAGAAGCCCAAAAGCAGGCCGAGGAGAACCGGAAGCAGGCTGAGAAGGATACCAAAAAGAACGAATTCCTGCAGGCCTTAGAGACTGTGGAGGAACTGGAATACCAGCAGAAGAATGCCCAGGATCTGGTGCAGGATGCCATCGGCAAGCTTTCCCTGGTGGCCGGGGACCCGGAGCAGCAGGCTCTGTCCGACCGGCTTCAGGCAGCCATCACGCGGATCTCCGGCCTGCCCACAGAGGAGCAGTGGAACGCATCCCAGGCCGAGAGCCGGGCATCCGAGGAAGCTGCCATGAAGCAGGCCGAGCAGCAGGTGCAGGTACAGCAGAACCAGCTCCGCTCCTCCTTAAACAGCGAGAAATTTAAGTGGAACAACATGGAATATTACGGACCAGGAGGCAGACCGGATGATGAAAACTGATTTACATAAAAAAGCAGGACATACAGGCGCCCCGCGTCTGAGGCTGCCCAAAAAGGCCCCCGTGGAACCCGAAAAGGATACTGCCAATCCCTACCGCATGCCGCCCAGGCGCTGGTTCCTTACATTCATGTGCATGAACATCCCTATCGCGGGATGGGTTTACCTGCTCTGTCTGGCCTTTGGAAAAAAAGAGAACCAGCTGCGGGATTTTGCCAAGGCTTACCTGGTCTATAAGCTGGTATTCCTGGCAGCGGCTTTGATCATCCTGGGTATTCTGGTATACATCGGACTGGACCTGGCGGATAAGCTGCTGGCTTATATGGAAATGCTGTAGGTCTGCCTGTCAAATAATAAAAATAAATAAAACAATAAAAAGGTTCGTTCTGAATCTTTGGATAACCTAATAATCCAAAGATCAGAACGAACCTTTTTCCATCCGTGGCCCAGCCTCTATATGGCTTCTTCACCCGCAGTTTCCACCGCCTCAATTTCCGCAGCCGATAGTTTCCATCGCCTCAGTTTACGCAGCCGCTAGTTTCCGCAGCCGCCAGTCTCCGCAGCCCTGAAAAGGGCCAGCTCTTCCTTAAGTGCTGCAATCTCCGCCTCGTAAGCTTCTATTTTACGGTCCTTTTCCTCCAGAATCTTTTTCTGTTCCTCCACAATGCGCTCAATCATACTGCGATCCATCATTCCCTCAATGATGTCCCTCAGCGCATCCACTGTTTCCCCGGGAGTCTTGCCCTCCTCGTCAATGGTAATGTCCGCATATTTCTCATAATAAGGCACGCGCTCATTGTAAAGGTCCCGAAGGGTAAAACCCGGTTTCAGGGCAACGCCCCGGTCCACCACATTGCCAATGCGGTTTTCCATCTCCTCATAGCTCATCTTCAGATAGACCACTTCGCTGATTTCCTTCAGGTGCTCCATGGCCTTCTCACCGTATATAACGCTTCCGCCGGGAGCAATGACAGAGAGGGTCACATCCAGTCCGGCATTGATTCTCTCTTCCACTTTAAGGAATCCGTCCATACCCTCCTGTGCGATAATTTCTTTAAGAAGCCTTCCCTCCTTTTCCTGTATCACGATATCCACGTCCACAAAGGAAAATCCCAGCCTCTTGGCCAGCAGTACCCCAATGGTGCTCTTGCCCGATGACGGCATGCCTATCATGGTAATGTTCGGTTTCACGCTTTTTTCCTCCTTGCAGTCCTTTTCTTATCACTCTGCCTTTTCACCGGCTTTTTCACCGAATATCCAAAGCTCCCCAGCTTCTTTCCCAGCTCAAAGTACTCTCCGTGGGAATAGCTCACAAGTCCGGATGCATTGAGGTTGAACTTTCCCCTGTCGTCCATGTACTGGTTGTCAATGGTCACCCCCATCACCTTGGCAATGAACATATCATGGCTTCCCAGTTCCTTCACTTCCACCACCTTGCACTCAATGTTCACCGGGCTTTCCTCCACTCCCGGCGCCTTCACATACCTGGATGCCTGGGGGTTCAGCCTTGTCTCCTTAAATTTGTCCACATCCCTGCCGGATTTTACGCCGCAGTAATCCGTGGCCCGTACCAGCCGCTTATTCACCAGATTGATGACAAATTCTCCTGTATCCCTGATGATGCTGTGTGAAAAACGCTCTTTGCGCACAGAAATAGATACCATGGCAGGATCCGAGCAGATGGTGCCCGCCCAGGCCACTGTGATGATGTTAGGTGTCTCTCCCTCCCTGCCGCAGCTGACCATAACAGCCGGCACCGGGTAGAGCATGTTGCCTGGTTTCCAGTATTCCTTTGACATATCTTAATCCTCCTGCCCTGCCGGGCCGTTGTCCTAATCCTGCTCCGCCAGCATCAGCTCCGGAATCAATTGTTTTTTACGGGATACCACACCCGGCAGGCTCAGCACCGGTTCCGGCTTTTCCGTGGCTTCCTCTATATCCAGATGAAAGGCCTTGGCCGCCAGCTGCACCGCGCCCTGCCCGTAACAAATCAGGTCCGTGGATTCCTTCAGTATGTTGGTCAGCATGAAAAATGCCATATCCAGGCTGTTGCTCTCCTTGGCCTTTTCCATATAACCCAGCATCTTCTCCTTCAGGGTTTCCAGCTCTATATCGTTTAACGACGTAATCTGTCCCACGCCAATCAGCGCCTTGCCAACAGAAAACTTCTTAAAATCCTGGTAGAAAATCTCCTCATCGGACTTATCCTTAAGATTACTTCCCGCTCCGAACATTTCCATGGCGTATTTCTCTATATCCAGGCCTGCTATGGCTGCCAGGGACCTGGCAGCCATCTCATCCACCGGTGTGCAGGTTGGTGAGCGGAACAACAGGGTATCCGACACAATAGCGCTGCACAAAAGCCCTGCAATCTTCGGCTCAATATCCACCTTGTTTTCCAGGTACATCTGGTAAATGATGGTGGCCGTACAGCCCAGGGGCTGGTTGCGGAAGAACACCGGAGCCATGGTCTGGACGGTTCCCAGCCTGTGATGGTCGATGATCTCCATGATTTCGGCGCTCTCAATACCTGCCACAGCCTGGCTCTTCTCGTTGTGGTCCACCAGGATAACCTGTTTGCCCTTGGCGCCCAACAGGTTCCGGCGTGAAATCATTCCCAGATACCTTCCCTCCTTGTCCAGGATGGGGAAGTCCCGGTGCCGTTTGCTGGCCATGACCTCCCGGATTTCATCTGTATAATCATCGCTGTTAAAGGTTATGAGGTGCTCCCTGGTCATGAAATAGCTGATAGGCATGCTCTGGTTAATCAGACGGGCCGCCGTATATGTGTCGTAGGTGGTGGCAATGACCGTACATCCCCTGTCCTGGGCAATCTTCTTGATGGTCATGGACACGCCTGCACCCTCACACACAATGATGCAGTCAGCCCCCATCTCGATGGCGCAGAGCTGGGACTCATAACGGTTGCCCAGTATAACCAGGTCATGGGGTTCAATGTAAAATTCCATCAGGTCCGGATTGGCGGCTGCAATCAGCACCTTTCCCTTGTCAAAATAGACGTCCGCATCCCCCACCACAATATCAGCTTCCAGTGTTTCAATGATGTTGGAATACTGGGTATGGGCCTTGGACAAGATGCTGCTGTCATATATATTCATATAGGTCTTTGTGATATCGCCTACCGTGATAAGCCCCTCCAGGGTACCGTCGGGCCTGACGGAAGGAATGGTCACCACATTGTTTTCCTGCATGATGTTCCATGCCTTTTTTAAGGAAATGTTATCCGCAACTCCCCTGGTCTTGCGGATTTCAATGTCCTTTACCTGGGTTCTCACGTCCTCCACCAGCTTAGGCTCCTCCATGCCGAAGTAATCCAGGACAAACCTGGTCTCTCCGTTCACATGGCCTGCCCTGGCCGGAATGTACGCATCCCCTGTAATGGCCCGCTTCAGGTTGGCATAACAGATAGCCGAACAGATGGAATCCGTATCAGGATTCCTGTGGCCGATGACCATTGTCTTTCTCTTTAATTCCTGCTCCATTTTCTCTCCTTCGATTCTGCATCTATGGTAATATATAATGTTTCATAATCTGTTTACAACAAATTCACATTTCGTTCACATTTATTTTTTATACTATTTTCATAAGAGCAAGTCACATATACAAATGATAAATAGTAAAATTGCACATAGATTTTTCATAATTGCCCCGGTTGTTATACAATCGGGGTCTCCTCATTTTATAAGGCTTTTACGGGCTGAAAACTCCGGCTCTATCTTTATACTGTATACAAGATATTTCCCGCCATTTCAGTATATCAGACCGTATTTCTTTTTTCAACCACAACCTAAAAGGGACGGCCCTTCCGCCAGTATGGCGGAAGCCGTCCCTTTCCAAAGCTCAGAAACAAAGCTTATAAAACATCAAAGCTCATATACCTGATCACAGGTGAAATCCGGAAGGGTGGCGCTGCTGTCTGCCTTCTTCGTCTTTTTCCCGTTGTCATCCGTATAGTAAACTTCCCTGTCCTCAACCAAATAGACATAATCCCCATCGCTCTTATAAGCCTTCTCATTGGTCTGTACCTTACCGGATTCATTGACCAGGTAATATTTGCCGTCCACCTGATAGACCTCGTACTGGGAATCCCCGTCCGCTGTCACCAGCAAACCGTTGTAGTACAGGAATCCATCCTTTTCTCCGCTGAAGCCAGCTCCCTTGTTGGATCCCGAGGTGTTGAAATAGAAGGTGCAGCGTTTGCCGTCATCGTCAGCAATACCGGTATTCCTGCCGGTGAGCATCCTGCCGTCAGTCCCCTTTTCTCCGAAATATCCCACCAACACATGGCCGCCGGATACTATCTTGACCAGTCCGTTCCTTCTGCATCCATACTGGTTCACAAAATAATTTTCGCCATCCACCCGGATGGTGGCGGCATTCATGGTGGAGATGCCTGTTTTAAGGTAGGCGGGAGTGCCGTTGTTCTCAAAGTAATACCACTCCTTATCCCCTTCCCTTGGAAGCTCCTCATCCCCCTTCTTTAAGATGGCTGCCCCGTCGTCGGAATCACCGGGATGCTCAGACAGCTGTTTCCACTGTCCCTTTGCAATGGCTCCGTCGTCCTTACCGCCCAGGTATACGAAACGGCTGATGCCTGTGGCATCATCGCTGTCCGCTTTCTCCTTCACCGCATGCCAGCCCGTCAGCATGGCACCGTTCCGGTCAAAATAGAATTTTTCTCCGTGAATGGTCTCCTGGTCATAATTGCCGGTAAGAGAGCGTTTGGCCTTACCGTTATTCTGAAAGAAAAACCACCGGGAATTCTCATCTGCCTTCTTATATTCCTTGGAGATATCCCCAATCTCAGGCAGATCATCCTCATCAAATTCCAGGCATACCCAGCCCCGTCTCATGGCACCGTCGTCCTTGCCGCCCAGGTAGTAGATATTATCGCCCTCGTAGAACCAGCCCGTGCGCATCTTACCGTCGCTGTCAAAGTTGTACCGGCCGTCTCCTACGTTCTTCCAGCCTTCCTCTGTCTTGCCGTTCTTGCCCAGGAAATACCAGCCCTCTTCCTTCAGGCCGTCCTTGCCGTCTGTGTGGACCCAGGAATTCTTCACCATGACTCCCTTGTCGTCCACATAATATGTATTCTCTATCCAGGTGCTCTTCTCAATCTCCCCGTCGCTGCCCAGGAAGTATGATTTTCCGTCCCGTGTCCTCCATTCATTGGTCACATAGTTACCCTTGTTGTCCACAAATTTAAGAACTCCGTCCTCTGTCTTCCATCCGGACTCCGCACCCAATGCAGTGCCGGCAGCCATCACTCCCAACAGCAATCCTATGGCCCATCCTGTCAGTATCCTTCGTCTGGTCATATCCTCCACCTCCTTATAGTACCATTTTATCAGAAAGTGAAAGGAAATAACAGGATGAGAAAGGGGAAAAATTGTGTAAGAATTACTTAATTTTATTTATGCGTGCAAATAATCTCACAGTTTACAGCTCAAACTCGTAATTGCATGAAAAGGCTTTCCCTGATGACCTTTGTGGAGACGCCGCTTATGACGGATGCCGTTGTAAATATTCCTTAACAGACAGTGGAAATTATGTGACATCAGTGATAGAATGTAGGTTGCAATACAAACCTTCAAAAACATATATATATCTGAAACATTTATATATTTAGAAAGGAGTCCCCCATATGTCAGACACAGCCGTCACCATCCGAATGGCAGAAGAAGCAGACGCGGCCGCCCTCCTGTCCATATACGCGCCTTATGTAGAAAAGACCGCCATTACTTTTGAATATGAGGTTCCCACTGTCCAGGAATTCAAAAACCGCATCACATCCACCCTGAAACGGTATCCATATCTGGCAGCAATCCGGGATGGACGCATCATAGGATACGCCTATGCATCCCAATTTAAAGAGAGGTCAGCCTATGACTGGGCTGTGGAAACCTCCGTCTATGTATCCGGGGATGCGAGGCGCACCGGCGCAGGCTCCCTTCTCTACGAGGCATTGGAAAACTACCTGAGACGCCAGAACGTCATCAATGTCAATGCCTGCATTGCCTACCCCAATCCGGGCAGCATAACCTTTCATGAAAAATACGGCTACCATACCGTGGGACATTTCACCAAATGCGGCTACAAACTGGGCCAGTGGTGGGATATGGTCTGGATGGAAAAAATGCTGGGCCCTCACCCGGAACAGCCGGAACCTTTTATACCGGCAGGCAGGCTTTAAGGCCTGCCTTTTCTATCCCATCATGTCTTTTACCCATGAAGGAGTCAACTCAGGTAGTTCTGTCCCTTCTTTTTTACACTTCCTATATTGCTCAATTGTATCACATATCCAGGCTTACAGCTGTATATCGCTATATGTATGGGAAGATTATCACCGTCTTTTGTATCTACAGTACAAGCGGTTCCAACCACCTTCATGTTATCAGATACAGGTTTAATCTGTTGGCACATACACCGGTTCGCAAGCAGCCCCAGCTTATTTAAACCATCGCAAATTCTTGAGTAAATTCAAATACCCAGCGGAATCCTGTTTCCTATTCCGCCGGGTATCATTACACAATATAATACGATTGTATTATAAATATATTTTTTCTTTCCTTCTACGCCTCCCCCAGCCGCCCATATATCCCGGCCAGCCGCCTGCACCGCTTCACAGTGTCCTCATTCAAATCTTCCCTGCTCATCCTCCACCGCCAGTTCTTCCCCAGGGTAGACGGCTCGTTGATTCTGGCAGACGTATCGTATCCCAGATAATCCTGGACCGGAATCACTGCCAGGTCAGCCACGCTTCCCAGCGCAGCCCTGACTAAATCCCAGTGAATCTCTCCCTCCGGTGTGTATCCGGCTCCTATGTACTCCCTGACAAAATTTCTGTCATGTTCATCCAGTGACGCGAACCAGCCCTCTGCTGTATCATTGTCATGAGTGCCGGTGTACACCACACAGTTGGAACCGTATTTGTGAGGCAGATAATCACTGTTCTCACCGGCGTCAAAGGCAAACTCCAGCACCTTCATCCCCGGAAATCCCGTATCCTTCAGAAGCTGTCTCACAGTAGGGGTAAGGAACCCCAGATCCTCTGCTATGATAGGCAGCTTGTCCCCGCCGAAATGCTCCTGCATCTGCCGGAATATTTCGATACCCGGCCCCTTTTCCCAACGGCCGTACTCAGCCGTGGCATCGCCGTAGGGTATGGCGTAATACTCATCAAATCCCCGGAAGTGGTCCACCCGCACCAAATCATACATGCGAAAACAGTACTCCATCCTCCGCATCCACCAGGCAAATCCAGTTTTCCTGTGGTATTCCCAGTTATACAGAGGATTTCCCCACAGCTGGCCTGTGGCTGAAAACCCGTCAGGCGGACAGCCCGCCACTGCCCCCGGCATATTATTCTCATCAAACTGGAACAATTCGGGCCGCGACCAGCTGTCGGCGCTGTCAAATGCCACATAAATGGGAATATCCCCTATAATCCGGATCCCCTGCTCATGGGCATATCTCTTAAGGGCATCCCACTGCTCCTCAAATTTAATCTGCTGGAATTCATAAAACCCAATCTCATCCGTCAGCATGGCTCTGTATGCCTCCAGTGCCTCCGGTTTTCTCAGACGGATACCTTCGTCCCACAGATTCCAGCTGCATGAATCAAAATGGTTCTTTACCGCCATATAAAAACAATACTCCCTGGTCTCATCCCCCAGTTTCCGTCCCGCCAGCTCATGAACCAGCTCCGGGGACCGGCCGGCCTTCCAGCGCTCATAAGCCTTCCTTAAAAGCGGGAATCTGCCATCGTATATCTTCTTATAATCAATGTCCCTCTCATCGTTTCCAAAGTCCGCGTCCAGGCACTCCTCCCTTGTGAGAAGTCCTTCCTCTGTCAGCTTTTCCAAATCAATAAAATATGGATTTCCCGCAAAGGCCGAAAAGGACTGGTAGGGCGAATCTCCGAATCCGGTGGGGCCCAGAGGCAGAATCTGCCAGAAGCTCTGTCCCGCTGCCTTTAGTGTATCAATAAAATCATATGCTTCCTTAGAAAATGCCCCGATGCCATACCGCGAAGGCAGGCTGGCAACCGGAAGCAGCATACCGCATTCCCGCATAGTGATAATCTCCTTTATGTCCGGTGTGCCCATTCATTTCATGCTGTACGATTATTCTGCCACATAATCACTCTGCCACATAATCACTCTGCCACATAATCACTCTGCCGCACAATCATTCCGCCGCACAGCTGCACTGCCGCAATCTGACAGGCCCCGGAAAATACCGCTTCATTTTATCACACTTTCATATCCCCTACAAGTAAATCTCCCCATTCTTGCGGTATTCCCCCGGCGTTTTCCCGTACTTTCTCCGGAACAGCCGGTTAAAATAGGATATGTTATCAAATCCGCATCTCTGGGCCACCGCCGTCACCGGATCCGGGGTGGTCAGCAGCATTCCCGCCGCCTTTTCCAGACGGAATTCATTGAGATACTGTATGAACGGCACACCCATATACTGTTTAAAATACTTCATAAAATGGGAATTACTGTAAAAACAGAGCTCTGCCCCGTCCTCCACAGTTATCTTTTCACCGTAGTGCTCCTCCATGTATTCCAGCAGCCGTTTCATCCTCTCCCTGGATTTACGGGGCTGCCCTGCGGCCTCCGGGCCCCAAATCCCTGCAATCAGGCCCAGGAACCAGAACAGGGTTCCTTTTACCCCCATCTGGTAGGCATAGTTCTTTTTCCCGCACAGCTGGTCCAGGATCCCGATACATTCCATAAAAGCCCCGTAATCCGGCAGACCTCCTGTAATATGAAGAGGCTTTCCGATACCGCCCTCTGTCATGGGCCGCAAAAAATCATAGGTGCACAGGTCTGATTCAGCCGACATAAGCATAGAAGGAAGAAAAATAATATTTTCATACTCCATCGCCTCAGAGCCGCACTGACTGATGCCATGAAGCTGTCCGGGAAACACCACCACGGCCTCCCCCGCCCTTGCTTCATACGGCTCCATATCCACAGTCACCACACCCCGTCCCTTTTTCACCGCAATAATCTCCATATCCTCATGCCAGTGAACAGGAACCTGCCTGAAATCAGCCGGAATAGAGCAGGGGTAAATATTAAAAGGGAAATCCCTTCCCGCATGCTCTTTTATCTCATGGTACCCATATTGCTCACGCCCGCGTCCTCTATATTCCTCACGCCCGCCTTCTCCATATTCCTCACGTCCGACTTCTCCATATGCCCCATTCCCCTGCATCCCGCTCCTGTCTCTCCCCTGATAACCGCTCTCCGTGCTTCCCATTTTCATGCCGTCCTGCATCTGCAGACCACCTTTATCATAAATTTGATAGTATTGTACTATATCATCACATAATTATGCAAGATTTTCTTTTTTCATCCCATTATAATACAGACAAACGTACAATCATGCCGCTACGGCACCCCTTACGGAGGAATGTAAATCATGAATCAGAACCAATTGGAGCAAATGCTGACAGAAGCGTGCAAAAAAGACATTTCAAGCTGCACTGACAAAGAGCTGTACACAGGCCTTCTCTGCCTGGTAAATAAACTGTCCAAGGGCCGGGAATCCGCCCGGGGAAAAAAGAAATTATACTACATTTCCGCTGAATTCCTTATAGGCAAGCTGCTGTCCAATAATATGATAAACCTTGGAATCTACAGCCAGGTCAAATCCATTCTGGCAAGCCGCGGCAAAGACCTCAGTGTCCTGGAGGAACTGGAGCCTGAGCCATCCCTGGGCAACGGCGGGTTAGGCAGGCTGGCAGCCTGTTTCCTGGATTCCATAGCCACGCTGGGACTGAACGGGGACGGAATCGGGCTGAACTACCATTTCGGCCTGTTCAGGCAGTTATTCAGGGATAATCTTCAGAATGAGGAGCCCAACCCATGGATGGAAAACACCTCCTGGCTGAGTAAAACCAATGTTACCTACCAGATTCCATACCGGAACTTTACGCTCACCTCACGGATGTATGACATCGAAGTCACCGGCTATGACAACCGCACCAACAAGCTGCATCTTTTTGATGTGGAGACCGTGGATGAGTCCATTGTAGAGGACGGGATTTCCTTTGACAAGACTGATATCAGGAAAAACCTGACCCTGTTCCTTTACCCGGATGACAGCGACAGGGCTGGTCAGATACTGCGCATTTACCAGCAGTATTTCATGGTCAGCAACGCGGCCCGCCTCATACTGTCAGAGGCAGCTGCAAAAGGCTCCACCCTTTACGACCTGCCCGACTATGCGGCCATCCAGATCAACGACACCCATCCCACCATGGTCATTCCCGAGCTGATTCGCCTTCTCACCACAGAGCACGGCATGGAAATGGACGACGCCATACAGGTGGTGACGGATACCTGCGCTTATACCAACCACACCATCCTGGCGGAAGCCCTGGAGACCTGGCCCATGGACTACTTTAAAGAAGCGGTTCCCCAGCTGATTCCCATTATGGAAGTGTTGGACGACAAGGTCAGGAGGAAATTTGATGATCCGTCCGTGTATATCATTGACAAGGGCGACCGGGTGCACATGGCCCACATTGACATCCACTACGGCTTCAGTGTCAACGGCGTGGCTGCCCTTCACACAGACATACTGAAAAAGAATGAGCTGAACAACTTTTACAGGCTCTACCCGGAGAAATTCAACAATAAGACAAACGGCATCACCTTCCGCCGGTGGCTGCTTCACTGCAATCCCCAGCTGGCTGATTATATATCAGAACTCATAGGCGATGGTTTTAAGAAGGATGCATTTGAACTTAAGAAACTGGATGACAGGGCATTCACAGCCAACATAAAGACCCTGCACCGCCTTTTAGCCATCAAGGACAGTAAGAAACAGGAGCTGGCAGACTACCTTAAGGAAACCCAGGACATTGACATTGACCCCAAATCCATTTTTGACATACAGGTAAAACGTCTTCATGAATACAAGCGCCAGCAGATGAACGCCCTGTACCTGATACACAAATACCTGGAAATCAAACGGGGCAGCAGGCCGGCCACTCCCATCACCGCCATCTTTGGAGCCAAGGCAGCGCCTGCATATACCATTGCAAAGGATATCATTCATATGATACTCTGCCTCCAGCAGGTCATTGACAGCGACCCGGACGTAAAGCCATGGCTGAATGTGGTCATGGTAAATAACTACAATGTGAGCCTGGCTGAAAAGCTGATTCCTGCCTGCGATATCTCGGAACAGATATCCCTGGCCTCCAAGGAAGCCAGCGGTACCAGCAACATGAAATTTATGCTCAACGGAGCCGTGACCCTGGGCACGGATGACGGAGCCAATGTGGAAATCCATGAGCTGGTAGGCGACGACAACATCTATATCTTCGGTGAATCCAGCGAAACCGTCATCCGGCGGTACGCAGAAGGCAGCTACTGCTCCCGCTCCTACTATGAGGCGGACCCTGACCTTAAGGAAGCCGTTGATTTCATCATCAGCCCCGCCATGACGGCAGCCGGTTCCGTGGAACACCTGGAGCGCCTGTACAACGAGCTTCTGAACAAGGACTGGTTCATGACCTTCCCCGACTTTAAGGCTTACTGCCAGGCCAGGGAACAGGCTCTGAGCGACTACGAAAACCGTACGGCCTGGGCCAGGAAAATGTTAATCAACATCAGCAAGGCCGGTTACTTCTCCTCTGACCGTACCATTGAGGAGTACAACAGGGATATATGGAAGTTAGATACGGGTCTGGTACCATAATTTGTAATAAAATCGGAAAGATTTTCATAAAATTTTCAAAGTCTTATGCTATCTTATGTGTTATACTATTACAATGGTATAATGAAACATCAAAAAGGAGCATAGTCATGAAAAAACTCATTACGGCCACGGCGCTTTTCCTGGCACTTGCCACAGCGTCCGGGGCCGTCCCCTATAATGCGGCGGATAACGCATTCTCCGCCTATGCGGTAGGCCCCGGCCTCAACAACCTGTCCATCAAGGACGACAAGGCCTCGTACCAGTGGGCCCTTAAAAATGACGGCCAGGCGCAAAAAATAGTCCAGGAACTGGATATTGATTCCCTGGACCCCGCCTATGTACACAGAAACAAAAGAGGAAAGGTAGACGCCATAGCCCTTCCCCCGCTGGAGCCGGCCAATATCCTGACCAGCGCCATTGATGCTGTTCCCGGAATTGATATCAATATCCAGCCAGCATGGGAGGCCTACTCCCAGACAGAGACAAAGCGCCCCCTGACCGTGGCGGTCATAGACACAGGCGTGGACATCTCCCATCCGGATTTGCAGGGTTCCATATGGGTCAATGAGGACGAGATTCCCGGAGACGGCATTGACAATGACGGAAACGGATTCGTGGACGATGTAAACGGCTGGAATTTTTACAGCAATACCAACCAGGTTTACGAAGGCCCGGAGGACGTCCACGGCACCCATGCAGCCGGCACCATTGCGGCCTCCAAGGATAACGGCGGCATCGTGGGAATAGCCGACAACAATTACGTAAAAATCATGCCTGTAAAGGCCCTGGGAGGAGAAGAGGGAAAGGGTTCACCGGACAATGTGATTGCAGCCATCAAATATGCGAAGGCCAACGGCGCCCAGATATGCAATCTGAGCTTCGGCTCCCAGAACTGCACCGAAGAATTCAAGGCAGCTATCCGCGACTCCGGAATGCTTTTCATTGTAGCCGCGGGCAACGGGGATGACAACGCAATCGGCTATAACATAGACGCCTCCCCCATTTACCCTGCCTCCCTTCCCTTTGACAACGTGATAACCGTAGCCAACCTGATGTTTGACGGCAAACTGGATGAGAGCTCCAACTTCGGCGCGGGCAGCGTGGACATCGCTGCCCCCGGCACCTTCATCCTGGGCATCACTCCGGACAATGGCTACGCCTTCATGAGCGGCACCTCCATGGCCGCTCCCATGGTCACCGGCACAGCAGCCATGCTCTATACCTCCAGACCGGAATTGAGCCTGACAGACATCAAAAACGTAATCCTGGCCTCAGCCCGCAAGATGGACAGCCTGAACGGCAAGGTATTAAGCGGCGGAATGCTGGATGCCAACGGGGCTATGCAGTGGGGACGGCAGTAAGGCAGACAGGAGCATGACAGAAAGTCTCTCCCATCCTCCGCGTCAGGATTCCCGTATCTTCATTCCTATAGAAACATGTAATGGTATTGCTGTCCTGGTTCGCAGACAAAATCATGTCCTTAAGTACCAGAATATCTCTGGGAGTCCTGCCGCCGGCCTTTTCTATCTGCACCAGATGGAGAAGGCCGTTTTTTGGATCAATCCTGAATACAGCAATGCTGTCGTCTCCGCGGTTGGACACATATAAGAAACGGCCGTCCTCCGAACATTTGATGGCTGCACAGGAGCTTTTATCATTCGGTGCGCTCAGGGAGGAAATTCTCTGCAATATTTGGCATCCCTCTTTTAATATATTCACCGCAAACACCTCTGAACTCAATTCACAGACCACATACATCCTGTGCGCGTTTCCCGGCTGAAACACAAAATGCCTGGGGCCGGTTCCCTTTGGCAGCATAATATCCCGCTCCGGCCTATGGCTAAGGGTCATGGTATGAACATCTATTCCATAAAATAATATACAGTCCAGGCCCAGGTCCACACACCAGATTCCGTCCTTTTCCGGAGACAGACCGCTAAAATGCACATGGGGGCCTTCCTGGCGCAGGGTGTTGGGTCCTTTTCCCTTATGCTGTCTGCAGTCACTCATTTCCCCTAGACTTCCATCCGGCATCAGAGGAAACATGGACAGGCTTCCGCTCATATAGTTAGCCGCATAAATAACCCCTGCTTCCTCATCCAGGGTCACATGGCAGGGAAGGGTGCCCGTAGTTCCTCTGGAATTGAGAATCTCCAGAGAATTCTCACGGCATTTTATGGCGCACACGCCTCCCCCCGCTTTCCCATGATACTCCATATCCTCCATCACTGCATACATCATGGTCCCGTTCTGCGAAAGGGCCAGATACGACGGGTTTGATATACCCGGAAGAGCCAGTTCCCTTTCCAGTATTTGGCTGTTTCCATCCATCCTGTATCTGAAAATACCATTTTCATCCGCACCCGCATATGTTCCTGCATAAATCCTATATTCCATCATACATCCCTCCCCGTAACCTGTTTGAAAAACATTGTTCCAAAAAGATAGGTACTAAAGTATACCAAAGGTAGCAAATGCCTCCGTCGCGCTCATGCCTTTCTCAATAGCCTTTCTTACGTTCTTCTCTCCTCTTGCTTTTTCAAGGGCTTTTTCAATCACATATTCAATATGCTCTGCCGGAATAACCAGAACACCGTCCACATCACCAAAGATCAAATCGCCGGACATAACGGTTACGCCTTCTATTTCGATCCGGCAGCGGTAATCCACCACCTGGGTGCGCACAGAAGAATCCTGGGCATAACATCCCCTGGAAAATACAGGCCAGTTCTGGTCCAGCACCTGAGGCGTATCCCTATGCCATCCATTGACAACTGCACCTGCCGCCCCGCGCTTTTTTGCAGTGGCCGTTAAAAGCTCTCCCCAATACGCGCAACGCATGGTGCCTCCGGCAGCCACATAAATTTCGTCCTCCTGCAAGTCATCCAGCGCCTCTGTCAAATAACCAAAGGGCTTTTTCTGCTGGCCGAATACATCAATCATTAAAACGGTCATAGCATAACCTGCCAGCTTCATATCATCCCTAAGGGGCCGGACTGCCTGGGGGAGAAACTGGTGGTATAATCCCATCTGGTCCAGTATATCCCCTACCACAGGAGTATACAGCTCTTTCTTTATAACTTCCAGCAATTCATGTTTTTTTAACACCATTTTATATCTCCTCCTTTTTAATCCAGAAGCAAAGTTCTGTTTGCCTTATCTCCCCTGCCTCAAGACAGAGAGCGCTTCCATTCTCAATGGCCTTTATTAAACCCGATGACGGGTAACTGGTCCATGGCTCCAGCGCCAGGTTATAAGTTCTTCCATACCATGGATATCCATAAGAACCACCGCATACCTGCCACATCCACATATATGGGAACAGTTTTCCGTCCCAGCTCATTCCATAACTTATGTTTTTAGTTTCATTATGTACCCGGTACCAGGCACGCTCCGGAAAACCGGTTATATAAATCATATCCGCAGTATCAGCATCCTCCTCCGGCACGTTTGAAAAATCCACTCCATTGCCGGCAGCAGGCCATTCAAACCTGGTTCCCGGCTTCAGACGCTGTGTCTCAAAATCGCGCTGATCCATGGAAAAACCCACAGTCCCATTTGTGTCAATCCGGCAGCTGCTATCCAGAAAAGGTTTTCCCACGGTGGGGTGATGGCCCCACATAAGCTCCATTGGCTCCTTTGCCAGATTGGTAAGGCTTTCCCGGATTGTGATGGCGCTTTCATCCATCTTTAAGGATATTTCCTTCTCCAGACGGAACGGGGAACGCAGGGTGGTAATGCATGCCTTAAGGACAACCTCCTCCTCAGAATCCTTTATGATCCTGCAATCCCACGGCACACTTGAAATCTCCCCGTGCATCCCCAGACAAGCGCCTTTGTAGCTGCACTCTCCTCCTCCGTTGGGAAGTATCTCCTGCCATCCTCCTGAATTATGGTCCAGGTAATTCCCCAGACTGTCCCCGGAATTAGACAGATACTCACTTCTTTTATGAAGCCCCGCCGGAGACCGCCACATAAAATCAATATCCTCCGGCTTGTACAGCATTTCCACACAGTCCATGCCCCTGTCAGCCAAAAATGTCAGCCGCAGCTTTTGATTTTCCATGACAACCGCCTTGTTGCCATCCATGATTATCTGGTCTGTGATCCTGCACCCATAATTACGGCTGTACATTGCCACTCTCCTTTCTGCGCACTTGGCAATGCCAATATGCATCCCCACTCCGCAATTCCACTTCCCAGCCTTTAATACCGCAGCAGATTTTCACTGTATCCCCCGTCCACATACAATGTGGTTCCGGTTACATAGGAGGAGGCATCAGAAGCCAGGAATACGGCAGGACCAATCAGCTCATCCGCACGGCCAACCCGTCCTATGGGAATCCATTTTTCAAAATCCATGGCCTCCACCAGTTCACGGTTCATATCCGTAAGAATGGCGCCGGGGGCCAGATTATTGACACGGATTCCATACTTGGCCAGCTCCAGGGCAGCCACCTTGGTAAACATACCTAACGATGCTTTAGCCATGCAGTAATAGCCATTTTCCCGCACCGGCACCTTCTGATGAATGGAGGTCACGTTGATGACGGATGCCCGCCCGGCCTTTTTCAAAGCCGGAAGCAGCTTCTGCAGCAGGAAATAAGGCGACTTGGTATTTACATTGTAGATGGCGTCCATTGACTCCTCCTCAGCGTTTTCAATGGCGCTGTGAGTCTCAAAACCGGCATTGTTAATCAGCACATCCAGTCTGTCCTCCCTGGACAGGAAAGGACGCAGCATTCCGTCTAACCCTTCCTGGTCTCTGAGATCGCCGTAAAGATAGTCAAATCCATTTTCCTCTGCAATCCTTCTGGTCCTGTCCTCACTGCTGCCATGAATCCATACCCTGCCGCCTGCCTGCTTCACTCCCTGTGCAATTGCAAAGCCAATTCCCCTGGTTCCTCCTGTAATCAGGACATTCTTATCCGTCAAATCAAATAACTGCATATACAGACCTCCTTTTATCTTCCTATCCTTCCAGCCCCATTAACTCCGCCCTTATAAATCCAAGAGCAAAGGCCATTCCCGCATGCCATGTATCCTGGCACTGAATCTGCGGCGTATGGTCAGGAATCAGAACACCTTCAAAGTGATTCTTTTTTAAAATCTCCAATGTTCTCTTTATATTGATATCCCCGTCATCCACAAATACTTCCGTATAATCTGGAACCTTGCCCCGTACATTCCTGACATGGGCATAGCCAATCTTTCCCTGGGAGGAATACTGCTCCAAGGCATCATAGATATTTCCATCTGTCATCTCCTGGATACTTCCCATGCAAAAGTCGATTCCATTGCATGGACTTGGAACCAGGTCCAGCACTTTCTGATACAGCTGCGGCTGGTAGACCAGGCGCGGAGTACCTCTTAAAAATGGCATAGGCGGGTCGTCCGGGTGCAGGGCCATCATTACTCCTGCCTCCTCTGCCACCGGAAGAATACGCTCCAGAAACCATTTTAGCCTATTCCACAATTCCTCGTATCCGATATCTTCTATGTATTCTCCCCGGGCATTCTCTGCATAGGTCATATTCCATATCTCACCCTTTGGAATCCTGGCATCCAGATTGAGCTGTCCGGCATGAAAACAGGTACTGATCGCTCCTCCTCTGGCCTTTTTGGTTTTTTGGTGGCCCCACACTCCAGCAAGACTGAAATTATATCCGAAACATCGTATACCTGCTTTTCCTGCATTGCGTATAATTTCCTTCAGATGCTCCATCTGTTCTTCCTTTTTAGGTCCATCCAGCAATATATCATACCAGTCCGCCGGACTGAAATTCTCAATTCCGTAAATATTAAGCCCCTTTTCCTTTGCCTGCTTCTGGAGAACCATCATGTGGTCCAGACTCCAAACAGACTCCCCTGCTCTGGCGATTCCGTAATTTTCCTTTTCATCCGTAGCTTTGACAATATCATTTTCTCCATCGTAGTAATTTGCCAGATGGATAATTACATCCGAGCATCCGCACTGTCTTGCAAAGGTAAATTCCTCATCCTTTAGCATGTAACGATATAATCCGACTCCCAGCTTCATTTCCTTCCTCCAAGCCACTCTCATTAATTATTTCTTTTTTTCGTCATGTATGTGTTAAACATAACTGCAAAAAACATCAGGGCGCCATTAATCACATACTGCATGAACTCGTTTACATTCAGCAATGTCATGGCGTTGGTGATTACACCTGTAAATAGTACGCCTATCAAAGTTCCCCATATGGTTCCAATACCGCCCAACATACTGGTACCGCCGATTACTACAGAGGATATAATCTGCGTCTCCCAGCCGCGTCCAAAGGTAAATGTGGCAGAACGGACCTGTGCGGAATTCATAATACCTGACAATACACACATCAGCTGCACCATACACATGACAAAAATCCTGGTTTTCCACACACTGATTCCATTCAAACGGGCAGCCTCCGCATTACCTCCCACTGCGTAAATTCTTCTTCCCAGGTCAGTTTTCTCTGTCAGGAACCAAAAAAACAGGAAGATTAAGATAAAGACAATGGCGGGAAAGGGTATTCCCAGAATCCTTCCGCTTCCCAAAAAGGCATACCAGGTTGGGAAGGCATTGGCGATAGGAAATCCGCCGCACACGATAGCCGCAAAACCATACATCACATTCAGGGTAGCCAGTGTGATAATGAAACTGGGCATATTAAATTTCTGTCTGGCCCATGCGTGGAACAATCCTGTCAAGAGAGCCACCAGGGTGGCTGCTGCAATTCCCACTAACGCGCCAAGCTCAATGGGCATGATTCCTGCCTCAGCAAGTCCCTTTGAGATAAATCCTGCCAGCACTCCGCTTAAGGCTACCTGGGATCCAACGGACAGGTCTATTTCACCTGAAATGATTACCAGACACATTCCGTAAGCAATGACACCCTTCATAGCCGCATTCCGCAATATGTTTAAAATATTTCCCGATTTCAGAAAGGACGGCGCCGCAATACTTACACCAATAATCAGAACCAGCAGAAGAATTTCAATCAGGTGGTCCAGAATTAAATTTTTTGTTTTTTTGCAGGAAAATAGTTCCATATGCAATGAGTCGATTTTTACAGATTTCATTCTACCTTTCCTCCCATACAATACGCGTATAATGCATCTATGGTCACATGGTCGTCCAGACACACTTCCCCAACGATTTTTCCCATATGCATAATCAGAATCCTGTGACATACCTCCACCAGTTCCTCCAGCTCTGATGACACAAAAATACTGGATATTCCTTTTCTGGACTGCTCCCACATAATCTGGAAAATCTGTTGTTTTGCTTTTACATCTATTCCTCTGGAGGGCTCATCATACATCATAATCTTGGGAGCCGTATTCAACCAGTTTCCAATAATTACCTTTTGCTGGTTGCCGCCGGAAAGAGAGCTTACCGGGGCCATCAAATCCGGAATTTTAATCTGTAAATCCCTAATCTGTCTCTCTGAAAATTCTTTTCTGGTTTTTTCATTTATCACATGGCGCTGTGTCATCTTATCCATACTGGCATAGCAGAGGTTATCACGGATGGAATGAATCAAAATCACCCCCTGCGTTTTTCTCTCTTCCGGCGTCAGCCCCAGCCCCATCTGCATCATTCCGATGGGACCGGCATTTTTGGGAGCAGTTTTCTGATCCACCAGGATTTCACCGCTGTCGTATGGGTCTGCACCAAATATACAGCGCAGCAGCTCTGTACGGCCGGACCCCAGCATTCCTGCAATTCCTAATACCTCTCCCTTTCTCAGCTGAAAGGATACGTCCTGGAACTTCCCCTTGCGGGTAAGATGTTTTACATCCATTATGATGCCATCCTGCACCTTAAGGTCTCCGGGTCTTTCCTTGATTTCCACATCACCGAACATCATAGTAATGATATCCTTGTGCTGCAGCGAACTGATTGGCTCTGTTCCTATGTATTTTCCATCCCGCAGCACTGTAACGCTGTCTGCAATCTCCCACAGCTCCTGTAATCTGTGGGAGATGTAGATAATGATTACATCCTGCTTTTTTAACATCCGTATTGCCTCAAACAGCTTCTGGGTTTCATTGGCGGCCAGAGCCGATGTGGGCTCATCCAGCATAAGCACCTTCGGTTTAAAGCTCATGGCCTTGGTGATTTCCACCACCTGGCACTGCCACATACTGAGCCTGAACACCTTTTCATGGGGGTCAATATCTACGCCCATTGCATGCAGCAGCTCTCCTGCCATCTGATATGTCCTCTTCCAGTCTACCAGACGTCCCTTCTTTGGAAGACGTCCCAAAAAAATATTTTCCGCCACTGAGAGATGGGGAACCAGACTCAGCTCCTGATATACAGTGGCGATTCCCTTGTTCAGTGCTTCCACCGGTGTACTGAAATGCAATTCCTCTTCATCCAGATAAAAATGTCCGCTTGTGGGCTGAATGGCGCCTGCAAATACTTTAACCAGGGTTGATTTTCCCGACCCGTTCTTTCCGATAAAGGCATGGACTTTTCCGCTGTCAAAGGATACGGTGACATCATCCAATGCTCTTGTTCCCGGATAATCCTTTATAATCCCTTCCGTTCTCAAAATGCTCATGGCATACTCCTTATTCTTACCGGTAACGAACTCAGCTACATTTTGGATTTAAGGTCTGACATAAAATCATCCAGCTGCTTTGTATCGCCGCGTCTTAACGGTATACCTTCCACAATTACTGTCTTTCCCTGGTCCGCCACATCCTTTCCTTCAATGGACTGGACCAGAGTCTCAACCGTCTTATATCCAATCTGAAACGGATCCTGTCCTGTGACGGCCTGAAGAATATCATTATCTGCTTTCAGCAAATCCACAATCTGCTCAGACGCGTCAGTACCGAATACAAAGGTCTTGCCTGCCTGTCCTGCATTTTCCACTGCCATAACAGCACCGATGGTTCCGCCGTCGTTGGCAGCAAACATGATATCAATATCCGGGTTGGCGGCCAGCATGTCTCCTGCTTTTGCAATGGCTGTATCCTGGAGCCATGCATCCTGGTTGGAAACAATCTCATAGTTTACCCCGCCCTCATCCAGGGCAGCAAGGAAGCCGTTGACCCTCTCTGCTGAGGTTTCTGGAATTTGTGTCTTAAACTGAAGGATTCCCAGCTCGATTTTCTCATCCCCGTATTTTTCCTTAATAAAGTCTACTGCAATCTCGCCAGTCTGTTTACAAAAGGCATAATTATCCGAGGTATAGGCTGCTATGGAAAAAGGGTATGAGTCCATGGCCGTATTGGCCACACAGATTTTGACCCCTTTATCGCTTGAAACCTTAAGTGCCTCCGGAGAAATGGTTGCGGACAGAGGGGAGATGGCGATGCCGGCAACTCCTTGTGCTGTATATGTATTTACCAGCTCAGTTTCCTTCATCTGATCATTTGTGACATTGGAAAGCTGGATTTCATACCCCAGATCCTTTGCAGCCGCCTCATATCCAGCCGACATCAGCTTAAAAAACTGATCTTCCTGGAACACAATACCTGCAATTGACTTCCCTGCACCAGACGTATCTGTCTGCTCTTCCCCTTCTCCGGCCTTCTCTTTCTGACCTTTCTCTTCCTGGCTTGTCCCCTGGGCCACGGTTGTTCCTCCTGTTGTCTTGGATGCTCCGTCTCCATCCATGCTGCATGCACCCAATACACCGGCCATTCCTAATATCATTGCTGCTAACGCTATCTTCTTCATAAAGCTTGCCTCCTAATATCATTACATAGTTTTTGTTTTCATTTAAATGAGCTCATTCATTTATGTTCTTACTATATCTTATTTTATTCCCCAAATCTTCTTTACTTTTGATATTTATTGTTTTATATTGATATTTAGACAAAAACAACTGGATATTCAGGCAGGGAGAGGAACTATTCTTATGCAAATTTCAGCTAAAAATGTAAATACTCCATCTGTATTCCCCATTGATTGCGAGGTCTATTACTCAATCCGTACACTGATTGATGCAAATGAATACCCGCAGGTCCATGATTTTTATGAAATCATACTAGTGACTGAGAATTCACTGGATATTTTGTTAAATAATGACCGAATCAAACTTGGGCATGGAAATCTGCTTCTTATCCGTCCCGGTGATATCCACACCAAAATACAGACCGGGGACTCTGTACATATTAATCTGGCCTTTCCGGCTTATACGGTAAATTCTCTTTTTGGTTATCTTTATAACTCTCAGGCCCCGCGCAAAGAACTGTTTGCTGGTTCCCACTCCCCGATTGTCCGGTTAAGCACCATTGACACGCTGATGATCCAAAATCGTTTGTCCTTTCTTAACCAGCTGTCATCTTCTGATATGGAGGAAAAAAACACCCATCTCAGAGCAATCCTTATTGACATTATGTATTCCTATATCATTCCTGAATTGGAAAAACAAAAAAGGTCCTCGGATGCCTCCAATCTGCCGGCCTGGCTTGTTCCTGCCCTGGAGGGATTATCCAATCCCAAAAACCTGACCATGGGGATGGATTATCTTGTCCGCCAGACACAGCGTTCCCCGGAACACATCTGCAGAATGTTCCGTAAGCATCTGGGAATCACCCCCTCTGCCTACATCAACGGAAAACGGCTTAACTATGCTGCTAATCTTCTGATACACACAGATATGGAGATTGTAGACGTAATATATGAAAGCGGCTTTCAGAGCATCAATTATTTTTATCATCTGTTTAAAAAAGAGTACGGCATCTCCCCTGTAAAGTACAAAAAGATCCATCTGGTCCAGAAACTTTAGAACCTGTTCCCGCCGGGCACGCAAAAAGGCAGCCTCCACATCTGCAACTGATATGGAGACTGCCTTCTTTTATTTCATCTATAACTGCAATTAGACCGGATAAGCCTTGCTGTCCTTGTCGGCAGCACTGCTGTCCACCTTGGTCTGCTGGGCAGCCCTGTACTCGAAGAAATCCTTGGCCACTGCCGGGAACAGCGCATAGCTGAGAACATCCTCATCCTGCTGCTTCCACTGCGCGCATTCCTTCTCAAACTGAGGAAGCTGTGGAGCAATCAGGTCGGCAGGACGGCAGGTAATGGGTGTCTCGTCGCCGATAATCTTTTTCTGCACTTCCGGATTAAAGGGCTTAACTGTCTGGCCGAATTCACCAAGCATGATTTTCTTGGATTCCTTCGGAACCATCTTATAGCGCTCGCCCATGATAACGTTCATAACAGCCTGTGTACCCACAATCTGGGATGACGGTGTAACTAACGGAGGCTCGCCGAAGTCCTTACGCACTCTCGGAATCTCCTCCAGAACCTGGCGGTACTTGTCTTCCTGTCCGGCCTCTTTTAACTGGCTTACCAGGTTGGACAGCATTCCGCCCGGCACCTGATACTGAAGGGTCTTGATATTAACTCCCAGAACCTTCGGGTTCAGAAGGCCGCTCTTAAGGGCCTGCTCACGTATGGGCTGGAAATGGTCTGCAATCTCAGCCAGCAGTGTCTGGTCATAGCCGGTGTCATATGGGGTGCCGCGGAAGGTCTCCACCATAACCTCAGTGGCCGGCTGGCTGGTTCCCAGAGCCAGAGGCGACATGGCGCAGTCGATGATTTCACATCCTGCCTCTACTGCCTTTAAATAAGTCATGGAAGCAACGCCTGATGTGTAGTGGGTATGCAGGTCGATAGGAAGGCTTGTTCCTTCCTTCAGAGCCTGTACCAGCTCTGCTGCCGCGTATGGTGTCAGCAGACCTGCCATATCCTTGATACACAGGGAGTCAGCGCCCATGTCCTCAATTCTCTTTGCAATATCCTTCCAGTAATCCAGTGTATAGGCATCGCCCAGAGTATAGCACAGCGCAATCTGAGCATGTCCTTTTTCTCTGTTGGTGGCTTTTACAGCTGTCTCCAGGTTGCGGATATCGTTCAGACAGTCAAAGATACGGATGATGTCAATACCGTTGGAAATGGACTTCTGTACAAAGTACTCCACTACATCATCTGCATAGTGGTTATATCCCAGGATATTCTGTCCGCGGAACAGCATCTGCAGCTTGGTGTTCTTAAATCCGTCTCTCAGTTTCCTCAGTCTCTCCCATGGATCTTCCTTCAGGAAACGGAGGCAGGAATCAAAGGTAGCGCCGCCCCAGCACTCAACCGCATGGTAGCCTACCTTGTCCATCTTATCAATAATGGGCAGCATCTGCTCTGTGGACATTCTGGTTGCGAGCAAAGACTGGTGGGCGTCACGAAGGACGGTTTCCACAATCTTCACTGGCCTCTTTTCTATCTCTGCCATAGTTATAATCCTCCTCGTTATGAGCATTTGGCGCCGTCTTTAAGGCGCTTGTGCGATACATGCCGCCCGCGCCCGTCCGGTGCTTTCACAGGCCAGGCGAAACGGCTGTCATTGTCAATATATTATGCCATTATACCCCAAATATTGCCATGAAGGTACCGGCCGCAACTGCGGTGCCGATAACGCCTGCAACGTTTGGTCCCATTGCGTGCATCAGCAGGAAATTGGTCGGGTCTGCTTCTGCTCCCACCTTCTGGGATACACGGGCCGCCATAGGAACTGCGGACACGCCGGCAGAACCAATAAGCGGATTGATTTTTCCTCCTGTAATCTTGCAGAGGAGCTTGCCTAAAAGCACACCGCCGATGGTGCCGAAGATAAATGCGGTCAGGCCCAGGGCAACAATCTTGATGGTGGTTACATTTAAGAATGCATCTGCGCTGGTGGTGGCGCCTACGGAAGTCCCCAGCAGGATAACCACAATATACATCAGGGCATTGCTTGCCGTATCAGCCAGCTGCTTCACAACGCCGCTCTCACGGAACAGGTTGCCTAACATCAGCATTCCTACCAGAGGTGCTGTGGATGGCAGGATCAGGCATACAACGATGGTTACGATGATGGGGAACAGAATCTTCTCCAGCTTGGATACAGGACGAAGCTGTTCCATCTTAATCTTACGCTCTTTCTCAGTTGTCAGAAGCTTCATAAATGGCGGCTGGATAATTGGAACCAGCGCCATGTAGGAGTAAGCCGCAACCGCGATAGGTCCCATGATCTGGGTCTGTCCCAGCTTACTGCACAGGAACAGGGATGTAGGGCCGTCCGCACCGCCGATGATGGAGATGGCTGCTGATTCCTTGCCGGAGAACCCTAACAGGATGGCGAAGAAATAAGCAGAGTAGATACCCAGCTGTGCGGCAGCTCCCATAAGGAAGCTGATTGGGTTTGCGATAAGGGGGCCAAAGTCTGTCATGGCTCCAACGCCCAGGAAGATAAGGGAGGGCAAAATGCTCCACTCATCCAGCTGGAAAAAGTACCACAGAAGTCCGCCTGTTCCGTTGGACGTCTGTTCCGGAGAATACATGATATCCGGATAAATATTAACCAGCAGCATACCGAATGCAATCGGAATCAGCAGCAGGGGTTCAAATCCCTTCCTGATAGCAAGGTATAAGAACACCAGGGCCACTACGATCATTACATAGTTGCCTGCTCCCAGATGGAAAAACGCCATCTGGTTCAGCAGGTTGTTAATTATATTGCCAAAATCCATAATGTTCCCTCCATAATGAATCCCACATTGCTATGGGCTCATCTCTATAATTAGTTCAGAGTAGCTAATACCGCGCCAGATTCAACGGAATCGCCGGTGGACGCATTAATGCTGGCAATGGTTCCATCCTGAGGAGCCACGATGTCATTTTCCATCTTCATGGCTTCCAGAACCAGGATTACGTCACCCTTCTTCACAGCCTGTCCTACCGCTGCCTTAACAGCCACTACCTTGCCAGGCATAGGTGCGGATACGCTGACAGAACCTGCTGCACCTGCCGGAGCTGCTGCAGGAGCAGGAGCTGCTGCGGGGGCCGGGGCTGGTGCAGCCGGAGCTGCTGGTGCTGCCGGGGCTGCCGGGGCTGCTGCAATGCCGGATACAGCGCCTTCTTCTACGGTTACTGCATATGCTTTACCATTAACTGTGATTGTATAATTCTTCATGATTTCAATTCCTCCTGAATGAAAATAGTTATGGAACGTTTCCCGTCCTCTTATCTGCCTTTAGACCTCTGTACACGGCGGATGGAACGAACCACCAGTCCGTTAGAAGAAGTTCCCTCATATGCTGCAATGGCTGCCGAAATCACTGCCACCAGCTCGGCGTCGCCCATCAGGTCTTCGCCTGCCGCAGGTACAGGTGCTGCCGCCTTAACCGGTGCTGGTGCAACTGGTGCTGCCTTTTCCTTCTGGCCTGTCTCCCACTTGTGGATAAACTTAAAGCAGGCAATCAGCAGGCTGATGAATATAAGGACCGCGAACACGGTGCCGATACCGATTACCGCATATACGGTAGCTGTTTCCATCAGCTGCCCGATGGTCTTGCCCTCTTCTTCATTTGAAGCAAGCTCAGTGAATTCCGCATCAACTATCTGCTGGGAAATCATATTCAGATTCATGACATACTGCATGGAACCTTCGGTGAATGCAACAGGCAGCATAACGGTATAGGTACCATCTGCCATCTGTACCACGCTTGCGTCTTCAATGTCAATGCTTCTGACTTCCCCCAGTTCCTTCCTTGCATTAATCTGCTCTTCACAGATGGCTGCCATAACTGCATTACCCTGGGCTTCCGACATGACCTTCTGTGCAATCAGCCCATCCGTGCTGACGCCCAGAGACTGGACCGCTGTCAGCTTGGCATACTCTGCCATCATATCATCTACAGGAGTTCCGTCCGTGGCAATCCGGGGAGCTGTCCCGGCTTCATCCTGTTTTGCTGAGCAGGCTGACAGGCTCAACAGGCAGGCGGCCATCAGAACTGCTGCTGCCACTCGTTTCATTAATCGTCTCATATACCTGTCACCTCTCTTTAAACCGTGCCATGCTTCTTAGACGGACGGTCCTCTCTCTTTGTGAACAGCATTTCAAAGGCTGCGATTACCCTCTGACGGGTCTCCCCTGCCTTAATTATGTCATCTACATATCCTCTCTTGGCTGCTGCTACAGCGCTGGACTGAAGTGCGGTGTACTCTGCTGTCTTTTCATTGATGAGTGCGGCGGCATCACCGGATGCGGCGATTTCCTTTGCATACATAATCTTCACTGCCTCAGACGGATTCATCATACCGATGACAGCACCAGGCCATGCATATACCACGTCAGCGCCGATGGACTTGCTGCCCATGGTCAGGTATGCGCTTCCGAATGCTTCCTTAACAATTACTGTTACCTTGGGAACGCTGGCATTGGCATAAGCATAGGTAAGGCGTGCGGCTGCCTTTGCAATCCTTCTCTCGCTGCACATCTTGGCCTTGTAGCCCTTTACGTTCACCAGTGTGAGTACAGGAATATTGAATGCGTCGCAGAAATGAATGAAATCAGTTGCCTTGTCGCAGCCCTTGCCGGACAGGACAGGCTCAAATGTTTCCTTCTTCTCTCCGTTCTCATAGATTTCCGTGCGGTTAGCCACGCATCCGATGGTTGTCCCGTTCAGGCGGATGAAACCGGTCACCATGGAAGGTTCATAATTCTTCTTAACCTCCATGAAGAAGCTGTTATCGGATATCAGTGTCAGGGCCAGAGCCGTGTCACCAGTGCATCCCTCGATATTATCGCAGATACGGTTTAAGTCATCCTGGCACTCTCCGTATGACATATCATCCTCGTTGTTGGCCGGAAGGATGGAAACCAGGGCGCGGATCTGAGCGATAATGGACGCCTCATCTCCTGTGAAGTCTGCCAGTCCGGATTCCCTGCTCTGGAAATCTGCGCTGGAGGTATCACACTTCTCTTTATAATTGCCGTCAATGGCGTTAGGTGAATTAACAAACAGTTTGCCGGACTTCTCTTCCATGAAGGTGAAATCTGTGATGCCGGCAGATACTGCCATGCCGCCGCCGCAGGTTCCAAAGATTGCTGTTATCTGAGGAATCACGCCGGAAGCCATGGTCTGGCTTAAGTACAGCTTGCCGAAGCCGTCCAGGGCATCGGTCGCCTCCTGAAGACGCAGACCTGCACAGTCTACCAAACCGATTACAGGTGCTCCCATCTTCATAGCCATGGAATAGATGTTGCAGATTTTCTTTGCATGCATTTCGCCCATGGAGCCGCCTAATACAGACGCATCCTGGCTGTATACATACACCAGGCATCCGCCGATGGTACCGTAGCCGGTAACCACACCGTCAGCGGGGGTCTCCTGCTCAGTCATGTTAAAGTCAGTGCTTCTGGCCGTTATATAGGCTCCGACTTCAACAAAACTGTTCTCATCAAGCAGGGCTGCTATGCGGCTGCTTGCTGAAGTTTGTGCTGAATTACTCATTTTCCAGTCCTCCATCATTCATAAGTTTAACAATATCTAAGCAACGGAAAACCCATTCTCAGGCCCGTCGCAAAAAAAAGCAGAAATATTGCCACATACAATTATAATAATAAATTTGTCAAATAGCAAGCTCTTTTCCACTAAAAAGGTGAAAATATTAACGAAATTCAAGATTCGTAAATACGAAAAGAGCTGTGGCTTTCACGAAATATGTGAACCGCCGCAACTCTTTTTTGTCACAAACCCATTATTTACTTAACCCATGGAAAAAAACTTGTCATGAATGACCTGTACGGCCTTTTCCGCATCCTTTTCATCCACCAGTACGGATATCTTAATCTCGCTGGTGGATATCATGTTGATATTAATGTTGGCGTCGTAGAGAGCCTCAAACAAGGTGGCAGCCACGCCAGGATGATTAATCATACCCGCTCCCACCACGGAAACCTTGGCAATATGGCTGTTGGTCTCCAGATGGCCAAAGCCAATGGACTCCTGATGCTCCTTCAGGAGCACGGAAGCCGCCTCCAGGTCGGACTGGGCAACGGTAAAGCATATGTCCTTGCCCTCCTCATGGCCGATTCCCTGTAATATGATGTCCACGTTAATGTGGTTCTGGGCCAGCAGGGAAAACACCTTAAAGGATGTGCCAATCTCATTGGGCACCCCTATCAGGGCAATCCTTGCGATATTAACATTCTTAGCCACACTGCTGATATATGATTTCTCCATGCGTTTTGCAACCTCCTTCACCTTTGTACCCGGATGCCCTGTAAAGCTTGAGAGCACCTCCAGCTTCACATTATATTTCTTTGCCATCTCCACGGAACGGTTGTGGAGCACCTGGGCCCCCAGGGTAGCCAGCTCCAGCATCTCATTGTAGGTGACCTCATCCAGCTTCCTTGCGTCCTTCACGATTCTGGGGTCAGCCGTATATACCCCGTCCACATCCGTGTATATCTGGCACAGGTCCGCCCGAAGGGAGGCAGCCAGCGCAACCGCGGACGTGTCAGATCCGCCTCTGCCAAGGGTGGTGATATCCTCATAGCGGTTGATTCCCTGGAATCCCGTGACAATCACGATTTTCTTCTGATTCAGCTCTGTCTCGATGCGCTCCGTATCTACCTTCTTGATTCTGGCATTCCTGGCCACGGTATTGGTAACCATTCCCGCCTGCCATCCGGTCAGGGAAATAACCGGATATCCCAGCGCCTCCACTGCCATGGCGCAGAGGGCCACGGACATCTGCTCCCCGGTGGACAAGAGCATATCCATCTCCCGGTTGGAGGCAAGGGGATTGATCTCATTTGCCTTCTCAATCAGCTCGTCGGTGGTATCCCCCTGGGCAGACAGCACTGCCACTACCTGGTTGCCGGCTTTGTATGTATCCGTGATAATTTCAGCCACATGGCGCAGCCGGGCGGCGTCAGCCACAGAGGTTCCTCCGAATTTCTGTACAATTAAGCCCATATGTTATTCCTTTCGTCCATACATTGTATCCCGCCAAAAAGCGGCGGCCCCAAAGGCCGCCGCCAGCAAGCGCTTATATTTAAATATTTTACACGCTGGATTTTGTTTGTCAACTGAATCCGGCCTTAACTGTTATTTCTCCAGGTTCTTCCACTTAAAGTTGGGAACCACATCCGACCACTTGCTGATGCCGATGATTGGCTTTGCAAATTCAGTGGCCTCCAGGGTGGCGTTCTTCTTGTCGATATCCCGGAATACCTGCCATATCTTCTTGCGCTTGGTAGCCACAATCAGATTAGGCTGGTTCATGTCGCACTCCCACAGACCGAATTTTAATCCGTCCTTTGCCTCGGAGGGCGCGTCTACCTGACGGCTGACCGTGTAGGCGTCAATATATGGGTTGCTGTCCACCAGGTAATAGGAGTAAGCATAGGCCGCCGCCTGAATCTCCGGAATGTTTCCCCTGGTAGGGCTGTAGGATGTGAAGCCCTGCTCCGTAAGGATGATGTGGCGCACATTGCCTGCGGGCGCCCTCAGGGTATCCTGTACAAAGTAATCTGTCAGCACGTTCAGATTGGCAAAATTGATGACCGGTGAGTTAAAGTCATTTGTGAACAGCCCTGTGGACTGCGGATCATCCCAGAATTCCGGCTCTGTCATGGGGCATGGATATGGATGGTAGGCCAGACCCCAGTCCATCTGTCCCTGGGTGTTGGCTATGGAGTTAAAGCTGTCCACAATCTCCTTGCCTCCGTACTTAAGCTTGCCGTCAATCTCGTTCATCCAGTTATAGTCCAGTGAAAAATATACCCGGTCGTTGGCATTGGTGCTCTTGATAGCTGTGTAGATGACCCGGAATGCCTTCTGGTATGCCTTCACATAATTCGTCAGGTCCATGGGCCCCATGTAATTCCACTGCTGGTTGTTAATCTCGTTGCCGATAATCCAGTTTGACACCTTGCCGTAATTAGGATTGTCGCCGCTGTAATGCTGGGCCAGGAAGGACGCGATTGCCTTGGTCTGGTCAAATCCGGCCTCGGTCTCCGCGTTGAACATGTAATAAAATGCATTGGAATTCTTCTGTGTGCCCGGATACACCAAATCCGGCGTATTGGGATTCCAGTCATTAAGCAGGATAACCGTAACCGTCATCCCCTTGTTGGACAGCGCGCTGATGGTCTTGTCATAAGCGTCTACCACGCCTTTGTTAAAATGGTACGTCTTTCCGTCATACTGGTAATCAATTCCGGTTCCCATAATCTGGGAAAATGCGATATTGGTGGTCACATGCTTCACGCCCAGGTCAAAGGCGTCGCTGAGCATGTCAATCTCAATCACAAGACCCTTCTTAGTCAGAGGGTCATTAAAAGGCGTCTGGTTCTTAGCAATCAGCTCCGGATTGGTTATGTAGTGGGGCTGGCTGACCTTGATGAACTTAGTTCCGTCAAATACAGCCAGGACAAACCGGCTATAAAGCTTATCCTGCGGTGTGCCCAGGTTCAAGGGCACGCTTACCGAGGCAGCACTTAAGGCAGGTGAGGAAGCAATAAAATTGCTGCGGCTTCCCAGCTCTTCCTCGTAAGGCTGCATCTCAAAGACGTAGATGTTTCCGTCTGTTCCCGTCACATCCCCGCTGCTGGAAAATCCAATCTCAACGTTCTGTTTATCTCCTGAAATCTTACAGGAGGTAATCTGGCCTGCCACTCCCGGCGTGAATACCTGGGCTTCTGCCTGGGCGCCTGCCTGACTCTCCGCCTGAGCTGCGGCCCCAAAGGCCGTAAAACTTCCCAGGAACGCCGCACCGCACAGCAGGGCCGCCGCCAGGGTCAGGGCCTTACCTCCTTTAACGAATGGTTTCTTCATTTATGAATTCCTCCCAACTTTCTCCAAAATAGGATACATGATACATCATACATAAATAAGTTTACTTTTTCAATGAACTTTTTATTACATGTCTCTTAATTATATGAACAGGAATCATACCTTCCCGCTGTGTTCCAAAACGCCTGCAGCATCACTATATCTGAGTCAGATAGATTGCCGTAAGAGTATCAGGAAACAAAAAAATGCAGAAAAACAGGGAAGGCTGCCTGTATGTGCTACTTACAGGAAACCTTCCCTTCCGCTAATTCATAGAGCCTGTCGCACACGGACGACAGTTCGCTTTCATTGGGGGAACAGTATACAACACCGATTCCCCTGCCCTTTGCAAATTCCAGAAATTCCCTGACCGAATTTCTCATCAATATGTCCGTACCCGAAAACAGATTATCTATGACAATCAGTCTTGCCTTGGCTATAATCCACTTATACAAAGCCACATTCAGCTGGCACCTGTGGCTCAGAGTCTCAATGGGCCGTTTCAGATCTTCCTCCCGGATATCCAGCAGCGCCAGATAATCACAGGCAACCGCCTGTTCCAGCTTCTCCCGTACCCCCACTCCGGGAGCAAAGTATTCCAAACCGGCAATGGTCAGGTTCTCGGCCACATCCAGCTTTGGAAAAAGACTCTTCTTGTAATCCTCAATATATCCAAAACCGTATCTGACCATGTTCTTTCTTCCACCTGCCAGCTCCACCTGACGGCCAGCCAGCCACGCGCTTCCTGATTCCACCTTGAGCTCCCCGCTGAGAAGGCGTACGATTTCCCGGCAGTATGTGTCATCCGGATGGATGAAACCCACCACCTCGCCGGGACACACATGAAAGCTCACATCCCGCAGTTCCGTGGCCCGCACCTCCCGCACAGACAGAAGCATACCGCGCCCTCCGGGTTCTGCCTGGGACCGGATGATTTCCCGCCCCACCTTCCGGTTCTCACCGATTATAATACGGTCGATCATCTGCCGGTCAAATTCCTCCCGGTACAATACGGCTGCCAGCCGTCCCTTTCTCAGGACAGCCAGACGGTCCGCTGCGTCCAGCATGATCTCCGGCCTTGTATCTATCCACAATATGGATATTCCCTTCTCTTTCAGACGTATGACCAGCCTCTTCATATACTCGGTTTCCTTCTGTGTATAATCCCTTGCAATCCCGTCCAGTATCAGTACCTTCATGCCGGCACAGAAGGCCCTGCATATTTCTATGGTATGGCGCTCCATCAGACTCAGACTGGCCACCGGGGCCTGAAGCCTGCAATCAACCTCCAATGCTTTAAGTGTCTCCCTCATGCGGATGATTCCCTGCCTGGCCGGAAAGGACATACAGCCCTGTTTCTGCAGCAGGCACAGATTTTCCTCCACAGAAATATCATTGATGACCGATGTCCTATACCGCACACAGAAAATTCCGGCAGTCTGGGCCTGGCTGATGGATGTAAATACAGCCGGTCTGCCGTCCACATACATCCTTCCCCTGCCTTTTGACGTCCTGCCGCTGATGATATCCGCCAGCACGGATTTGCCGCTTCCGCTGAGACCTGCAACGCAAAGCAGCTCCCCCTGGTACAGGGAAAGACTGATGTCCTCCAGGGCCTTTATATCTCCATAGGTCTTTTTCACCTCATCCAGCCGTATCTTTTCTATCCTCATGACTCACCGCCCTTTGAATCCGCGGCTGCTGGAAGAATGATTTCCACAATAGTGCCTATGCCCGCCGTACTGTACACCTTGATTCCATAATCATCCCCGTAGTAGAATTTAATCCTCTGGTTCACGTTGGGAAGGGCGATTCCGGTATTTCCCCGCTTTTTTAAGTCTCTGTCCTGTTCATAGATAAACCTGCCTTTGGACAGCCTTTCCCTGAGACTGTCCATCTGCTGTTCCGTCATGCCCATTCCGTTGTCGGCAATGCGGATAATAAAGCGTTCCTGTGTACTATAGGCGTACACACTGACCTGTCCCCCTCCTACCTTTGTCTCCAGTCCGTGATGGATGGCATTCTCAATCACGGGCTGTATGGTAAGCACGGGAAGCTTGTACTGCAGAAGTTCCTCATCCTCTATTCTCTGCTGATACTTGAATTTCCCCGGAAAGCGGTATCCCTGGATCACCAGATAATTCTTCACATTATCCAGTTCATCTTTAAGAGTAGCCATCTCGCCCGGCCTGCTTATGCTGTATCGGAACAGCATGGACAGCGACTCTGCCATCTGGGCTATGTCCTCCGAATCCCGTATGATGGCCATGCTGCGTATGGTATCCAGGGTATTGTAAAGGAAATGGGGATTAATCTGGCTTTGCAGGGCATGAATCTCCGCCTGGGATGCCAGCATCTGGGAGGTGTATTCATTTTCCACTGACTGCTTTACATATTGAATCAGACGGTGTATGGGCCTTCCCCCTTCTAAATCCGCCATATGGCGCTCAGGCTGCGCAATCATCTCAGAAATCTTCTCAATCTCCCTCAGCGGTCCCAGAAACCGGATACAGAACACCGCCAGCATCACTGCCTGATATAGAAAGAACAGGACCACCACAAAAATTCCTGTCCTGGTCCTTAACAGGCCAAAAAACAGGAAAAGAAACAGCAGAACCACAAATATACGGTCTGCCAGCAGCAAATAAAAATAAGAACGGTTGGTCTGCAGCTTGCTCATCATAGGCACCATCCATCAAACATAGAATCTGCGGTATTCTGTTGGTTTCACACCGGTCATCTTGGAAAAAAGCTTGCTGAAATGCCGTTCATCCTGATATCCCACCATACAGGCAATCTCTCCGATGGTCCTCTCAGGATTTCTGAGCATTTCCTTTGCCTTGTCAATACGGACATCTATCAGATACTGGGTAAGAGTCTGTCCTGTCTCCTTCTTGAACATGGCGCTGAGATAAGCGGGATTCAGGAACACGATGTCTGCTATATCGTTCAGCGTAATGTTCTCGCTGTAATGCTCTCCGATATACTCCTTAATCATCCGCACCGGACGGCTTCCCATGCCGTCCTTCTGTCTCTGGCACAGCTCGCAGCTCACACTGACGTAATCCGCCCACACCAGCTTCAGCTGATTCAAAGTAGTACAGTTTTCCAGGCGCCTGATATAAGGCTCTGCATCAGGAATCTCATAGTCCTTCATGATATCCGAAAATACAAGACCGGTCCTCTCAAGCATCTCCTCCAAAAGGCCGTAAAGCCTGTAATACCGGTACTGCCCCTCCACCGCCCTGTTCATGGCCTCCTCGCCAATAAGTACAAGCTTTCCGGCCGCCAGAAGAGGGACCTGCCGTTCCATCTTCACCTCAAACTCTTTGGGAAGGGGATAAGAATCCTTCTTATAATTCTCCGGCAGGCGGTCATAGCGGATTATATTTCCCACTCCCAGGTCAATACGCAGCATTACGGACTTAACGGCCGTTTCCAGGGAATCCGGCAGATGTTCCAGGGATGAAACCCGGCTGCCGATTCCCACCGTCATCTCAAACAGATCGTTTTTATATTCCGTACGTTCCAGCATCTCCCCCAGCTCGGAACAGATATGGTCCAGGGCAGGTTCTCCGCCATCGTAGTTCAGGCAGATATAGCCCCAGGACCGGCTGATGATGAATTCGGTTTCATGACAGCAGGCCTTAAGCTTTCTCATGATTTTAGCAGTTATGGTTTCAACCGCCTGTTCAGGCACCTGGTATTCGGAATCCGACACGCAGTCCAGCTTGACTGCCGCCACGGTAAAGAAGCTGCCTCTGTAATCAAAAATATCCTTAACCTTCCCGGTCCCAAGGGCCTGCCTGAACAGCTCCCCGTCCCCCGTCAGAAGGTTCTGCAAAAGGTTCTTCCGCAGTATCCCATTGTTGGATGCCAGCCTGTCCTCCATAAGGTTGAACTGCATCTGCTGTTCTCTCCTGCTGGCCCTCTGGCTTTCCAGCTTGGCCAGGACATCATTCAGCTCATCCTTCTTAATGGGCTTTAACAAATAATCTGATACACCATACTGAATCGCGCTTCTGGCGTACTCGAATTCACTGTATCCGCTGATAATTACGAACTCCACGGGAATCTGTTCTTCCCTCACATGCCGTATGAGATCCATTCCGTTCATTCCCGGCATCCTGATATCGGTTATCACCACGTCTGGTTTCAGCTGGCGCACCATTTCCAGGGCAGTAATTCCGTCCCCTGCTTCCCCTGCGATTTCCACATCTGTCTTTTGGCGGTCAATCAGGCTTTTTATCAGCAAAATAATATTAATCTCATCGTCAGCAATCAAAACCTTCAACAGACTCGTCCCTCCCCAGACTATTATCCATTCCTGGCCGCCCGGGTGGATGCATATCCATCCAGCGCCACTGCAAACAGGATGAAGATACCGATGACCACCTGATGCCAGAAGGTATTAACATTCAGCAGGCTCAGACCATTTTTAATGGTTGCCATGAGAATCGCCCCAAAGGCAGTGCCCACCATATTCCCCTTTCCTCCCGACATGCTGGTCCCGCCAATGACAGTAGCTGCAATGGCGTCCATTTCATACGCATTTCCGGCCTCCGGTACAGCGGCCTCGCTCCTGGATGCCAGTATCACGCCAACAATGGCGCAGAGCACCCCGCTCAGCATGAAAACAAGAATCTTTATTTTATCCACATTGATTCCCACCAGCTTGGCTGCGTCCTCATTGCTTCCAATGGAAACTGTGTATCTTCCAAACTTTGTCTTATAGAAAAGATAATAACACACCAATAGGATAATCAGGGTGAGAATAATTGGAAACGGAATGACCCCGATATATCCCTGACCCACAAACTGGATTTCCGGATACTTGAGACCGTAGAGCGGTATTCCTTTTGTATACACATAAATCAGGCCCCTCAGTATGCTCATGGTTCCAAGGGTAGCGATAAAGTACGCAATCCTGAGCTTGGTCACCAGAAGGCCGTTAACCAGGCCGATGAATGCCCCTAACAGGATTACCACGCCTATCGCCAGATAAATATTGTAACCGCCCAGTATCATGGCAGCCAGGACCATACCGCTGATTCCTACCGTGGATCCGACGGACAGGTCGATTCCTCCCAGCGAGATGACAAAGGTCATTGCAAAGGCCACGATAGCCGTGTAAACCGCCTGCCGTATTCCAATCATGATATTGGAGAATTTCAGGAAATTGGGACATGCAATGCTGAGTCCGATGAACACCACCAGATACATGCCTATGATTCCTACCCCGTTTACATTGAGTACATTTTTTAATGCTTTACTTTTCATATGCCCTCCATTATATCAGATATAAGATTTACAATCAAATACAGCTACACGGAGTAATGCTTGATTTCTTCCGTTGTGGCTGATTTTGCATCCATAACCCTGGTTACCCTTCCCTGTTTCATCACCAGGATTTTATCACAGATGCCCAGGACCTCCTCTTCCTCTGAGGACACAATGACAACGCCTTTTCCGGACTTCACACATTCACCGATGGCTTCATAGACCTCTGTCTTTGCATTCACATCAATTCCTCTGGTAGGTTCCTCCAGAAGGAATACGTCCCCTCCCATCATCATCCACCTGGCTAACATCACCTTCTGCTGGTTTCCTCCGCTCAATGCGCTTATGCCCTGCCGGATTCCCTTTGCCTTGACGCGCATCCTTTCCATATAATCCGCAGAAACCCTGTCCTCCAGCCGGCGTGCCAGGGTCCTGCCCCTGGAAATCTGCTTCAGGGAGGCAATGGTCATGTTCCACGCTATGTCCTGCTTCAGGAAAAGGCCGTCCACCTTCCGCTCCGCCGGCACAAACGCAATCCCTGCATCCATTGCTTTCCTGACTCCGCCTGACTCCAGGCTGTTCCCATGTATCTTCACTGTGCCGCTGTCATAGACCGCAGCCCCGAACACAGCTCTTATGACTTCGTTCTTACCGCATCCTTCCAGGCCGGCAAGCCCTAAAATTTCCCCCTTGTGTAGTTCAAAGGAAATGTCCTCAAAGGTACTCTTTTTAGTGAGTCCCTTCACCTCCAGCAAGGTCTCCCCTATGGGAACCTTTGTCTTAGGGTACTGGTTTTTCAGTTCCTTTCCCACCATGGCTGATATGATGCGGTCCACCGTATAATCCTTCACATACCCTTCCGAGACTTTCTGACCGTCTCTCAGCACGCTGACTCTGTCACATATTTCCATCAGCTCATCCAGGTGATGGGAAATAAATATGATGGAGTGCCCTCCTTCCTTAAGCCGCCTGATAACCTTAAACAGCTGTTCCCTGTCGTTGGCCTCCAGGGCTGCAGTGGGTTCATCCATGATAATGATCTGCGCATCAGCGTACACGGTTCTGGCTATCTCCACCATCTGCTTCTGGGCCAGGGGCAGATAGCGCAGAGGTCTGTCCAAGTCCAAGTCCACATTCAGGCTGTCCCTCAGAACCCTGCCCGCTATCTCCTTCATCTGCTTTTGCTTCAGGCGCGATACCAGAGTCCTCTGCGGCGTCAGCTCCCGGTTGAGGAATATGTTCTGCACTGCGTTCAGGTCCGGCATCACGCTTAATTCCTGATATATAGTACTAATTCCCAATTTCTGGGCATGGGATGCATTTAGGATATCCACCTTTTTTCCGCTCAGAACAATGGAACCCTTATCCATTCTGTGGATTCCGCAGAGTATCTTTATCAGAGTAGATTTTCCTGCCCCGTTTTCACCGATAAGCCCTAACACCTCACCCCTGTGAAGGGTCAAATCCACACCCTCCAGAACCCTCACACTTCCGAAAGCTTTATAGATACCTTCCATTTTTAAAACAACATCTTCTTCTGAAAACATCCATCCACCTCACTCTTACTATTCATACCACTCCAAAGGCGCTTTCCGGTATGTTTCGTACTGGTCTATATCATGGCTGAAGAGAACCTGGGCATGATATCTGTTTTCCAGCTTCCGGATGCGGTCAATGGTCCGCTCAAATCCCCTTGTATCATAGGCCAGCCCCGGATACTGCATAGGAGGACCATAATTCATTGCAGTATTGACAGCGTCTGATGCCACTATATAATTGCCGCTTCCCGGCAGAGTCACCAGTAATCCCATCATTCCGTATGCATGGCCTGGTCCGAAATTCAGTACACGGATGCCCGGATACAGTTCCGCTTCCTCCTCATCCATGGTTTCCCAGTTAAGGTCTGCTGCCAGCCAGGCTTCAATATCCTTTTTTATGTAACCGCCTGAGGTCCTTCCCAATCCGTACATGCGCATGGTCTGGGTAAATTCCTGGTCACTTACCAGAATCCGTGACTTTTTAAAAAACTCGAGGCCCCCTGCGTGGTCCTCATGGAGATGGGATACCACAACCCATGGAATATCATCCGGCCTGTATCCCAGCCCCAGAAGGGCATTTACCACAAAATGGCTCTCCTCCAGGGCCACCGGAGTCCGTTTCCTGTTTCCCATGTCCCATCGGTCTGTCATAGCCTTGGGATGGCATCCTGTGTCGAACAGGACCGGTCCCTCCTCATTTTCTATGAGCACATAATAAACAGGTGATTTTACCCAGCGGCTCACGGTTTCCCTGTTGTCTGCATCTGCCAGCGCGGGCATAGCCACCATATTAGCCAGGTCGCATTCAATCATACCGCCCGGTATAATAAACATTCTTTTATTCCCCATACAGATTCCTCCTGATATAAGACAGGCACAGCATTCATTTCCGCTGTGCCCATGAGTCCGTCATTATTCAAATATCACCCGGTCCAGCTCACCTATGTTGTTCTTGTCATATACCTTGGAAGGCCGGTTGATTACCTTTTCCACACTCTTGCCCTCGATGCAGAAATCATTCACGGCGTCGATGATATCAATGCCTGTGCCGTATTCGCCCACATCAATAGTAGCAGTCATCTCATTGTTCTCAATCGCCGCCACACCGTCCTTGGTGCATCCGTATCCAATGGTATCAATCTGATCTAACAAACCTCTTTCTTTGATAGACACCAGACCGCCAAGCACCATCTCATCGTAATCGCCGAAAATCAGATTAATGTCCGGATTAGAGGTAAGTATACTCTCGGTGACGCTCTGTCCTTTCTCCCTTGTCCAGTCAGCTGTCTGGGAAGCTACGATCTGTATATTATCCTTACCCTGTATACCCGCCTTAAAGCCGTCGATTCTCATAGTATTTACAATTCCTGCATAGCCTTCCAGTATTGCCAGCTTCACTTCTTTGTCCCCGTAGTGCTCTGCCACATATTTGCCGATTTCCAGGCCTGCATTGTACTGGTCATAACCAATGCTGGAAACATAGTAAATATTGTCCTTGTCCAGCTCTGTCATATTGAACAGGAATACCGGAATATCTGCTTCTGCCGCTGCCCTCAGATATGGAAGCATGGAATTGTCACTTTCGGTTGCCAGCGCAATGGCATCCACGCCCTGCTGTATCATGCTCTCCATGATATTGCCCTGTTCCGTAATAGTGCTTGTATTGCTGGCCGGAGCCTGTACCAGCAGTTCTATATCCAGCCCCTTGTCCTCAATCTGTTTCTTGGCCCCATTAATGGTCATGGTGTAGGCCGTGTTCATGGTTACGGGAATCAGACCCACCTTAAGCGTCCTGTCTTTGATGGAGCGCGGCTGGACAGCATACCCTCCTGTTTCCGGCTCAGCTTTTTCACTCTCTGCCGTCTTAGCCTCCTCTGTTGTCTCCGCCTTCTCCGTCTCCGCTTTGGCCTCCTGTGTCTGAGCGGCCGTAGTTGTCTCTGCCGCCTTCTGGTTGGAAGTGGCGCACCCCATCAGAGAAATTGTTGTTGCAGCTGCAAGTAGTAATGCTAATCTTCGTTTCATCCCTTCTCCTCCTTGTTATGAGCACTTAGCACCTGTCTTTCAGGCGCTTAGGTGCGATACATGTCGCTGGCACTTAGTAAAGTTCGTTCGAGCTTAGTGCAGCGGCTTGTTATGAGCACTTAGCACCTGTCTTTCAGGTGCTTACGTGCGATACATGTCGCTGGCACTTAGCGAGGTCTTTTCGAGCTTAGTGCAGCGGCTCAATCACGGATTATACATTTTATACAATCAGTGATTATTTTCTACACATCAATCATACATTATGCACAGTTGTGTTTCAATGAGGTGATTTTTATATTTTGTGGGGTGTTTTTAGATGTTTGTGTAATACGAAGATATTTACCTTATTTTACCATAAACTACCGTCCGACTCGTCTGTTCTGCCGGATTCCCTTTCCCTGCCGCCCCCCAGGGATTCTTTAAACAAAAAATCCCCGGCAAAGGAATCATCCATCCTCTGCCGGGGCATTCTCACACTCAGCAACATCTCATTTATTCAACATCAGTCATACATCATCCGGCTATCCCGTTGCGCCGGCCATATCCCATCAGCCAACCTCGGCCACCCGGAATCCCCTGGACTCCAGCATGTCCCTGCACTCCCCGTCCAGGTGCATACAGTATACTTTGTGCCTCAGCTGCTCCGGCACCGTCTCCTCCAGTACACCTACGTAGCAGTGGCTGGGGCTTGGCGGATTGTGGAGGGACGTATCGTGGTAAACGGCGTCCAGCTTCCCGTCCTTAAGCATGCCGGCAATCCGCTCCGGCATCCGTGCGGAATCACCGCTGTAATAAATCCTCATCCCCTCTGCCTCCAGAATGTACCCGAAGCAGTCCATATTGTCCGCATGCTCCACCGGCACCGGTTCAGCCCTAAGACAGCCCACGTCCTCCGGAAGTTCCTGGTAATAATTGTAAAATTCATCCTTGATGCCCATAAGCCGCAGAAGCTCCACCACGGTGGCCCTGGGGTGGATAACGCAGATTTTTCTTCCCAGGATACAGTAATTGTAAGAAATCAGGGACCCAAGGCTTCCCACATGGTCCGCGTGAAGATGGGTCAGCAGCACATATATCTGCCTGTATTCCCTGAGATCGCTGCGCTTCATCAGAAGCTCATATACTGTCTCGCCGCAGTCCACCAGGAACAGGCATCCGTCCATCTCAAACCAGGCAGATGTATTTCCCATTGCAGGATTAAAGGCGCTGCCGCATCCGAAAAAATGCAGTTTCATAACACTTCTCCTCTCATAACTGGTTTCATATCCCTAATCACTCTTTGATTCCGGCGCTGACAAAGCTGTTCATAAACTGCTTCTGCAGGAAGAAGAACGCGATGAGCAGCGGCAGGATAATGATAAAGGTGGCCGCGCAGACATTGGCCCACTGCATGTTGGCCTCTTTGGACTTTGCAAAGATAGCCAGGCCTACGGTCAGTGTGCGGTTGGATGGCGAGTTGGTCACAATCAGAGGCCACAGGTAGTTATTCCAGTGGTAGCTGACGGAAATAACTGCAAAGGACATATAGGCAGGCTTTGCGCAGGGCATGTACACCCTCCAGATGGTCTGCCAGGTGTTGGCGCCGTCAATTCTGGCCGCCTCAGCCAGGGCCTTTGGAATGGATTTAAAATGCTGCCTCAGCAGGAAAATAGCCAGGGCGCTTCCAAAGAACGGCAGCATGATGCCCACCTTTGTATCGGTCAGTCCCAGGTCAGCCAGTGTCATAAAGTTAGGTGTGATGAGAACGTCATTTGGAATGATGATCTGCATGAAAATAACGGCAAACACCAGGGTCTGTCCCTTAAAATCCATGACAGCCAGCGCATAGGCAGCCAGAGTGGATGTGACAAACTGTACGCAGAAGGTCACCACCACCAGTATCAGCGTATTCAGGTAATACCGGGCAAAGGGAATGGCATTCCACACATAAGACAGATTCCCAAAGGTAAAACGGCTGTTGGGAAGAAAGGTCATATGAAAGGTAGGCTCGCTGAAGGCGGTTCCCACCAGCCAGACCAGAGGAGCCAGCCACATAAGCGCCAGGGCCAGGGCGAAAACAGAAATTGCAGTACTTTTAACTTGTTTCATACCGGCTCCCTCCTTTAATTGTAATGTATCTTCTTATCCTGGCTGATGAATCTGGGCAGGGACACCACAAGCAGAAGTCCCAGCATGATTACGGTCAGGGCCGATGATACGCCGTAGTTGAAGTTTGTAAAGCCCTGCTGGTAAATATAGTACAGAAGCAGGGTACTTGCATTGTTGGGCGCTCCCTCTGTCATGATGACCACATGGTCCACCAGCTTAAAGCAGTTGGTAAAGGCAATCGTGGATACAAACAGGAATGTGGGCGCCAGCAGGGGCATGGTGATGCGCCTGAACACGGTCCAGTTGCCTGCCCCGTCAATCCTGGCAGCCTCCATCACCTCATCGGATATACTCTGGATGCCGGACAGGAAGAACACCATCAGGTATCCCGCCTCCTTCCAGACATACATCACCGCCATGGCCGGAAGCACCGTACTCTTGCTGGACAGCACATTCATGGGCTTTAAGCCGATGGCGATTAACAGCTGGTCAAAAAGACCGTTCTTTGCCATATAAATGAACATCCACACGCTGGCAATGGCAATCATGGGCATAACCACCGGGTAGAAATAGGCCGTGCGGATGAATCCCACCCGCTTGCCCTTGCGGTTTACCAGAACCGCCAGGCCAAGGCCCACCGCCATACTGGGAATCACCGTCATAAGGGCGAATACAATGGTATTTTTCATTACCTTCCAGAACAGCTTGGAACCGGCCAGCTTCACATAATTCTCAAGGCCGATGAACTCGGCGCCGTCCATACCAAGCTTGTACTTTGAAAGGCTTAGATACAGGCTCCTGAATATAGGGAACACTGTAAATGCCAGCATAAATATAAGCGCCGGGGCCATCAGGGCCCAGGCTGTCGCATTATTCCTGATTTCACGCTGCTTCTTTGTCTTGGTTTTCATCCTCTCACCAGCCTTTTCATATTCCGCCTGCCGTGCCGCGGCCTGTGACACGCCCCGGTCTCTTAAGGCGCTGTATATGCCCGGCTGCGCAGCAAAGGTCTTGCCTTTGCCGCGCATGGTACCGGGCCACAGCGCCTTATTGTTTCCTAACAGGTATTACATTTACGTTTCATCCGTTCTATTGGTACTCTGACAAAACTTCCTCTGCCTGCTCCTGGGCAGCGTCCAGCGCTTCCTGGGCAGACATATCGCCAACCACGGCTGCCTGGATATTGTCATTTAACACTCTCCAGATTTCTGCCGCATTGTATGTAGTAAGCTCAGGCTTTGCGTACGGCAGCTGCTCGTAAGCAACAGATGCCTGGGGAACCTCTGCGTAATAATCCTTAATCAGATCCGTGTCAAAGCATGACTGTCTTGTAGCCACATAACCTGTATCCAGGCTCCACTGTGCCGCTCTGTCCGTAGAGGTGGCAAACTTGATGAACTTCCATGCAGCTTGCACCCTGTCCTCGGAAATATTGCTGGAGATATAGAAGTTGCCGCCTCCTGTTGGCGCGCCCACTCTCTTATGGGCAGGAAGGAAGGCTGTTCCGAAATCAAAGTCCGCGTTGTCGTGGATATTGGCCATGTTGCCGGTGGTGTGGTAAATCATGGCCACTTCACCTGCAAGGAACTGTGTGGGCAGGTCGGTCCACTGTACGATTCCCTCTGCCATGCATTTATACTCATTCTGGAGATCCAGCCAGAACTGAAGCGCCTCCACATTCTCCGGTGTATTGAAATATACACTCTTGCCGTCTTCGCTCATCAGGTTCTGTCCGTCGGTGCTGTTCTGTAAGCAGAAGCCCGTAAATGCCCACTGTGCGGAACCGGAATTCAGCGCGATTCCCACTCCATAGCGGCCGTCATTTGTCAGCTTCTGGCCGTATTCAGCCAGTTCCTCCCAGGTGGTAGGAGGCGCTTCCGGATCCAGGCCCACTTCCTTGAAGGCATCCTTGTTATAATACAGCACCATGGTGCTTCTCTGGAATGGTATGGAGTAAATTTTTCCGTCCACATAGGAATCTTCCATGAAGCCCGGAAGGAAATCATCAATATAAGCTTTTCCCTCATCCCCGTCAGCCTCAATCAGTTCGTCAAGAGGCATGGCCATGCCTGTGGATGCCATGGTGAAACGCTGGGTTGCAAGACTTACAAACACATCCGGAGGCGTTCCGCCCTGCATGGCTGTCTGAATCTTTGTCACGGTATCGTCATAATTGCCTGTATAGACAGGCTCCACGAAAATATCAGGGTTCTCTGCATTAAAATCCGCACATATTTTTTCAATCAGCTGCGCTGCGGAACCGCCTACATTAACCGGGTAATAAAATGTAAGGTGAAGTGCGCCGTCGTCAGCCTTAGCTGCGTCATCCTTGGACTCGCCGGCGCTTCCAGCTGTTTCCTTAGACTGCTCTGCGGCCGCCGGGTCTGTGTCCGTACTTCCTCCCTTTCCGGAACATCCGGTGACGGCAAGGCCTGCTGCCATAGTCATGGCCAGGACAGCTGCTGCAATCTTTTTTGTTTTTTTCACAATACATACCTCCTCTTAAACTATTGGGAATTTGTCATCTGTTCTGTAATTTCATCATAGCATTGTATTTGAAACGTGTCAATATTATTTTAAGGCATTTTGCACATTTATCCTATATTTTAACCGGGTTTTACATGAATTTTTTCTACTTTTTGCATATTTTTTACATTTTAACGTATTTTTATCAAGCTGTCTCATCTACAGATTCCCGTTTTTATTGAATCGTAACCGCAACAGTTTTACAAAATGCCCGCCATATGGTAGAATTGAACCAAATATATAACCTGGAATGCATCATTTAAGGTGCACCATTTGAAAGGAGAACCGGCAGATGACTACTATCAAAGACATTGCTAAAGCGGCCGGAGTGGCCCAGGGCACCGTTTCCAACGTTCTCAACGGCAAGGGAAATGTGAGCAGTGAAAAAATACGGCAGGTCATGGACGCCGCCTCTGCCCTTGGCTACGTGCCCAATGAGCGGGCCAAGCTGCTGAGGAAGGGCAGGTCCAATACCCTTGCGGTCATTCTCCCCAACATCCGTTCCAAACAATATATAGACTTCTATCTGAGCTTTAAGGCATATGCGGAAAATCACGGCTACAGCGTGTCCCAGTATCTGACCAGCGATGACAACCGGGAGGCGGAATATGCAGCCATCCAGGATGTCCGTTCTTCCATGGCCCAGGGCATGGCAGCAGTCTCCTGCTGTTCCTTTGCCGACGCCAATCCCTATCTGGACGAGCAGGGTATGCTGGCGGACCATGTGGTATTTGCGGAACGCCGCCCTCCCTTTGCAGCCCCCTATGCAGGCTTTGACTATCACCGGGCAGGAAGCGAGCTGGCTTTAAGGGCGCTGGAGCGCGGCTTCTCCAGCCTGTGCCTTCTCACCGGAAGTCTCCAGCTGCCCAATGAATCCGACTTTTTCAACGGATTTATGAGCATCGCTGGTTCATCGGGCTGCCGGATAAACCACATCCAGACAGACCCCTACCGCAAGCTGCAGAATATCATGCAGATGTTCGGCGCTGCCGCCCCCCAGGCCATCTTCATTTCCAATTACGGCTTTGCGGAGAGCGTCAAGGATATATGGAACACCTTCTATTCCGGGGACAGCCCAGAAATTTATACGGTATCCCCCATGTTCACCATGCCAGAAAATGATTTCCAGAAATATGAACTTAACTACCGGCAGCTGGGAAAGGTTGCGGCGGAGTGCCTGATTCAGGATATATCAAAAGAAAAAAAGGGGGAAAAGAGCGGTCCGGAAGAATCAGAGGAACCAAACCTGCGCACCGGACAGGACAGCGGACAGGACAGCGGACAGGGCAGCGGACATCCCTACCTGCTGCTGGAGAATTCCGGCTTCAGGGACTGGTTTGCGGATATCCTCATCCCATCCTCCAAAAAGCCCTTAAATGTGCTGACCCTGGACAGCCCCAGCGCCTACACCATGCGCAACCTGTCCCGCATCTACACGAAAAAAACCGGTGTCCCTGTGAACATCACCATCTATTCCTACGAGGAAATATATGAGGCCTTCAACCATATGCATCATGATTCTGTCTTTGATGTGCTGCGCCTGGACGTGACATGGCTGTCCTGGTTCGCGGACAAGATTCTGCAGCCCCTGGACCAGATTGACCCCGGCATCTCCAGCTGTCTGGACACCTTCCTGGACGGGACCATCAACCAGTATTCCATAGTGAGGGGCAGGGTATATGCCCTGCCCTCCACCCCCAGCGTACAGCTGCTGTACTACCGCAAGGACCTGTTTGAAAGCCCCATCTACCGCAGGATGTATCACGAAACATACCGCCAGGAGCTCCGGCCGCCTCAGGATTTTAAAGAGTTCAACCAGATTGCCAGATTCTTCACCAAGGCATGCACCCCATCCTCTCCCGTGGAATACGGGGCTACCATGACACTTGGATCCACCGGCGTGGCCGGTTCCGAATACCTGGCCCGACTGTTCAGCCACCAGGAGAATCTTTATAACGAGGACTGCCGGGTCACCCTGAATTCCCCGGCGGCCATTGGTTCCCTCAGGGAGCTCATCGCCCTGAAGGAATACTCTGACCCCAAGTACTGTTCCTGGTGGACCAACACAGCCACTACCTTTGCAGGGGGCAATGTGGCCATGGCCATCCTCTACAGCAACTATGCCTCAGACCTTCTGAGCCATTCCTCCCGGGTAGCGGGAAATATCGGATATGCCCTGACGCCCGGCCGCAATCCAGTTATCGGAGGCGGTTCCCTGGGAGTGGCCAAGTATACCAAACGGCCGGAGGACGCCCTTTCCTTCATCAAATGGATGTGCAGCGAACCCGTGGCCTCCGCGGCCACGCTGCTGGGCAGCGTATCCCCCTGCCGTAAGTCCTATGACAATTACGAGATACTCAACACCTTCCCCTGGCTGAACCTGGCCAAGGACGGATTCGGCCTGGCCCATGGGCGCCGTACCCCCGAATTCTCCACCCAGCCCTTTGACGAGCGCAGCTTCCTCAGCATCATAGGCATGGCAGTGAAAAATGCCTACAGCCAGGTGATGACGCCGGAGGATGCCCTGAACTATGCACAAAAGCGCTATGACGAGCAATTCCTCCATACCGGTCCATAACAAAAGCGGGCATTAAGACAAAAGTTCCAGGCAGGTCCCCTGATTACAGGAGGCAGCCTGGAACTTCTATGTTAAAGTTAAAACACGTTTTAGCCGGCTTCGTCCGCTCCCCCTCTCAGCACAGCTTTGCCATGACAGACGCGGAAGTTTTTTCATTATTTACACTGCACTTGTCATAATATGTCCTGTAATATTCCGTGTACAGCATGTCAATCAGGAAAAGCTGGCTGATTTCCGCTGAGGAAGAGCCTGCCTGCAGCGGGCTTTCATTGGCCCCGCACAAGAGGGTCAGGTCCGCGTAAGCCGTAAGAGGCGACTTGATGAACCGGGTCACACAGACAATGGCCGCGCCTGCCTGCCTGGCCAGCTGGGCCACATGGATGGTGTCCTTGGTTGCCCCGGAATAGGAAAAGATAACAGCCACTTCGCCCCTGGACATGGTGGAGGCCATCATGGCCTGCATATGGGAATCAGGAGAACAGTAGACCTTTGGCTCAATCTTAAGAAATTTATCAGCTGCCTTCATGGCTGTTGTCATGCTGGTACCCACTCCGTAAAAGCAGATGCGTCCGGCCTTATGGAAGCACTCAACGACCCGCCGGAACACGTCCTCCTTTAACAGGGAATGAGTCTCCTTAAGGGCCTTTACATTGGAATTGAGAACCTTCTCCGCCACCTGGGAAAAAGAGTCCTCCAGGCTGATATCGCTCTCCATCTGTCCGAATCCCTGCTTTCCCTCATGAAGGCTCAGGGATAAAAGCATCTTGAATTCCTGGTAGCCTTTACAGTTCATGGTCTTGCAGAAGCGGAACACGCTGGTATCCCCCACCCCGCAGGCCTCGGCCAGCTCAGTGATGGACATGAACAGAACCTTCTTGGGGCTGCTCAGGATATAATCAGCCACCTTTTTCTCCGCCTTTGTAAACTGGTTATACCCGCCTCTTATTTTCAACAAAAAATCCTCTGCCATTTTCCTTCCTCCTTCTGCTGCCCGCCCTGTGAAAATTTAATTTACTCTTATTATAAAAAAAAATATTTCTTTTAGCAAGAAATGTAGTAGAATTAAATTAAATAATTGCCATTTTCAAAGAGGGGGGCTGTATTATGAGGCATATCTCAAAAAAGGAGCTTTTGTCCATCCCCAACCTGATGGGGTATTTCCGTTTAATTATGATTCCTGTGTTTGTGTGGCTGTACCTGAAGGCATCCACAGATGCAGACTATTACAGGGCTGCCATTGTCATGGGCATATCCTCCATCACAGACATGTTCGACGGAATGATCGCCAGAAAATTCAATATGATTACGGAGTTCGGCAAATTCCTGGACCCCCTAGCAGATAAGCTGACCCACGGCGCCATCCTGCTCTGTCTGTGGAGCCGTTATCCCCTGATTCTGCTCCTTCTGGTCCTGTTTGTGCTGAAAGAAGGCTTCATGCTAATCATGGGCGCCATCAAGCTCCGGGAAGGCAAGAAGTTAAACGGCGCCAAGTGGTTCGGCAAATGCTGTACCGCGCTTCTGTTCGTGGTGCTTTTCCTACTGCTGCTCTTCCCCCACATGTCACTTGTCACGGTCAATGTACTGATTTTGCTGTGCGCGGCAGCCATGTTCATCACCCTGCTTCTCTACATACCGGTATTTCGCAGCATGTAAGCGGTATAACATAGGGCTGGGGCCCGCCTGCAGCGGGGCCTGTCTGCACTTTACTGCCGCGCTTCCTTATATACTCTCTTAAGGGTAAAGCCCCTGCCTCTCACCTCATTAATCTGGTTGATAATCATAAAGGCCTCCGGGTCTTCATCCATGACCAGGTTGTTCAGCCTGGGCAGATCCCGCCTGGAAATCACCGCCAGAATCATTTCCTGCTCCCTGTGGAGATAACCGGTCTCCATATGCAGCAGGGAGGTACCGCAGTCAATGCGCTCCGCTATGAGGCGGTTGATCTCCTCATACCTTCTGCTGACAATCTTCACCTGTATTCTGGCATTTCCCGACATAAGGACCTGGTTAAGCACCATGGTATACACGATAATCAGTATGATACCGTAGAGAATGGCATGGGAATCAGCCTCAATCAGCTGAAGCCCCAGAACCACACAGTCCATGATATACAGAGTCATGGACACATTCACATCCAGCTTTTTCTTAAGCACCAGGGCAGGAATGTCCATGCCCCCTGTGGAGGCTCCTGCCCGCATCACTATACCGATCCCCCCGCCTATGAGCAGCCCCGCATAGAGCACTGCCACCAGCTTCTCTTCCAGCACAAATCCGCCAAATCCGCTTCCCTCCATCACCCCCAGCAAAACCGGGTAGATAATGGTGCTGAGTACGGTTGTCAGGGCAAACTGTTTACCCAGCACCCATGCCCCCAGCAGAAACATGGCCACGTTAAACACGCTGACAAAAAGGCTGATGGGGATGCCAAGGCTATGGTTCACAAACAGGGCCAGTCCCGTGGTTCCTCCTGTAATGAGACCGTTCGGCACAATGAACAGCACCACTGCTGCCGCGTACATCATATTTCCCACCAAAATTTCTCCCAGACTGAATACAATCTTAGCCGTCGTTTTTTTCTTTTCCATGATTTTAGTCCTTTCTCACTGCACCGGAATGAATTCCCAAATTAAAAGACGGCAGATTTCTCTGCCGTCCTGATGTCTCAAATCTTCTATATATAAACACCCGGTTCCGCCGGGGCCTTCTTCTGTATGCTTTCAGTACCATCATGTTCTGCGCGCTCTCTGTTTCGTATAATGAATCCTGCATTTTATGGTAGCATGTTTCCCCAAACCTGTCAAGAGCCCCTTCCATCCGTCCATCCCATGTGCTAAACTGTAAGTATAAGAAACCATGTAAGAAGCGCTCAATAGAAGGAGGTATACCTATGAAAAAACTGATTCGCTGCGCCAACCAGTACATCTGGGAGTCCGACTGGAAGACCATCGGACTGTTAAAATTCTGTCTCCTGTCCCTGGGCATCTGCGTCGGCATGGCAGTGCCGGAGGAAAAGAAAAAGACGGTCCTCAGAGCCGCCTTTCTGTCCTTTGTCATAAGCTATATCCCTCTTATGGCCAAATTCATCCGGATTATATGGTCTGATGAGGGCGACTGGTAGGCTCCCCCGTTCCATGCAGCAGAGGGTCCCGGTTCAGCACCTTCAGATAAATGCCGCAGAGCAGGATTTGCAGCAATGTGGAGGCCGGCGTGGCCAGACCGATTTTAAATAAGGACACCGGAACCAGACGGCTCATGAGATAGGACACCGGTATGCGGACACCGAAGGCTCCCGCGATTCCCTGAAACATGACAAAGGCGGTCCTTCCGCATCCGTTAAAGAAACCTGTCATGCAGAACATGAAGGATACCAGCAGACAGTCAATGGCATAGGCCCGCAGATAATCTGCCGCCGCCAGCACCACCTCCCGGTCCCTGGAGAACACACCAGCCAGCAGATCTCCGTGGAAAAATGAAAAATACGCCAGGAACACGCCCACTCCCAGAGAAGTGAGTATACCATATGCAAGGGCCCGTTTGGCCCGTTCCGGTCTCCTGGCGCCGATATTCTGGGCCACAAAAGCCGACATGGCCTGCCCGTAGGCAGATGGCACCAGCAGCACAAAACCGCAGAGTTTTTCAGCCACGCCTACACCGGCCGAAGGAATGACTCCCAGGGTATTGACAATGGCTGATATAACCAGGAAGGATATGGACACCAGCACATCCTGAAAAGCAATGGGGAAACCCAGCTTCACCACCCGGCCGGCCAGCTGCCTGTCATAACGAACGCTCTCCTTGCGAAAAGCAAAGGGGAGCTTCTGTTTTCTGATAATCAGGATTGACAGCACCACGCTGACCGCCTGGGCAAACACCGTGGCTATGGCTGCTCCCGCAGAAGCCATGTGGAATACCCCAACCAACAACAGGTCCCCTGCGATATTCACCAGGCAGGCAATGGACACGGATATGAGGGGAAGCCTGGAATTTCCCAGTCCCCTGAATATGCTTCCCAGCAGATTGTAGGCCACGATAAACAGCGAGCCCGCGGAACAGATTTTCACATACACCGCGGTACTGTCAAATGCCTCTTTCGGCGCCCGCATCCATGCGGTGCAGGGAACTGCCAGAAACTGCATGACCGCAGTCACCGCCAGACCGATGACAGCAAATATCCATATGCTGGCGCCCATAACCCGGCCAGCCTCCTCAGGCTGCCCCTCCCCAATCTTCCTGCCCAAAAGAATGGTGGTTCCCATAGCCAGTCCTACGATGGCCGTAGTTATGGTCTGCATGATCCAGCTGCCCGTGGACACCGCGGACACCTCCGCCGCATGGCTGAACTGCCCCACAATCATCATGTCAACAGCCCCATACATGGTCTGCAAAAACAAAGCAGCCAGCACAGGCAGCGCAAAACCCATAAGAGATGTGAGAATGTTTCCCTCTGTCAAACTGTGCGGTCTGCTCATAATACCCCCTGTCTATCCCCAATTTTACTCTGTCAAATCAGCTTTATCCCCAAAAACATACTGTTTTCGCACAAAAAGCCGGAATCAGCATACCACATAGCCCCCTGGCTGTCAACATTCTGTATAAATACCACATTTATACTTGATAATTTTTATCTACTTTGCTATAATAGTATATAAGAATTGTTACAATTTTAACAATAAGGTGATAACACTATGATGATAACACGCGAATCCGATTATGCAATCCGCATTATCCGCGCCCTGAAGGACGGGGAACTGCTTCCCCTGGAACAGATATGCCAGCGGGAACTGGTGCCGAAACAGTTTGCATACAAGATACTGAAAAAGCTGGAGCGTTCCGGCCTGGTATCCATACGCAGGGGCGCCGGAGGCGGATGTATTCTGAACCGAAGCCTGGCGGATCTGACCCTCCTGGATATCATTAAGGCGGCGGACGAGGAATTTTTTCTTAATCCCTGCCTGGACAGTCAATACCAGTGCGGCTATGCCGCCAGTTTTGACGGCTGCAAAGTTCACTGTGAACTGGCAAGAGTCCAGCGTGTGCTGGAGGAGGAATTGAAACGCACCTCTTTGGACAGGCTCTTTAACAAATCCGGCTGATACATCTATTTTTATTTGCCCCTAAAGTGGATAATTTTTATCCACTTTATGATATTCAAACCTACGCAAACCATATATTTCAACAGGAGGTATCCATCATGAATCATTGTTACAGCTGCACAACCTGTAAAAGCGCAGACAAACCACTGGAATGTTACATAGCAGGTCTCCCCATGGAAACATCCCACCACCGTGTGGAAGGACAGTCCGTCAAATGCGGCTTCGGTCTCCAGGGCGTATGCTGCCGCCTCTGTTCCAACGGCCCCTGCCGTATCACGCCTGAGGCCCCTCACGGAATCTGCGGTGCTTCCGCCGACGTAATCGTGGCCAGGAATTTTCTCCGCGCAGTGGCAGCAGGATCAGGCTGCTATATCCACGTAGTGGAGACCACTGCCCTTAATTTAAAGGAGACCGCACTTTCCGGCGGAGCCTTAAAAGGGATGAATGCCCTGGAACATCTCTGCCAGCTATTCAGAATCCCCCAGGGCGACCCACACACCCGCGCCGCAGCCGTGGCCCAGGCAGTCCTGGACGATTTGTACCTTCCCGACTACACTCCCATGAAGCTCCAGCAGAAGCTGTCATACGCTCCCCGTCTGGCCAAGTGGAACGAATTAGGAATCCTGCCCGGAGGCGCCAAATCCGAGGTCTGCGCCGGCGTGGTGAAATGTTCCACCAACCTGAACTCGGACCCCACAGACATGCTGCTTCACTGTCTCAAGCTGGGCATTTCCACCGGCGTATACGGTCTGATGCTGACCAACCTGCTGAATGACGTCATGCTGGGCGAGCCCGAAATCACCCCTGCCCCGGTTGGCCTTGGGGTGATTGACCCGGACTACATCAATATCATGATTACCGGACATCAGCACTCCATCTTCGTCCATCTCCAGGAACAGCTTAAGAAGCCGGAGGTCCAGGAGCTGGCAAAGGCAGCAGGGGCCAGGGGATTCCGGCTGGTGGGATGCACCTGTGTGGGCCAGGACCTGCAGCTTCGGGGCGTTCATTACCAGGACATCTTCAGCGGCCACGCAGGCAACAACTACACCAGCGAGGCTGTCCTGGCCACCGGTGCCATCGACGCCGTGCTCAGTGAATTCAACTGTACCCTTCCCGGCATTGAACCCATCTGCGACCGTCTGAACATCCGGCAGATCTGCCTGGATGACGTGGCAAAGAAGCAGAATGCAGCGCTGAAACCCTTTGTGTTTGAGGACAGGGAGCGCATCAGCCGGGAAATCCTGGACGAGATACTGGAATCCTACAAAAACCGCAGGGCCCGGGTGCCCTTAAACCTCCTTCCGGAACACGGCAATACCAACACCATCACAGGCGTCAGCGAGGTATCCCTGAAAAAGTTCCTGGGCGGCAGCTGGAAGCCTCTCATCGACCTCATTGCTTCCGGGGATATCAAGGGAATCGCCGGTGTGGTGGGATGCTCCAACCTGACGGCAGGCGGCCATGACATCCTGACCGTGGAGCTGACCAAAGAACTCATTGCCAGGGATATCCTGGTCCTGACCGCGGGATGTTCCTCAGGCGGCCTGGAAAACTGCGGCCTCATGACCCCGGAGGCAGCCAGCCTGGCAGGTCCAAAGCTTCGGGCAGTCTGTGAGTCCCTAGGCATCCCTCCCGTGCTTAATTTCGGCCCCTGTCTGGCCATCGGGAGACTGGAGATGGTGGCCACGGAACTGGCCCTGGCCCTTAACGTGGACATTCCCCAGCTTCCCCTGGTGCTCTCGGCCGCCCAGTGGCTGGAGGAACAGGCGCTGGCAGACGGCGCCTTCGGACTGGCCCTGGGTCTTCCCCTTCACCTGGGACTTCCCCCCTTTATCACAGGCAGCAGCCTGGTGACAAAGATCCTCACAGAGGACATGAAGGCCCTTACCGGCGGACAGATCATTGTAAACAGCCATGCAGGTGAATCCGCGGACATTCTAGAACAAATCATCATGGACAAACGACAGGCACTGAATATATAGGAGGGCGGCTATGAAACGGATATGGATTGACGCCGGCAGGTGCGATGGCTGCCTGAACTGCACACTTGCCTGCATGAATGCCCACAGGGCAGATAAAGGCAGCATATATGATTTGGATCTGACAGATCCTGCCAACGAAAGCCGCAACTTCATCCGCCGGCAGCCGGACGGTTCCTACCGCCCCATCTTCTGCCGCCACTGTGATGAACCGGAATGTGTGAATTCCTGCATGAGCGGCGCCCTTTCAAAGAACCGGGAAACAGGAATCGTGGAATACGATGAAAAACAGTGCGCCGGATGTTTCATGTGCGTAATGAACTGCCCCTTTGGCGTCCTTAAACCCGACAATACAGCCCGCAGCCGCATCATCAAATGTGATTTCTGCAAGGACAGCGGCAGCGAACCCAGCTGTGTAAAGGCATGTCCCAAAAAGGCAATCTGGATTGAGGAGGTGGAGTCATGAGATATGTTATCGCAGGAGCCGGCCCGGCCGGCATCAGCGCAGCCAAGACCCTGCGCCAGCTGGACAGGGACGGTGAAATCGTCCTGGTATCGAAGGATGACCAGGTCCATTCCCGCTGTATGCTTCACAAATACCTGGGCGGTGAGCGGGACGCAGAAGGAATCAGCTTTATTCCGCCCGGCTTCTTTAAACAGAACAACATAACCTGGTATCCAGGAAGGGCAATGGTCCGGCTGGACTGCGCTGAGAGGCGCATCCTCTTAGATGACGGCACCTTCCTCCCCTATGACCGGCTTCTCCTGGCAACCGGCGCCTATTACCTTCTGCCCCCTGTACCCGGACTTAAGGAGGCTGAAAATGTGTACGGCTTCCGCGATCTGTCCGATGCCCTGGCCATTGACAAGGCCGTGAGACCAGGGGCCAGGGCAGTGATAATCGGCTCCGGCCTGGTGGGTATGGACGCAGCCTATGCCCTTATGGAGCGGGGAATCTCCCCGGTAATCGTGGAGATGGCCGGCCGGATCCTTCCCCTCCAGCTGGATGCCGAAGCTGCGTCTGAGTACCAGAGACTCTTTGAACACCACGGATGCAGCTTCCGGCTGGCAGCCAGGGCAAGCCGGACCCGTCTGGATTCCCGGGGCAATGTAAGCGCCCTGGTTCTGGAGGACGGCGAAGAACTGGCCTGTGACTTCATCATTGCGGCGGCAGGTGTACGCCCGGAAATCCGTTTCCTGGAGCATTGCAGCGTGGAGACGGGCAGGGCCGTCACAGTGGACCAGTATCTCTCTACCTCTGTTCCCGGAGTCTACGGGGCCGGGGATGTGTGCGGCCTGTCCGGCATATGGCCCAACGCCATGAAGCAGGGCGCCGTGGCTGCCAAAAACATGTACGGCATACCCACTCCCTACGAGGACACATATGCCATGAAGAACACCATGAACTTCTTCGGCCTGCCGGCCCTTTGCATTGGCGACATCAACCGCCTGGACAGCCACACTCTGGTCATAACAGAGGAGGACAGCCAAAACTACAGAAAAGCCCTGGTGGAGGACGGCGTACTGAAAAGCATACTGATGGTGGGAAATATATCAGGCAGCGGTATTTACCAGTATCTGATAAAAAACCAGATAAAACTACCGTCCGCCGACCGGAGCATCTTCAGGCTGTCATTTGCCGACTTCTATGGATTTGACACGTCAAAGGGATCCTATACATGGGACACGGACCTGTGCTGCGGTTAAGTTTCATTCCAGATATCACAAAACCCCCGGAAGATACATCTTCCGGGGGAATTTTACTGTTTGGGCACAATATCAATTCAGATATATTATTTTATGATTTTAGCGTATAAGCTTGCCGAAATTATTCAACGATGCTTACAACTCTACCAGAACCAACGGTTCTTCCGCCTTCACGGATAGCGAAACGAAGACCCTGCTCCATAGCTACTGGATGAATCAGCTCTACGGTCATCTCTACGTTATCGCCAGGCATACACATCTCAACACCCGCTGGCAGATCGCAAACGCCAGTAACGTCAGTTGTTCTGAAGTAGAACTGTGGACGATAGTTGTTGAAGAAAGGAGTATGACGGCCGCCCTCGTCCTTTGTCAGAACGTAAACCTGAGCGGTAAACTTGTTGTGGCACTTAACAGAACCTGGCTTGCACAGACACTGTCCTCTTTCGATTTCAGTTCTCTGAACGCCACGCAGCAGAGCGCCGATGTTGTCGCCAGCCTGAGCCTCGTCAAGCAGCTTACGGAACATCTCGATACCAGTAACAACGCTCTTACGAACATCCTCATGGATACCGATGATTTCAACTTCGTCATTCAGGTGCAGAGTACCACGCTCTACTCTACCGGTAGCAACAGTACCACGGCCGGTAATGGTAAATACGTCCTCTACAGGCATCAGGAATGGCTTGTCTGTTTCACGAACTGGGTCTGGTACCCACTCGTCAACAGCCTTCATGAGCTCAAGAATCTTGTCGCCCCACTCGCTCTTAGGATCTTCCAGAGCCTTCAGAGCAGAACCCTGAACTACAGGAGTGTCATCGCCTGGGAACTCATATTCATTCAGCAGGTCTCTGATTTCCATTTCTACTAATTCAAGCAGCTCTGGATCATCAACCATGTCGCACTTATTCATAAATACAACGATATAAGGAACGCCTACCTGACGGGACAGCAGGATGTGCTCTCTTGTCTGAGCCATAACACCATCAGTAGCAGCTACAACCAGGATAGCGCCGTCCATCTGAGCAGCACCAGTGATCATGTTCTTTACGTAGTCAGCATGTCCTGGGCAGTCAACGTGTGCGTAGTGTCTGTTCTCTGTCTCATACTCAACGTGTGCAGTAGAGATAGTGATTCCACGCTCTCTCTCTTCTGGAGCCTTATCGATATTCTCGAAAGCAACAGCCTCGCCGGTACCTAATCTCTCATGAAGAGTCTTTGTGATTGCTGCGGTTAAAGTTGTTTTACCATGGTCAACGTGTCCGATGGTACCAATGTTACAATGAGGTTTGTTTCTTTCAAACTTAGCTTTAGCCATTTTATAACGTCCTCCTTAATTTGCGCCCTGTATAATGGGCTATTATAGTTAATGTCAGGCTATCAACCATTATATTCTATTTTCCTTTAGTTTACAAGCCTTTTATCAAGAATCTATCTTATTTCTTATGGTCGGAAAGTACTTTTTCCTGTACATTCTTCGGAACTGGTTCATACTTGTCAAAGAACATGGAATAGTTTCCGCGTCCCTGTGTTCTGGAACGAAGATCCGTAGAATAACCGAACATTTCTGACAGCGGAACGTATGCGCGGACCATCTTGCCGCCTCCGATGTCTTCCATACCCTCGATACGTCCACGGCGTGAGTTGATATCACCGATAACATCACCCATGTAGTCTTCCGGCATGGTTACTTCCACCTTCATGATAGGCTCAAGCAGGATTGGGTTGCCCTTGTGCATAGCTTCCTTGAATGCCATGGAACCGGCAATGTGGAATGCCATCTCAGAGGAGTCAACCTCATGGTAAGAACCGTCGTATACATCAGCGTGAACGCCCAGTACTGGGAATCCGCCAAGGATACCGGTCTTGCATGCCTCTTCAATACCCTCGCCTACAGCAGGGATGTATTCCTTCGGAATAGCACCGCCCACAACGGAAGAAGTGAACTTGAAGGTCTCTTCTGCGTTTGCTTCCATTGGTGTAAAGTGAACCTTACAGTGACCGTACTGTCCACGTCCACCGGACTGCTTCGCATACTTGCTGTCAACATCAACAGCCTTGGTAAATGTCTCCTTGTAAGCAACCTGAGGCGCGCCTACGTTTGCCTCAACGTTGAACTCACGGAGCAGACGGTCAACAATGATGTCCAGATGGAGCTCGCCCATACCGGAGATAATGGTCTGGCCAGTCTCTTCATCGGTACGCACACGGAAGGTCGGATCCTCCTCAGCCAGCTTAACCAGCGCATCGCCCATCTTATCCTGGCTTGCTTTGGTCTTTGGCTCGATAGCGATATCAATAACCGGCTCTGGGAATTCCATGGACTCCAGGATAACCGGATTCTTCTCGTCACAGATGGTATCGCCGGTGGAAGTCACCTTAAATCCAACTGCAGCTGCGATATCGCCGGAGTAAACCCTATCCAGCTCGTTTCTCTTGTTGGCATGCATCTGAAGAATACGTCCAACACGCTCCTTCTTGCCCTTGGTTGCGTTCAGTACGTAAGAACCGGAGTTCAGGCTTCCTGAATACACGCGGAAGAATGCCAGCTTACCCACAAATGGGTCGGTCATGATTTTGAATGCAAGAGCAGCAAACGGCTCATCATCAGAGGAATGACGCTCAACCTCGTTGCCGTCCAGGTCAGTACCCTTAATGGAAGGGATGTCTAACGGTGAAGGCATAAATTCAATAACTGCATCCAGTAACTTCTGAACGCCTTTATTTCTGTAAGCAGTACCGCAGCATACCGGAATAGCGGCACACTCGCAGGTAGCTTTCCTTAAGGCTTTCTTAAGGTCATCATTGCTGGGCTCCTCGCCCTCCAGATATGTCATCATTAAATCGTCATCCAGCTCGCAGATTTTCTCTACTAACTCGGAACGGTATAACTCGGCATCATCCTGCATATCCTCAGGGATATCAATGATGGATATATCGTCGCCCTTATCATCATTATAGATGTAGGCTTTCATTTCAAACAGGTCAATGATTCCTTTGAAATCATCTTCCTTGCCGATTGGCAGCTGAATGCAGATTGCATTCTTGCCAAGTCTGGTCTTAATCTGGTCTACTGCGCCGTAGAAATTCGCACCCAGAATGTCCATCTTGTTGATGAAGGCCATACGAGGTACGTTGTAGGTGTCTGCCTGACGCCAAACGTTCTCAGACTGTGGCTCTACACCGCCCTTTGCACAGAACACGCCTACAGCGCCGTCCAGTACACGTAGGGAACGCTCAACCTCAACAGTGAAGTCAACGTGTCCTGGAGTATCAATGATGTTGATACGATGCTCTAATGCACCTGGCTTCGGCTTGCAGTTTTCCTGCAGGGTCCAGTGACAAGTGGTTGCAGCGGAAGTAATGGTGATACCTCTCTCCTGCTCCTGAGCCATCCAGTCCATGGTAGCAGTACCTTCATGGGTATCGCCAATTTTATAGTTTACACCAGTGTAATACAGAATACGCTCAGTCGTTGTGGTTTTACCAGCATCGATATGGGCCATGATTCCGATATTCCTGGTTCTCTCCAATGGATATTCTCTTCCAGCCAAGGGATTTTCCTCCTTAAATAATCAAACAGGTTAAACACATTCCAAAGATTAGAAGCGGAAATGTGAAAATGCCTTGTTTGCCTCTGCCATCTTGTGCATGTCTTCTTTCTTCTTTACAGATGCACCTGTGTTGTTGGCAGCATCCATGATTTCATTTGCCAGTCTGTCTTTCTGGGTCTTCTCGCCTCTCTTGCGGGAGTAGAGGGTAATCCAGCGAAGAGCCAGAGTCTGTCTCCTCTCAGGCCTAACCTCGATAGGTACCTGGTAGGTAGCTCCACCGATACGTTTTGCCTTAACTTCCAGAACAGGCATGATGTTGTTCATTGCTTCTTCAAAAACTTCCATAGCGTCCTTGCCGGTTGTCTCTGCAACACGGTCAAAAGCGCCGTATACAATTTTCTGCGCAACACCCTTCTTACCATCTAACATAATGTTGTTAATCAGCTTGGTAACAACCTTGTTATTGTAGATTGGGTCTGCCAGAACGTCTCTTTTCTGAGTATGTCCTTTACGTGGCACGTTACTTCCCTCCTTAATAGAACTGTAAAGACCTGCGCTGCAGATCCCTTACAGCGTTTCATTAGATCATAGGTACTCGTGCTTTGAGTGCTTAGCGAGGTCTCTCACGAGCTTAGCAATCAAGCACACCTGCGAAGCGGGCGCGTCTTTAAACGCGGCACTGAGCATGGTGCCTGCTGCTGTTTTTCCTCTGCACCTTCCACACGTTCATGCACGGTACTACAATATATAATCCTGCAACCTACAGGTCAATATCATCATTCCGGCACAATTCCTACAAATCAAATCTGCGGTCTAACTAAATTATTTCTTCTCTTTTGGCCTCTTAGCGCCGTATTTGGAACGGGCCTGCCTTCTGTTTGCAACACCTGCTGTATCCAGTGTACCTCTTACGATATGATATCTGGTACCTGGAAGATCCTTTACTCTTCCTCCACGGATCAGTACAACACTATGCTCCTGAAGGTTGTGACCTTCTCCTGGAATGTAGCTTGTAACTTCGATGCCATTGGAAAGACGTACTCTGGCAATCTTTCTGAGTGCTGAGTTAGGCTTCTTAGGGGTAGCTGTCTTAACAGCTGTACACACACCACGCTTCTGTGGAGCAGAAACCTCTGTAGCCTTCTTCTGTAAGGAGTTGTAACCCCTCTGCAGAGCAGGTGCAGTAGACTTCTTAACGCTGGTCTGTCTTCCCTTTCTCACTAACTGGTTAAATGTTGGCATTCTTTTCACCTCCTGTGATATTGTCTGCGGTTGCTGTATATCAGCTTTTTGCGCACGAAAACATTACGTGTTTCAGCACGCCATATCATTATATACACGCAAAAAAATTCTGTCAAGGAATTTCTTTATTTTTTCGCAATTTCCGGCACCAACGGGCTTAAAACACGCCCAAAAGAGCTGTATATGCCAGCGTAACTGCAAAAAACACCAGAATCATGGGAATGTTTCTCCTTACCAGGGCGCCGATATCCACTTTAAAGCATTCTGCGGCAATGAACAGGCATACATGGGTAGGGGATACCTGCATGGCTGCATAGGCAGAACTCATGAGCAGTACCAGCAGGGGAACGCCTGCGTCCGGCATGGCCGCCATGGCCATGGGCATGCACAGCGGTATGATGGCGTTGGAACCGCTGATAATGGTGCCGAAGAAAAATATCAGGGCAAATACCATGGGAAGGGGAATGGGCAGACCTCCGAAAAATACAGGCAGTTCATGGATGACCCCCGTATAGGTAATAATGTCCTTAAACATCATAATTAATATAGTATTAAAAATGATGATTGGCTCAAACGCAGTCCTGAACATAGGCTTTATCTCCCATGGCTTCAGATGGTCCACAAAAATATTGAGGACGGCTGCCATCGGTGTCGCCACATAAACCGGTATGTCAAAGGCAATAATCAGCACTACAATCAATATGATGGACCACAGACTCTTAAACAGCATAACCGCCGCCTTTTTCCCGCCTTCCTCCGTCTTCTGTCCCGTGGACCTGGGTACCTTTCTGAGATAGAACATGTGCCCGATAAAGAACAGAGCAGCCACCAGCGGCAGCATGGCAAGTACGAATTCCCCTGCTCCCACGCCAGACACAGCCAGCGCTATCAATATGGAGGAATAGGTGGGCAGAAAGCTCTCCGGTATATGGCGGTAAAAACTGGTGACACAGGTCATGTCCTCATTGCTCAGATAATCCTGGCATGATGACCTGACAATCTCCGCGCATATGGTCATGGCACCCGCCGAGGGAAGCAGGCCGATGACCGCAGGTGCCGCGGACGCATTTACCCTGCGGTTGTTAAACAGCCAGTTTAAGGACTGTTCTGCCTGCTTTAAGCGGTTCCTGCGTTCCAGCATACGCTGGAGGAAGGTGATAAAGTAAAAGCTCAGGACCACTGTAACCGTGTCCTTGCTGACCATGGACCTTCCCATGATGGAAAGGGTGTCAGGTACACGGATACCGTACAGAACCAGGGCCGCCGCCAGTCCGCCTGAAATGGCCCAGAACAAAGGACGCTTCATCCACAGGATGGCAATGATTACAACGAACACGAAACAGAGCTTCATTATTAATATATTCATTTCTTATTCTCCCATACACATTATTACAGCTGCCATGATATAATCCTACCATGGCAGCTGCCTTGACTGCTACTTATTTTTCAGATTCATTTTTCTTCTGGCCGCCCCCTATGTAGCTTTCATTAGTTTGTCAATAAAAGATTGTCGCTTTCACGCACAAATGTTAATATCTTTCTGGAGGTATGAACATGGGATTCAACGAGTATTTAAAGCTGTTACTATTAGAAAAAAATATGAAGCTGGCAGATTTGTGCCGCATGGCAGGCATACAGACCTCTCTCATGTCCGAATATATAAACGGCAGGAAAAGTCCTACCACCGGCAATGCCATCCTGATTGCCGATGTCCTTAACATTTCCCTGGATAATCTGGCAGGCAGAAAGTGGAATACCTGCTGCGATCATAAAAAGCCTGGTACGTATACCGGTGAATATACGGGTGAATACACAGATGAATTAAGGGAGACATTGCATAAATTGACAGAAAAGGAATGTATCTTTGTCATGGATGTTATCAAGGCGCTGAAGCAGCATCTGCAATGAAAAAAAGGCCGGGGCGCGAAGCTCTGGCCTTATCAGTATATATATTTATATCATTTTTCTCTGGTATCATTTTTCTCTGGTACCATTTTTCTCCGGTACCGTTCCTCTATGATTACATACCTGAACCGGCTCGGACTAACTTGATCTTTTCACGTGCCTTTTATCTTACCGTCCCATGTACGTATCATATACGTATCATGTACGCCCCATGTCCATCCGCAAAAAAACTCCGGGAAGAAACATACACTGTTCCTTCCCGGAGCATGATTACTATATGGTCTCTATCGTTTCTATGGTCTCTGTCTATTCTTCCTCTACTGCATCGTCCTCTTCATCCACATCAGCCATATCGTCCATTCCCAGAACTTCCTCTGCAACATTGTCCTCGGTGAGTCCGCTGCTGCTCTCATCCTCGGAAGAAAGCACCAGTTCATCGTCATCAGACAGCAGGATTTCATCTGAAATCAAATCGTCTGTGTCCAGCTTCACCTTGCGGTAACGCTTCATGCCGGTACCTGCCGGAATCGGCTTACCGATGATAACATTCTCCTTCAGGCCAATCAGGTGGTCAACCTTGCCGTTGATGGCTGCCTCGGTCAAGACCTTGGTGGTCTCCTGGAAGGATGCGGCTGACAAGAAGGAATCTGTTGCCAGGGATGCCTTGGTGATACCCAGCATGACCTGTCTGCCTTCTGCCGGCTTCTTGCCGTCGGCAATCAGAGCCTCGTTCATCTCGTTGTAATCCAGAACATCCATGGATACGCCCGGCAGCACATCGCTGTCGCCGCTCTCCTCGATCTTGATTTTCTTAAGCATCTGGTGAACAATCATCTCAATATGCTTATCGTTGATTTCCACACCCTGGAGGCGGTATACACGCTGTACTTCCTGGAGCATGTAATCCTGCACCGCACGGACACCCTTGATTTTCAGGATATCGTGGGGGTTGATGCTGCCTTCTGTCAGCTCATCGCCGGCTTCCAGCACCTGGCCGTCCAGTACCTTGATTCTGGAACCGTAAGGAATCAGATAGGTCTTGGCATTGCCGGTCTCATTGTCGGTTACCGTAATCTCGCGCTTCTTCTTGGTATCCTTAATCTGCACCACGCCGCCAAACTCGGTAATGATGGCAAGACCCTTTGGCTTACGGGCCTCAAAAAGCTCCTCCACACGGGGAAGACCCTGTGTGATGTCGCCGCCGGCCACGCCGCCCGTATGGAACGTACGCATGGTAAGCTGTGTACCAGGCTCACCGATGGACTGTGCCGCGATGATACCGACAGCCTCGCCCACCTGTACAGGCTGGCCTGTTGCCATGTTGGCGCCGTAACACTTGGCACACACACCAATATGGGACTTACAGCTGAGGACGGTACGAATCTTCACAGACTTGCGTCCTGTCTTATTCAGCACCTTCATAACAGCTGCGGCGCGCTTCGGTGTACACATATGGTTAGCCTTAACCACAACCTCTCCTGTATCCGGGTCAGTGATGGTCTCAGCGATATAGCGTCCTGTGATTCTCTCTTCCAGGTCCTCGATGACTTCATTTCCATCCATAAAGGCCTTGATTTCCATAAATGGGATATCCCTGCCCTCGCAGCAGTCCACTTCACGGATAATCAAATCCTGTGATACGTCTACCAGACGTCTGGTCAGGTAACCTGAGTCAGCCGTACGCAGAGCCGTATCGGACAGACCTTTACGCGCTCCATGAGCTGAGATAAAGTACTCCAATACGTCCAGTCCCTCACGGAAGTTGGATTTGATAGGAAGCTCAATGGTATGACCGGTGGTATCCGCCATCAGTCCTCGCATACCTGCCAGCTGCTTGATCTGCTTATCAGAACCACGGGCTCCGGAGTCAGCCATCATGTAGATGTTGTTGTACTTATCCAGGCCGGTCAGCAGGTCATGTGTCAGCTGATCATCGGTGGTCTTCCATGTCTCGATAACCTCTTTGTAGCGCTCTTCCTCAGTGATGAGTCCGCGGCGGTAGTTTTTCGCAATGCGGTCCACAGTTGCCTGTGCTTCCTCAATCAGCTTGGGTTTGCTCTCAGGCACGGTCATATCGGAAATAGAAACGGTCATGGCCGCCCTGGTGGAATATTTATAACCAATGGCCTTGATATCATCCAGGGTAACGGCTGTCTGGGTTGCGCCGTGTACGTTAATGACCTTCTCAAGAATCTGCTTTAACTGCTTTTTGGCAACGTGGAAATCCACTTCCAGCTTCAGCTCGTTCTCCGGAATACTTCTGTCCACAAATCCCAGATCCTGAGGAATGATTTCATTGAAAATGAAACGTCCGATAGTGGAGTCAATGGTCCCTGTCTTCACCGTGCCGTCGGACATGGTCTTGCTGACCCTTACCTTAACCCGTGAATGAAGGGTTGCCTCCTGGTTCTCATATGCCAGGATCGCCTCGTTGACGCTCTTAAATACCATGCCCTCGCCCTTTGCTCCCGGACGCTCCTGGGTCAGGTAATAGATACCAAGCACCATATCCTGGGAAGGAACAGCCACAGGACCGCCGTCAGAAGGCTTTAACAGGTTGTTAGGGCTTAAAAGCAGGAAACGGCACTCTGCCTGGGCCTCTACGGACAGCGGCAGATGGACAGCCATCTGGTCGCCGTCGAAGTCAGCGTTGAAGGCCGTACACACCAGAGGATGCAGCTTGATGGCCTTGCCCTCTACCAGGATAGGCTCAAAGGCCTGGATACCCAGTCTGTGCAGGGTAGGGGCACGGTTCAGCATAACAGGATGCTCTTTGATAACATCCTCCAGCACATCCCATACCTCCGGCTGCAGTCTCTCTACCATCTTCTTGGCATTCTTTATATTGTGGGCGGTTCCGTTGGAAACCAGCTCCTTCATAACAAAGGGCTTAAACAGCTCAATGGCCATTTCCTTAGGAAGACCGCACTGATATATCTTAAGTTCAGGTCCAACCACGATAACGGAACGTCCGGAATAGTCCACACGCTTTCCAAGCAGGTTCTGACGGAAACGTCCCTGCTTACCCTTTAACATATCGGAAAGGGACTTAAGGGCTCTATTGCCCGGGCCGGTCACAGGCCTGCCGCGGCGTCCGTTGTCAATCAGGGCATCCACTGCCTCCTGAAGCATACGCTTTTCGTTGCGGACAATGATGTCAGGAGCGCCCAGCTCCAGCAGTCTTGCCAGACGGTTGTTCCTGTTGATGATTCTTCTGTATAAGTCATTTAAATCAGAGGTGGCGAAACGTCCGCCGTCCAGCTGTACCATGGGACGGATATCCGGGGGGATAACAGGAATCACATCCATAATCATCCACTCAGGACGGTTGCCTGAGGTAAGGAATGCCTCCACTACCTCCAGCCTCTTGATAATTCTGGCGCGCTTCTGTCCGGTGGAATCCGCCAGCGCCCTTCTGAGGTCTGCGGAATCCTTTTCCAGATTAATGGCCCTCAGCAGCTCCTGGATGGCCTCAGCGCCCATTCCCACGCGGAAACCGCCGGTGCCGCCGTACTTCTCCACTTCCTCCCTGTACTCCTTCTCAGACAGGACCTGCTTATACTGCAGGCTGGTGGAACCCGGATCCAGAACAATATAGGATGCAAAGTACAGCACCTTCTCCAGCGTCCTGGGGGAGATGTCCAGAATCAGACCCATACGGCTGGGAATTCCCTTAAAATACCATATATGGGATACGGGAGCAGCCAGCTTGATGTGGCCCATACGCTCTCTACGGACACTTGCCTTTGTCACTTCTACGCCGCAGCGGTCGCAGATAACACCTTTATAACGAATCTTTTTATATTTACCGCAATGACACTCCCAGTCCTTACTAGGCCCGAAGATTCTCTCACAGAACAGACCGTCCTTCTCGGGCTTAAGTGTCCTGTAGTTGATGGTCTCCGGCTTCTTCACCTCGCCATGGGACCACTCCAGAATCTTATCAGGGGAGGCCAGACCAATCTTAATGGCATCAAATGTCATTGGATGATAAGTTTCATTAGTTTCTGGCATGAGCATTTACTCCCTTCTATTCTTCGTCTTCACCGTCAGCAGCTTCATCCAGGAACAAATCATCCTCGTCATCAGCCTCTTCGGTGTAATCATCGGCGCTTACTTCTTCTTCCTCCTCCACAGCTACCAGCTCGCTATCCTTGAATTCCTGTTCCTGATAGCCAAACTGTGCATAGGATTCCTTCTCCTCGAAGCGGCGCTCGCCCTCTAACATGGCGCGCAGCTCTGTATCGCCGTAATCAATATTCTCATTCATCTCGACCTCGGTGCCGTCATCCCTCAGTACCTGTACATCCAGGCCCAGGGACTGCATCTCCTTAAGGAGCACCTTAAAGGACTCCGGTACGCCCGGCTCAGGGATATTCTCTCCCTTGATGATGGCTTCGTAGGTCTTCACACGGCCCACAACGTCGTCCGACTTAACGGTCATGATTTCCTGCAGGGTATAGGAAGCGCCATATGCCTCCAGTGCCCAAACCTCCATCTCTCCGAAACGCTGTCCGCCGAACTGGGCCTTACCGCCCAGAGGCTGCTGTGTAACCAGGGAGTAAGGGCCGGTTGAACGCGCATGGATCTTATCGTCAACCAGATGGTGCAGCTTCAGGTAGTGCATGTGTCCGATGGTAACAGCGCCGTCAAAGTACTCGCCGGTACGTCCGTCTCTCAGGCGGACCTTACCGTCACGGCTGATGGGCACACCCTTCCAAAGCTCCCTGTGCTCCAAATGGGCGCCCAGGTAGTCGATAACAGAAGGCTTCAGCAGGTCTTCGTATTTAGCTTTAAATTCATCCCAGGACAGGTTCACATAATCGTTGGCCACTTCCAGGGTATCCATAATGTCGTTCTCGTTTGCGCCGTCGAAAATCGGGGTGGATACGTTGAAGCCCAGGGCCTTGGCTGCAAGGCTTAAGTGGATCTCCAGCACCTGTCCGATGTTCATACGGGAAGGCACGCCCAGAGGGTTAAGCACGATGTCAAGAGGGCGTCCGTTGGGCAGGAAAGGCATATCCTCAACAGGAAGCACGCGGGAAACAACACCCTTGTTACCGTGACGTCCGGCCATCTTATCGCCCACAGAAATCTTACGCTTCTGGGCAATGTAGATGCGGACTGTCTGGTTTACGCCCGGTGACAGCTCGTCTCCGTTCTCCCTGGTAAATACCTTGGCATCCACGATGATGCCGTATGCGCCGTGAGGCACCTTAAGGGAGGTGTCGCGGACTTCCCTGGCCTTCTCGCCGAAGATGGCGCGCAGCAGGCGCTCCTCCGCGGTCAGCTCGGTCTCGCCCTTAGGAGTTACCTTTCCTACCAGGATATCTCCCGCGCGGACCTCCGCACCGATACGGATGATGCCGCGCTCATCCAGGTCTTTCAGGGCATCCTCGCCCACGCCCGGCACATCGCGGGTAATCTCTTCCGGTCCCAGCTTGGTATCGCGGGCTTCTGCCTCATACTCCTCAATGTGGACAGAGGTATATACATCTTCCTGAACCAGGCGCTCGGATAACAGGACCGCATCCTCGTAGTTGTAGCCTTCCCATGTCATGAATCCGATAAGGGGGTTCTTTCCAAGGGCAATCTCACCGTTGGAGGTGGATGGGCCGTCTGCGATTACCTCGCCGGCTTCCACATGGTCATTCTTATATACGATTGGCTTCTGGTTGTAACAGTTGCTCTGGTTGCTTCTCTTAAATTTGGTCAGATGGTACACATCGCGGTTGCCGTCGCTGTCCCTGCGGATAATGATTTCATTGGAAGCAGAGCGCTCTACCACGCCCGCGTTCTTAGCCACCACACATACGCCGGAGTCAACAGCTGCCTTGGCCTCAATACCCGTACCCACGGCAGGGGCTTCTGTGGTCAGAAGGGGCACTGCCTGACGCTGCATGTTGGAACCCATCAGGGCGCGGTTGGCATCATCGTTCTCCAGGAATGGAATCATGGCCGTCGCAACGGAGAATACCATCTTAGGAGAAACGTCCATCAGGTCAATGGTCTTTTTCTGGAACTCGGATGTCTCTGTACGGAAACGTCCGGATACGTTATTGTGTATGAAGTGGCCCTCCTCATCCAGGGCCTCATTTGCCTGTGCCACAACGAAGTTATCTTCCTCGTCAGCGGTCAGGTACACCACCTCATCCGTTACCCTTGGGCTGGACGGATCCGTGGTCTTATCCACCACGCGGTAGGGAGCCTCGATGAATCCGTACTGGTTTACCCTTGCATAGGTTGCCAGGGAGTTGATCAGACCGATGTTGGGACCTTCAGGCGTCTCGATAGGGCACATACGTCCGTAGTGGGTGTAGTGTACATCTCGCACCTCGAATCCGGCACGGTCCCTGGACAGACCGCCAGGGCCCAGGGCGGAGAGACGGCGCTTATGGGTCAGCTCTGCCAGCGGGTTATTCTGGTCCATGAACTGGGACAGCTGGGAACTTCCGAAGAACTCCTTCACAGCCGCAGTCACGGGCTTGATATTAATTAAGGACTGGGGAGTAATGCCATCCATATCCTGGGTGGTCATACGCTCCCTTACCACACGCTCCATACGTGACAGACCGATGCGGTACTGGTTCTGAAGGAGTTCGCCTACGGCACGGATACGGCGGTTGCCCAGATGGTCGATGTCATCTGCGTTGCCCACCTGCTCCTCCAGATGCATATTATAGTTAATGGAAGCAAGAATATCTTCCTTTGTAATGTGTTTTGGAATCAGGTCGTGGATATTCCTGCGCACAGCCTCCTTAAGAGACTCCTCATCGGTGCCAGCTTCTTCCAGGATAGAAGCCAGGGCCGGGTAATATACTAACTCCGTAACGCCCACTTCCTCCGGGTCAAAGGGCACATAAGCGGAAAGCTCCACCATCATGTTGGAGAGAACCTTCTGCTTCCTGTCAGGACCGTCCACCCATACATAGGGAACTGCCGCGTTCTGAATCCTCATGGCAGATTCCTTGTCAAGCTTGGTGCCTGCCTCTGCCAGAATCTCGCCTGTGGCGGTATCCACCACATCCTCTGCCAGTACCTGTCCGTTCAGACGGTACTTAAAGGACAGTTTCTTATTAAATTTATATCTGCCGACTTTTGCAAGGTCATATCTTCTGGGGTCAAAGAACATGCTGTTAAGGAGACTTTCTGCACTGTCAACAGATAACGGCTCGCCGGGACGAATCTTCTTATATAATTCCAGAAGGCCATCCTGGTAATTATCGGAGGTGTCCTTTCCGAAGCTGGCTAAGAGCTTTGGCTCCTCGCCGAAGAGTTCCAGGATTTCCGCATTGGTTCCGAAGCCCAGGGCACGAATCAATACAGTCACAGGCACCTTGCGGGTCCTGTCTACACGTACATAAAATACGTCATTGGAGTCTGTCTCGTACTCCAGCCATGCACCACGGTTGGGGATAACAGTACAGGTATACAGTTCCTTACCCACTTTATCATGGCCAATACCGTAGTAGATACCAGGGGAACGTACCAGCTGGCTGACAATAACACGCTCAGCACCGTTAATCACAAAGGAACCGGTATCTGTCATCAGGGGCAGATCGCCCATGAAAATCTCGTGTTCATTCATTTCATCTTTATCTTTATTGTACAGTCTTACCTTTACCTTAAGTGGTGCAGCGTAAGTTGCGTCCCGTTCTTTACACTCTTCGATGGTATACTTTATATCATCCTTACACAATGTAAAGTCAACGAATTCCAGACTCAAATGGCCTGCAAAGTCCGCTATGGGAGAGATATCATCAAATGCCTCCTTCAGTCCTTCTTTTAAGAACCACTGGTAGGAGTCTTTTTGAATCTCAATCAAGTTAGGCATTTCAAGAACTTCTTTCTGTCTTGAATAGCTCATTCTTACGCTTTTCCCGGCCGGTACCGGACGTATTCTGCTTTTCTCCATTGACGTTTCACCCCTGTTTTCTAATTTGGTTCGCAATATTTCCATCTCAATCTGCCGCCGAACCGGACGCCAGATGCAGCAAAATATCACTGTCGTTCTCTGTAATTGGGCGTCATACCACGTAAAACCGTACGTGAGGGCGCAAAAAGCCCACGCCGCCACAATAGTGCACACTCCATAATAACACAGACCTGTCAAGGTGTCAAGGATTTTTGCTTGCAATTTATCCTCTAAAATGATATACTATTATAGAATGTCCCCTGGGGTTGTGGATTATTTAACGGGGGGAATGGTACTATAATTACATAGGTTGGAGGTAAACCCCATGGCTCAGATTATTTTAAATGTACTGATTGTCATTCTAATCATTGCTCTGGTTGCCCTGGTTGTTCTCTACTTTCTGGGAAACAAGCTCCAGAAGCGCCAGGTGGAACAGCAGCAGCTGTTAGATGCAGCTGCACAGACCGCATCCATCCTTGTCATTGACAAGAAGAAGATGAAGATTACCCAGGCCGGGCTTCCCAAGGCAGTGACTGACCAGACGCCAAAGTACATGCGCTGGGCAAAGGTCCCTGTGGTTAAAGCCAAGATTGGTCCCAAGGTCATGACCCTTATTGCAGACGGGCGCGTATTTGACTCTCTGCCGGTGAAGACCGAGGCCAAGGTTGTCATCAGCGGTATCTACATCACTGAGATCAAAAGTGTGAGAGGCGGCGCGATTCCGACTCCGCCAAAGAAGAAGGGATTCTTCGCAAGATTTAAAAGGAATAAGAAAGATAAGAAATAAAAAGAAGCGGCAGCTGCGCCGCTTCTTTTTTATATTTTTCTTTTACTGCTCTCTGTGTACTGCGTACCCTGTACCCTGTCACTGCGGACAGGACTGGACATCCAGGCGGATGCTGCAATCGGACAGATGCTCATAATTGATATCCAGGGAATAATCCACATTCACCAGCAGGCTGTCCGGTTCTTCATTTATTTTAATCCGGTTGGCCTGTATGCCTACCACCATATCGCCCAGGGGAGTGGTGTAGCATGAAAGATTCTTCTTGTTCTTCTCAAACTGCATGTGGGTGTTGGCGATTCCCTTTTTAATTATGTCCATTCCGGAAGGGGATATCTTGATTACGTTCTTGACCTTACCTGTAAAGCCTTCCATCATCTCTTCGTAGAGGATGTAATGCTTTCCATTCTTCTGATAATAATCTCCCCTTACTATCATCTCCACATCGGAGTCCTCTTCGTCTATCATCTGGATGCCACTGATTGTAATCAGCACGTCTTTTGTCATATTCCTTCCTCTTTCCCTTAAGTGTATCGTTCCATCCCATGGGCCATCAGCATATCCACCAGCTGGTCCTTTGTGATCCCTCTGGCTTCCCACAGCATGGGATACATACTGATGGCGGTAAAACCTGGCATGGTATTAATCTCATTGAATACCACTTCTCCGTCATCCTTTACAAAGAAATCCACTCTGGCCAGCCCATAGCCGTCCACTGCACGGAATATGTCCATGGCGGCCTGCCGGACTCTCTCTGCCGCCCCTGCCGGCAGCTCCGGATCCGTCACTGTCCTGGATTCTTCGTTATAATACTTGGCTTCAAAGTCATAAAACTCTGCAGCGGCCAGTATCTCTCCTACCCCGGATGCCACCACCTCCTTAAGTCCGCCTCCGAATACAGCGCACTCAATCTCTCTGCCTATGATGGTTTCCTCTACCAATATCTTGCGGTCATGACGGGCTGCCTCTGACAGTCCTGCTTCCAGGGCCTGGCGGTCATCCGCCTTTGTCACGCCCCTGGAGGAGCCTGCATTGGACGGCTTAATAAATACGGGATAGGAAAAATGCTTCTCCACCCGTTCCACCACCGATTCCATATGCACAAGCTGTTCCCTGTACACTGCCTCGTATGCTGCCTGGCGGACTCCCAGGTCATCCACGATAATCTTGGTGTACAGTTTATCCATGGACACTGCGGAAGAAAGAACCCCGCATCCCACATAGGGAATCTTAGCCAGTTCCAAAAGCCCCTGGATGGTACCGTCCTCCCCGTACAAACCGTGAAGCACAGGGAATACCACATCCACCCTGACCTCGCGGACCGAATCTCCGTCCATAAGGAGGATGCACTTCTTCGTGGCGTCCGGCAGCAGAAGGGCTGATACAGTTTTGTCCCTCCATGTACCGTTTTTTACATCTTCCAGTGAATCTGCCTTAATCCAGTGTCCATCTTCTGTAATTCCTACAAGTAATACATCGTATCGCGTCCTGTCTATATGCTCAATGACATTGACAGCCGACATGCAGGACACAATATGTTCTGATGACTGGCCGCCAAATATGACTGCAGCCTGAAGTTTACCCATGCTAGTCTCCTTAAACTCACTTATTTTAGTGATTGTTCTACGTTTATAGTATAACATATGTGGCAATAATTACAAACAGAAATTAAAACAGCATTAACGGCCAAGGAGGTCTTGAATCATATGAAATATAAAATAAGCCTGTGCATATCCGCACTTTGTTTTTTTACTGCGTTCCTCATTCTCATGGCATCCCGTACCACCGGCGAGGAGGCCCTGGCATCCCGCATTGCCCCTGAAATCCTCCGTTTTCACGTTCTGGCGGAAAGCGACAGCACCAGGGACCAGAATCTGAAGCTAGGGGTAAAAGGGCTGGTCCTGGACTACATCCACGGCCAGGTTCCTGAGGATACGGACAAGGAGCAGCTTAAACAGTGGATAGAGAGTAACAAGACCAGCATCGAGACCATGGCACAGGACTGGCTGGCGGACCAGGGAGCCTCCTATCCAGTAAAGTTGGAATTAACAAGAGATTACTTTCCCACCAAGGCTTACGGGGACATGGTATTTCCCTGCGGCACCTATGACGCGGTCCGCATCACCATTGGCAGCGGAAAAGGCCACAACTGGTGGTGCGTGCTCTATCCCTCCCTATGCTACACCGACGCCATCCACGCAGTGGTGCCTGATTCCTCCAAGAAAACCCTGTCATCCCTGCTGGGGGAAGATGATTACGATGCCCTGTTATCCCCCCTTGACAGGACAAAACAGCCGCAGCAAAAGCCGGAGGTCCGCGTACGGTTCCGGCTCATGGATTTATTTCATAAAAAAAGCTGAGATTCTATCTTTTCTGGCTGTCCAGCATATCCTGAAGCGCCTCGTCGCTCACATCGATCCACACGTCCTCTTCCTCCGCATTCAGCCCCAGATACTGGGCCAGAGTGCGGGGGTCGTCGCTGTTATTCCAGCGGCTTACATACCGGTCTATCTCCTCAAAGGGAATTTCCCCTGACAGATACCGCTCCTTGAAGGTTTCGTCCCCCATCATTTCCTCCCCCGTGCCGGTACGGCCGGCTCCTGTTCCTGCTCCTTTATGTTGCGCGAAACCGTAATTTCCTGGTTGTCGATATGTTCCCTGGCAGCCTTCTTTGCCTCGGCTATGTTGCGGTTCTTAAGGGCATTCAGTATGTGCTCATGCTCCACCAGAAGCACCTGCCTTTTGTCCTCGTCCTTTATATATTCCAGGCGGTAGCGGTACATCTGCTCACGCAGGTTGCCCAGCATCTGCACCAGCTTATCATTGCGGGTTCCCTGATAGATGACATCGTGATACTGCTCATCTGACTGGGCAATGCTCATGGCTTCCCCCCTGTCAATGGCGCTTTTAAAGTTACCCTGCATCCGTTCCAGTTCAGCCATGTCATCCTCCGACATCCTCTGGCAGGCCAGCTCAATGGCCAGCTCCTCCAGGGAGCGGCGCACCTCCAGCACATCCCGCAGGCTCTTCTCAGATATCTTGGCCACCTCGGCGCCCTTCCTGGGTATCATAAGCACCAGGCCCTCCAGCTCCAGCTTACGGATAGCTTCCCTGATCGGAGTCCTGCTGACGCCTAATTTTTCGGCCAACTGAATTTCCATCAGCCTTTCCCCCGGAGCCAGCTCCCCCTTCAGTATGGCCTGCCGCAGGGTGTTGAACACCACGTCCCGAAGCGGAAGATACTCGTTCATATTAACCTTGAAATTATTTTCCATTTAAAATGCCCCCTTTCCAGCATTATGCCATGTCCTGTCCATTCCTTTTCACATTAAAGAAATTGGTCAGATACACTTGTTTTGCCAGCTCCGATGCCTTGCCGAACCGCAGATCCTCATAGGCTGCCTGGGCCGCCCTTGGATTGGCAAAAAGGCCGAATACCGTCGGACCGCTTCCGCTCATCATTGCCCCCAAAGCCCCATAGTCACGCATGACCTGTTCAATCCTTGAAATGGCCGGATACCGTTCTCCGGTGACCAGCTCCAGCACATTCCCGAACCTGCCTGCCACCTCCCGCAGATTCTGGCTGCGGATAGCGTCTATCATGCCGTCTATGTCAGGATGGTCCGAAGGCGCAAGCTTCATGGCGTCCAGACTCTCATATACCACCTTGGTGGACACGCTGATTCCCGGCTTGGCTATGAGCACCTGGCACTGGGGCATGGGAGGCAGGGGCGACAGCCTCTCGCCGATTCCCTCGGACAGGGCAGTCCCCCGCATAAGGCAGTAGGGGATGTCCGCTCCCAGGGTCACGCCCCGTTCCATCAGTTCCCCGGTGGACAGGCCCAGGCCAAACATTTTATTGACTCCAAAGAGAACAGAGGCAGCGTCCGTACTTCCTCCGGCCATGCCGGCTGACACGGGAATGAACTTGCGCAGATGGATGGACAGGCCCTGGCGTATACCGAATTCCTCCATCAGCAGTCTGGCCGCTTTATGGGCAAGATTCTGCTCATTATCCGGCAGATAAAACAGGTTGGTTTCTATCTTGATGCCCGGCTCCTGGGTAACGTACAAATCAATCCGGTCATGAAGCCCCACGGTCTGCATGATCATCCGCACCTCGTGATAGCCGTCAGCCCGCCGTCCCAGTACATCCAGAGCCAGATTAATCTTTCCATATGCTTTTAAGCGTAAATGTTTTATCATCCGCGGACTCCCCTCTATGTACATTGTTTACATTTCTGTTTTTATAATACATTATATTGTATACAATACTTTCACTCTATTTGCAAGTGGAAATTGCAGAAAAATGCGGAAAACCGGCAGAAATTTTCCGGCCGGTTTTAATAATGGTAAGAATCAGATTATTTCCCCTTCAGATTCCGAATTGCTTCCTTCATCTCCTCATCCTCTTCTCCCAGCAAGGGGGTTGCATCTGTATGCTCCTGCTCTTCCTCCTTAGGCATGTACTTCCTGAAAATAGCAGTGAAGAAATACGAGTTTACAAAGGCAATGAGGGGCATCCCAAACAGGAATAATAACATGGCAAACTGCGGGAAATAAAACAGCCCGAAATATGTGGCTGCCGCGATTCCCAGATCAGTGGCCAGTATCCCGATAGTCTGGAACAAATGGCGCACGGACATAAAAAACGCATTGAACAGGGTCCGCTTAACCGGATTATAGAACCTGGCCTGCAGCGGAAACACATAGGTAATGATAAACAGATAAATCAAAAGCAATCCGCCGGACACCGCGGTCATAGCTGTCTTGACTGCTCCGTTTAAAGACATCTGACCTGACACAAAGAACCAGAAATCAAAGCCCAGCACGATTCCGGCCGCCAGCAGGATAAGCCATATGGCTGTTGCCTGCTTGAAGTTGCTCTTAAAAGACCGGAAAAAGGACCGTATGGTGGAATCATCCTCATCCCGCACCAGTTTTAAGGTCACATAATAGACGGCAGTGGTGGAGGCCCCTGCTGTAAACACAGGAATGGAACAGACAATCCATAAAATGTTCAGTATGATTAAGTCTCCCAGCTTTCCTATAAACCGCCACACCGGATTATCATAATTAAATATACCTTGCAACATAAGCATTCCTCTTCTTTCTGTAAATACACCTGGTGATATTCTATCATATTAAGGGGAAAATGCAAAGGGCTGCCCTGATTTCATGAAATTTTTATATTCTCCTTAAGGCCGGATGTGGTATACTTACATGAAACGGCCTGTCCGTGCAAATACAGCAGAGAGAAACGGAAGGAATGCATAAGCTATGTCCATCAGAGAAGAAGCAGAAAACGAACGGCAGAAACTGAAAAACATGTCCTGGAAAGACAGGGCCTGGTATGTGTGGGAGTATTATAAATTCCACCTCCTGGCTGTGATTCTTGTCATCGGCGTCTTAAGCACCATAGGCACCATGATATACCGCCAGACCTTTACCACCCGCCTGTCCGTGGCGATTATCAACGACCGCTCCGCAGGCGCCTCCTCCAGCGCCCTGCTGGAATCCGATCTGCGGGAATACCTGGGATGCGGCAAAAAGGACCTGATTGAAATAAACGAGGGACTGATGGTGGATTTTAATGAGGAATCCACCTCCCAGTACGGATATGCCACCCTGGCCAAAATTTCCGCCCTGGTTGCCAGCAAAAGCCTGGACGTGGTCATCGGGGACCAGTCCGCCATAGACCACTACGAGACCGTATCCGCATACCAGAACCTGGAGGAATTGCTTTCTCCTGAGCTTTATGCACGGGTGAAGGACCATATCTACCGGGCAAAGGACGGCGAGGGAAACCTTACGCCTGTTGCCCTGTCCCTGGAGGATACGGCTTTGGAAGAAAAGACAGGCATCATCATGGATCCTCCTTATCTGGCCGTCATACAAGGCTCTCCCCATAAAGAAGCTGCCATTCAGATGATTGAGTATCTGTTTCCATAAGACACGTCATTCCCAGGCCTTCCGCCACCTTGCGGGAGGCCTGGTTTTCTCTGCGGATCAGCGCGCAGAGCCGGACTCCCAGCACCTCATGGCTGTAATCCGCAATGGCCGTCACAGCTTCCGCGCAGTATCCCCGCTGCCGGTAAGGAAGGAAAACATGGTATCCCAATTCCAGCCAGGGAACAGACTGTCCCATGGAGTCCAGACATTCCTCCATCTCCCTTTTAAGCCTGGGGTTGGACACTCCCGCCAGCCCCACCAGAACCTGGTCGTCCCTGCGTACCAGGGCCCATGTACCATACTCATAAAAGCCGTACTGGTTTCTGCAGTACAGTTCCAGTGTGTCTCTTAAACGGAATATGGCTTCCTGAGGTCCGTATTCCTCCTCCGGAATGTGACAGGCATCATCCGCGGTCAGCTCCCGTATAAGCAGCCTGTCTGTTCTGCATATATTCCACGGAAGCCCCAGATGGCGGCGTATCACCAGATCCAGCAGCTCGTCCGTGGCATCCTCAAAGTCCGGTATCACATAGGGAATGCCCTTTAACTCCCAGATGTCTGTCCTCTCGCTCTCAACGCCAACAACGGCCCTCCCGGCAGCTTTCGCCGCCAGAAGGGCCTCAGGTTCGTCTGATATGACTGCTGTACAGGTCTTTCCGTCTAAACAGATACTACGCTCTGTTACCATATTACCGCCTCATTGTCATATTAGCCGGGGATGCCTTCAATGACAATTCCCATCAGCACTTCTCCGGTTCCGGATAATCCACCCCAAAGGTTTCCACTGTCATGGACTTAATCTTCTGCTCCTGCAGGGGACGGTCACTGTAATCAGTCTGGACATCCGCGATTTTATTCACCACATCCATGCCCTCTGTCACCTTTCCAAAGGCTGCATATGAGCCGTCCAGGTGCGGCGATGCCTTGTGCATGATGAAGAACTGGGAACCGCCTGAGTTGGGATGCATGGCTCTTGCCATGGAAAGTACGCCCTCTGTGTGCACCAGGTCATTCTTAACGCCGTTCTGTGCGAATTCTCCCTTGATGGAGTAGCCAGGACCGCCCATGCCTGTGCCCTCAGGACAGCCGCCCTGAATCATGAAGCCATTGATGACCCTGTGGAAAATCAGTCCGTCATAATATCCTTTTTTTACAAGGCTGATAAAATTGTTCACTGTATTAGGAGCTATTTCCGGGTATAACTCCGCTTTCATTACATCTCCATTTTCCATGGTTATGGTAACTATAGGATTTGCCATTTTGTCTTTCTCCTTTTTCAATTAGAATCTTTATCCACTATAGCAAATTCTGCGGGCTTTGTCCAGCACGGCTTCACTTTATCCATCTCCTGAGGAGTAACAAACAGCGCTGCCTCCGAAAGTCCCCAGACTACCATGGAATCGCGCACCAGCTCCAGCGCATGGCAGTAGCACAGGGACAAAAGACGTGCAAACTCTTCTGTATCTCCGGCCTGCAGGCGCCGGAATGCCTCATGGCTGATTTGATTCAGCTCATTGCCTGCCTGGATTCCATTCTGGTAAAAGGAGTAATAATACCCCCAGTGAAGTATGCTGCTGACCTGCCGCAGTATAATTTGGTATGGTTCCAGGGTAAGATCTTCAATGATATGGTGCATCAGGATACTGAGGGGCACCGCATAAGGTCCTGCAAGCTCCTCCTCTATACAGTCTATCTCCTCCCTCCCGATAAAAGGCGCCGCCAGCAGGGCCGCCGGAGCGGATGCCAGGGCCATGAACTGGAGGCCGCTCAGATACATAAGGATATCCTTTTTGTGAACCTTGTTTTTCATGGACTGAAAGGCAGCCTGGTCATTAAACAGGGTCACCTGTGTTCCCTTTACATTATACGTGCGGCAGAATCCCAGACGGTTCAGCATGGATATGGACCTGCGTATGGTGGCAACGGAGACACTATACTCCTGCGCCAGGGCCGCCTCCGAAGGAAGAAAGGAACCATCCTTATAGAATCCCAGTCCAATCCGGTCGATGAGATCACGGGCAATCTGAATATAAAGGTGGTCATGCCCCTGAGCGCAATTCCATGAATATCCATTTTTCTGCTCTATGTTTCCTGTTTCAAACCTGGATTCAATCCAGTCCAGATACCTCTTTATGTCATGCCCCAGGGACCGGTACATGCGTGCAAACTGTTCCTGTATCATCCGGGTATCACCGGCAGACACTGCCTCGGTCATCCACATGGGGTCATCATATTCCCCGCTGCAGGAGGAAAAGGGCGGCGTGTACTCCGGCTCCAGGAAAAAAGGAATTCTGGAGCCAATCTCAAGGCTGGTGAATATATCCCTGAACAGCAGATTATGGGACGCATCCAGCAGATTATAAAGAGCATTGGATGAGGCCTTCCATCTGGCACGTACTTCCTTCCTTCTGTCCCTTTTCAGCCGTTTGAAATATTCCACGGCAGTTTCCACACCGCATGCCTGGACAGATAATGCAAACATCCTGGGCATCAACAATTCCATTGTCTTATAAACCGCCAGAACCGATGTCTTTCTCTGAAGCACTGCCAGTATATCGGGTATATAGTCCTCTTCTCCTGTTTTGCCGTATACGATGACAGCAGGTCTGCGTTCCTCTGTCCGTATCATTCCCTGATCCCTTAATTCCGATAGCACATCCCTAACCGTACGGATTCCCACATGGTAGGTCTCGCACAGCCGGTTCATGGACGGCAGGGCTTCTCCATATTTATAATACCCTGTCTCAATCTGTTCCCTCAGATTTTCATACAGGTAGTCATGCAGCGTCTTTTTTCTTTTCATTGCCACCCCTCCCGGACACCCGGCATGTTCTGCCCGCCTGCTGTTCCTTATAACAGTATTATACCACGTATTAATTTCAATACTATATGTATATGTACACAAATATTGCATTGATTTATCAAATACTGTCACTTAAAATAAAACTATCAAAATTTATTGATGTTAGACTGTTATAAATATGGAGTTTACTTGGAAATGAAAAAAACAAAAGATTCTATATCAGATGATTATGAGAAACCATTATTCAGACGCGGATGGTATATAGGATTCCTTTCCCTGGTCCTGGTCTCAGTTTTTGCCCTTTCCATCCTGAATGCAGCCAAGCTTCAAATCGAGTTGGACCGCTCTACCCAGGGCTATTTAACGGATGTGACCTCCCAGTTGTCCCGCGATATCCGGGATGCCATCAATAACAAGATAACCAATCTGGTCATGACTGCTGACAGCTTTTCGCAGTTTACAGAAAAACAAGATACAGATACAATGTCAGGCTTTCTGAACCGCGCAGCCCAGATTTTGGAATTTAAACCTCTGATTTTCTTTGACAGGGAGGGCTTTTCTGTCTCCTCACAGACTGACGATGGTGAACCCCCTGTATCCCCGGAGGACTTTCTTAAGCTTCCCAGTGTCCGGGCCTCTTTTCAGGGCAGCATACAAGCCAGCTATATAGGTGGAAAAAGTATTTTTTATTCCGTCCCTGTCTATCGGGACAACGGAGTAGACGGGGTTCTGGTGGGTGTTCGCAGCAAGGAAAACATGCAGTCCCTCATTTCCTCCAAAAGCTTCAGCGGCCAGATGCTGAGCTGCATTGTGGACAGCCAGGGGCAGGTAATCATATCTCCTACGGATCTAAAACCCTTTCTGCAGCTGGGGGATATCTTTAAACAAGAAAAAAATGAAAAAATAATTACAGACATACAGAAGATGCAGCGGGATATGACAGAAAACCGCAGCGGCGTCCTGAAATTTACTGCTACCACAAAAGAAGAACTGCTCCTCTCCTATAATGCCCTTAACATAAACGATTGGTTTCTGCTTACCATCATTCCTGCCGATATCATATCCACCGGGACAAACCAATACATCCTTCAGTCCTTCATCATTATAGGGGCTACCATACTTATATTCTCCCTGTTTTTATTTGCAGTATTCCGGTTCTATAACGCCCACAAAAGGCAGCTTGAGCTGATTGCATACAGGGATCCCCTTACAGGCGGGCTTAATAACGCGGCTTTCCAGGCCAGATACAGGGAACTCTCAAAAAACATGACCCCCTGCACCTATTCCATTGTGCTTCTGAATGTCCGGGGATTTAAGATGGTCAACGAGCAGTTCGGCATCCGGATCGGCAACCAGATTCTCTCCTATATATAAGGTGCTGAAGCAGCATCTGCGTGAGGAGCAGGATGAATTTGCGGCCAGAGGCGAATCAGACCACTTCTTCCTCTGTCTGAAGGAGTACAGCCCCGGAGCCATCCAATACCGGCTGAATGATATGATTCATGATATCAACAACTTTCATGATACGGAACTTCCCGACCTGTCCCTGTCCTTCAAGCAGGGCGCTTGCCTTGCAGACGACCCGTACCAGGAAATCACTCTTCTCCAGGACCATGCCAGGATCGCACTGCAAAGCTGCGGGACAGATTTATGCCACAGCTGCTGTTTTTATGATGAAAGCCTGATCCGGACCCTGAAAATAGAACAGGAGTTAAACGCGCTTTTTGAGGACTCCATTGAAAACCGGTATTTTCAGATTTATCTGCAGCCCAAAATCGGACTCAGAAGCGGCCGGCTGGAAGGAGCAGAGGCATTGGTGCGCTGGAATCATCCCCAAAAAGGAATCATATATCCATCTGATTTTATACCATTGTTCGAGAACAATGGGAAAATATGCCGGCTGGATCTCTATGTATTCACAGAGGTATGCGCTGCCATAGACCGCTGGAGACAGGAAGGGCTGCCGTTGATACCAGTCTCCGTCAACCTGTCCCGCCAGCATTTCCGGAATCCCAATTTCCTGGATACCTTTGCAGGAATCGCATCCAGCTTTAAGATACCCGATAAAATCCTGGAATTCGAGCTGACGGAGTCCATTTTCTTTGATAACCAGCAGATCAAGACAGTCAGAGAAACCATTCAGGAAATGCACCGCATGGGCTTTCTGTGTTCCCTGGATGATTTCGGGTCTGGTTTTTCCTCCCTGGGACTTCTGAAGGAGTTTGATGTGGACACACTGAAGCTGGACCGCTCCTTTTTCCTCAATATGTCCGGTCAGAAAGCAAAGGATGTGATTTCATGCCTGATTGATCTGTCCAGGCATTTAAAGGTAAAGACTGTGGCCGAAGGCATCGAATCCACGGAACAGGTTGATTTTCTTCGCAGCATGGGCTGCGATATGATACAGGGATATGTTTTTTCCGCTCCCATACCTCTAAATGAGTTCGAGAAGCGTTATCTCCAGGATCAGCCCTAGAATTCGGCGCGCTGCCGGTTCAACCGTTTAAGGCTCCTGCTTGCCTGCCGCCTGCAAAAAGGAGCAAGCCCGCTTTGCCCATTCACACTTCGTTCATATTTCATTCAAAAACCTTTTACACAAACAACATTATTTCTTCATGTTTAAGCTATATACTTTAAACATAGCAAACAACAAGAGTTGCTACACAAAAAACGCTTACAAGATTTTTTTCATAATACTCGAGCTGATAAGAATTTATCAGCTCTCCTCCCTTTTAAAATACTTTTTTCCAGAAGGCGTATCATCCTCAGGATGGTGCGTTTTTTCGTTTATCCGTGGTCCGGGGCAGAGCTAAATCCTGCCCCTGTTTCTTTTTTTGAATCAGGACGCTGGCCATACTCTTAGTCCCGCCTTCTTAAAAACCCCTCCGGAAGAGTTACTTCCCTGGATAAAAACAGAAGGGCTGTCAGGTTGGGGAAGGCCATGAGTCCGTTCCATATGTCTGACAGCAGCCAGACCAGTCCCAGCCTGGCCTCGCTTCCTAAAAATACAGCTGCAATAAACAAAAGGGGATATACCTTGGCAGCAAACATGTGCTGCGCATTTTCCCCGAACCCGCACCCCCCGATGAAATAGGCCGCAGCCTGCCTCCCCAGATAAAACCAGGCCATGATTGTGGCAAATGCAAATACTACCATGGAGCCGCTGACCAGATATTCTCCTATAATTCCCAGCCGTCTGCTAAAACACCAGGCCGCAAGGGCTGCTCCCTCATAAGGTATTGTCTCCGGGCTGGAGCCGGTCATGCACAGGATTACCAGGGCCGTTAGGGTGCACAGGACCACGGTGTCAAAGAACACCTCGAACATGGCCCACATCCCCTGTTCATGAGGCGTTGTGCCCTCTGTGGGTCCGTGGAGTACCGCCAGCGTGCCAAGTCCGGCCTCATTGGAGAATACCCCCCGCGAGATGCCGTAACGCACGCTACGGCTGATTACATATCCCGCTGTCCCTCCTGCTGCCGCTTCAGGCCGGAAAGCGGAGGTTACCATGGATGCCAGTGCTCCGGGTATCTGTTCCAGACAGGAAAGAATCACAATCATGGAAAAGGCAATATAGATTCCGGACGCCGCAGGCACCAGTTTTTCAGCCACATTTCCGATTCTGCGGATTCCTCCCCAGGTGACCAGCACCAGAAGGCCGGTAAATATCAGACCGCCTGCCAGGGCCGGTACATGCCAGGTGTATTCCATAGTGCTGATGGCCGAGTTGGCCTGAACCATGCTGCCCATTCCAAGAGAGCTCATCAGGCACAGAAAGCTGTACAGCACTCCCATTCCCCTGAGCCCCAGTCCCCTTTCCATGTATATAAACGGACCGCATATGTAATGTCCGTCCTTATCCCTGTACCGGTACCTGATTCCCAGCATGGTCTCTGCATAAGCGGTTATCATGCCGATCAGGGCTGATACCCACATCCAGAACAGGGCGCCTGGCCCTCCCGCTGTCAGCGCGGTTGCCACCCCTGCTATATTGCCTGTTCCCACAGTTGCCGCCAGCGCGGTGCACACCGACTGGAACTGGCTGATTCCCTTTCCTTTTCCGGTGCCGTCCTCCTTCCTGGACGCTTCTCCCGATATAAGCCGTCCTGCTGTGCGGCTCCACCAGAATAAAAATCCCCTGATTTGGAAAAAATGACATTTCAGGGTAAAGAATATACCCACCCCAAGGAATATGACAAGGGTCCACGGCCCCCACACCATCTGGTGGACCTGCTCTAATACATTCATCATCTGAACTTATCCTGCCCTGCTTACTTCTTATAAATGTCTTATTCCGAAGTTCCCCTGACTATGACCGCTGGAAGGAATTTTCTTTTGTTTCCGGCTCGCATTTCATAGTTGTTTATGATAGAATATGTAGTAGGAACTACTGCAAGAATCCAATAGAAAAGAGGTATGCCGATGCCAGGTTTTACAACACACTATGTCTTGGGCATGAAAGCATACAATGATATGCCTCAGAACAATCTGAAGTTTATCATTGCCAAGTATCGGTGGCTCTATCAGCTGGGTCTCCAGGGGCCGGACATGTTTTTTTATAACCTGCCCATCCTGCGCCATCGAGACCACCGCAATGTAGGTTCCTATATGCATGAACACCATGTCAATTACTTTTTCCGTTGCTGTTTCATGCAGCTTTCCCGAATCGGTTCCAGGCAGCAGCGTGAAGAAGGCCTGGCCTACATGTGCGGTTTTATCTGCCATTATATCGGTGACTCTATATGCCACCCCTATGTATACGGACGCATTGAATACGATGTCAATCACCCGGGGTCCTATTACCACGGACTCCACGCCAAGCTGGAGAATGACATAGACGCTCTTCTGCTTCAGAAGTACAAGAGAAAGAAGCCATCCCAGTTCAACCAGGCAGCAACCATCTGTCTGAATGGAATGGAAACCCAATTTATTTCCCAGTTCCTGTCAGACTGCATCAACGAAGCATTCTATCCGCTGAGCTATAAGAACAGGTACCAGGTCACGGCTCCTATGATACACCGCTCCATTCTGGCTCTCCGTTTTGGATGCAGGACTCTGTCTGACCCTAACAGCAGAAAAAAGGACAGGATTGCATTTTTTGAATCCCTGTTCCTCAAAAATCCGGTAGCCTCCAGCAAGCTGGTTACGGATACCGTGGAGAACCCGGCCTGGAGCCTGAACCTGCATCATGAGACATGGTGCAATCCTTGGGATAAGAGTATTGCCTCCAAGTCCTCCTTCCCAGACCTGTTCAGACAGTCCCTGGGGAAGCTGAGCACTATCTTCTACATGATCAACTCCATGCTGGAGACAGGACAGCCCTTAAAGCTGAACGCCCTTGAGAATCTTCTGTCCGAGCTGGGTAATTATTCCTACCACAGCGGACTTCCCTGTGCAGATGACTGAATGCCGCAGAACAGCGGCCAGGGCAAGTAAGTCAATAAGCAGCATAGACCCGCCAACCAAAAGAGTATTAATAAGTAAAAAGCCGCGGCTCCTTTTCCTGAGGATTCAGGAAGAAGGAGCCGCGGCTTTTTGCTGCTGGTAATTTCTGTTATTTTACGGCTTCTGTTGTTTTACAATTTCTGCCATCTTTTGGTTGATTCAATGCACGTCTTATTCGATTACCTGGTCGCCGTCCTTAATGCAGTAATTTGCATTCACGCCAAGGCGGACCATCCAGTTCTTTGTCTCCTGTGTAAGCCAGATACCGCTTCCGGATCCGCCGCCGTTGTCATTATCCCACAGCCATTGGGGGGTTGGCCAGAGAGCAACGCTGGGTCTTAACGCCTTGTAGACCTCATATCCTACGCCGTTCTGTCCGTGATGGGCCACCTGGACAATATCACACTTAAGGGCGCTCAGATCATGGTCGGCCATCAGCTGCTCGCCGCCTGATTTAGCCAAATCCCCAAGGAACACGGTGTTTGTCCCATTCAGGGATACCATATAGGCCACACTGCTGTTATTGACAAAGTCATTGTTCATCTTATATGCCTGATTCAATACCTGAATCCTGGCAGGACCTGCCTGGATAACCTGTCCCGACACAATATCACCGTGAAGGATATTCTGAGGCACCAGACCAAAGGCTCCCTTGATGTAGGCCACCATCTTGGCGACCTCAGGGTCCTTCTCAGCATACCAGCTGTCCTCTGCAAAGGAATAGTAGATGCCGTCAATGGTAATCTCTCCGTTATGCTTGTACAGAATGTCTGCCAAAGCTCCCACATGGTCTGAATCAGGGTGGGTCAGAAGCCATGCCTGGACATGACCGCCCTTCTGCTTAATCTGGTTCAGAAGATAATCCGTATTATTGGTCCAGCCACCGTCCACTACGATGAGGCCGCCCTCACCTGTCTCAATGATAACCGACAGAAGCTGGGCTGCCGTGTCGTGGTTGGCCAGCATGGTGAGACGGCCGGCCCCGAACAGGGAAGTGGAATCTGTCTTGGGAGTGGTGACTTCCCCAAATGCGGCAATCTGAGCCTTGGCCTGAATGACCGGCTGGCTGGCAGCCGCTGCCTGGGATGACTGGGCTGTCTCCCCTTCATCCCTGATGATAATTTTGTCCGGGGAAGACAGCATCTGTCCCTGGGCCTTTAGCGGCTGGGAGTTGGTCATGGCCAAGCTGTCCAGATTCCCTCCGGTCATTGTCAGTGTCATGATGGCCAGCAGCCCGGCGGCGGCCTGTTTCCAGTATCTGTCAATCCTCATCCCAATATCTCCTTAATCATCTCTTTACTGAATCTGAGCCGTCAGCTCCCTCTGTTCCCCTGCCTTCATAACGTCGTTTACAAGGTATGCGCTTTCATCCCCCTCTTTGTCGTAAGGGAACACCTGAACAAGCACGTCATGCTCGTCAAAGTAACTGCCGTAGTAAGTACTGTCCGTATCCTCCGGGTCTGGCGCTTCATAATAGAAATTCTGCTCCGCAATGTAGGTGCCCACTGCCTTCAGTACTTCCTGGCCATAAACCACAGCAATGTCCCCTGTGGTCTTATGAGATACGGGAAGCAGGACAACGACCCTGTTGCTGCCGGCGTCATACTTGGCATCCAGATCCATCACATAATCAGCAAACACCCCGTAAGGCTCCAGGAACTGATCCCTGAGGTCTTCCCTTACCTCCTGCCAGTCGATGTTAATATTTTTATCAACCTCCAGGTCAGGCTGTCCGTCCCCCTGAACCACACCGTTGCTGGGAGAAACAATGTTGCTCTGGGTACAACCGCAAAGCAGGGCCGCTGAAGCTAATAATATCAATGATAATTTCTTTAATTTTCTCATGATATGGTAATCCTCCTTTTTGTCAACGTTACTATTATAGCTAAGATTACAATAATTTAACAGTCCTTTTTTCTTACAAAATTATTGATGTTTTTACAAGTTCCTCTTGATTTTTCCAAGAACTGATGATAATATGTTCAATATAGTTAATTTAAATCAATTTTTGAACATCCAGGAGGATACAGCCATGAAACAAGATAAAAACCGCAGTATAGACACTCCATTAAAGAACAGACTGGACTGGGTCACAACCATCATTCCCTTTGTGACCATACTGGCCCTCTGTTCCCTGTTCATGATATTCCCGGACGCCTCATCCCAAGTGCTTGGTTCTGTGCGATTTTTCCTGGGGGACCAGTTTGGAGGCTATTATCTTCTCCTTGGGCTGGGCGCCTTAATCTGCTCCCTGTACATGGCGTTTTCGCGCTATGGCAAAATAAAGCTTGGGAATCTTGAAAAGCCGCAGTATTCCTCCTTTCAGTGGGGTTCCATGATGTTTACGGCGGGATTGGCAGCCGACATACTGTTCTACTCCCTGTGCGAGTGGATGCTCTACGCAGGCGAGCCCCATATCACGGACATGGGAGCCATGCAGGACTGGGCATCCACCTATCCTCTGTTTCACTGGGGCCCCATCCCATGGAGCTTTTACATCATTCTGGCTGTGTCCTTTGGCTTTATGCTTCATGTGCGCAAGCGGAACAAACAAAAGTACTCCGAGGCATGCCGGCCGCTTCTGGGCAGACGTGTGGACGGTGTTTTGGGCAAACTCATTGACCTGACAGCGGTATTTGCCCTTCTGGCCGGCACTGCCACTACATTTTCCCTGGCAACGCCCCTTCTTTCCATGGCCTTAAGCCGTGTGCTGGGCATACCTGAAAACAATTTCCTGACCATCGGCATCCTGGTCATCATCTGCGTTGTGTATACCATGGCCGTATACTTCGGCATGCAGGGCATTGCCAAACTGGCAGCCTCCTGCGTGTACCTGTTCTTCGGACTGCTGGCCTATTTCCTTTTGTGCGGGGGCGAGACACGCTATATCATCGAGACAGGCATCACCGCAGTGGGGAACATGGTGCAGAACTTCGTGGGCATGGCCACCTGGACCGATGCCATGCGCACCTCCTCCTTTCCCCAAAACTGGACCATCTTTTATTGGGCCTACTGGATGGTATGGTGTGTTGCCACCCCCTTCTTCATCGGCACCATCAGCAAGGGAAGGACCATCCGCCAGACTGTGCTGGGAGGTTATTTCTTCGGTCTCTCAGGCACCTTTACATCCTTCATCATCCTGGGCAATTACGGACTTGGACTGCAGATGCACGGAAAGCTGGACCTGATGGGTGTCTATGCAAAAACCGGAGATCTGTACCAGGCCATCATATCCATATTTGAGACAATGCCTGCGGCCAAGGCCGGACTGGTTCTCCTGGCCATTACCATGATTGCCTTTTATGCCACTTCCTTCGACGCCCTGACCATGGTGGCCAGCTCATACTCCTATAAGTCCCTGGGCGCTGAGGAAGAGCCTCACAAGCAGGTAAAGCTGTTCTGGGCCATACTGCTGATGCTGCTGCCCATAGCCCTGATTTTCGCGGAGAATTCCATGGCTAACCTGCAGACTGTGTCCATCATAGCAGCTTTTCCAATTGGTTTCATTATTGTCATGATTGTATGGAGCTTTTTCAAAGACGCCGGGCACTACCTGGACAAAGAGAATTCCGAAACGCGGAATATGGAATAATGTAATTGAATGGTATAACTGGATGGTATAATTAAATCGTTGCAAACATCATAAAATCAATAAACGAGGACCGGTCTCCCTGTCCTCGTTTAATTTTGTACACACATAGTTATGTACGCTCCTTATCCTTCATTATCCTCCCACAGAATCTTCTGAATCCTGTCCTCGGCCTCCAGCTCGTCACTTCCCTTAAAGTAAAAAGTCAGAAAACCTGTCATTCTAAGATTCTTTACTTCGTCGTATTGCTTGACATTTGCTGTATACTTATCGCTGGTGACAAAAATATCGCAGTCAAATTGATTTGCCGTCTGAATCAAATAAGAAATAGGGATTGGCCTAAAGACTCTTTCCCTGCTGTCAACTTGTTTCGTTAACATAGAATCACCTCAATTCAAAACAAAACCGACTACTGGTTACCACCCTCCTCTGAATAATTATACATGCCCCTATGTACTTAGAATAACATTTTTTTCCACTAAATTCAAGGGATTGACGCATTAAATTTATATAGTTTTTGTAAATTTTAAACTAAAAGTCAGAGAAAAACCCTATTTTCACCTCCGTTTTGTTGCAAATGTAACAAAGCTGGTAAAAATAGGGTTTTACTGTAATTTACATTTAACCGGCGCTAACGCTGACGCCTTTTACAGCCCATTGATAATTGCGCAGTGCCTGCTGGAGATTCAGGTCAGCACACTTAAATCCGGACTGGGCCTGGAGATAGGCCAGCTCCTGCTGCATGAACTGAATCTGGCTCAGCGTTCCATTCTGCCTCTGAATCTGCGCTGCATTCCATGTGAGCTGGGCGCTCTGGTACGCAGTGGAGGCTGAATCATAGGCTGCTTTTTTCTCCAGTATGGTGTCATACAATGTCTGCATATCAGAACGGAGCTGGTCCTCTGAGTAGTCCACGGTACGCATCTTATTGGCCTTCTGCGTCATTTCTTTGGTGGTTCGGACCTGGAAGTCGCTCATCCCTGACCCTGAACCGCTCCGCATGCTGATCAGGCTGTAGTTGTTGTTTACCGCGGTTTCCTTGTCGGATGTCAAATCCAGGGTTCCGATAACCGATGGGTCTGCTGCCGGAACCGGGCCAATGACAGTATCCGCGCCTTTCTCCCATCCGGTGTAGTAACAGAGGGTCTTATATATCTGGTCAATTCCCGCATCTATACTCTCCAGCTGGGATTTTGCCGAGGACAGCTGGGCTGCGGCCGAAAGCACGTCTGCATCCACCGCAAGCCCCTGGGCCTGCATGGTCTGCTGTATGGCCTGGGCTGTCTGGGCTATCTCCAATGCCTTGGCTACCACAGTCCTCTGTGCCAGGTAATACTCATACTGGTTCATCAGAGTCTCCGCACCGGACACAATCATGTTCACCTGGCGGTCCACGCTCCGGCTGGACTTGCTGCGCTCAATGGAACGGTCCATGGACCCTGCGCTGGAACGCAGCATCCTGGCACCTCCCACCACCTGCATGACCGCAGGATTACCGCTGCCCAGAACATCTGCCAGCTGGTCTGCCTGGGACATATAATCATCAGCCACCACTCGCATAGCCGTTGCAATGCTTCCCTGGTCCTCTTCCATGGTATCAATCATGGAGTACGCGCTTTTTATAGGGGCATAGCAGTTCTTAATAAGATCTGTCAATTCATCGTACTCCATGTGGCTGTCCTGGATCCGGGCCATGGCCTCTGTGTACGTATCACCCGGCACCACTCCCGGCTCGTCTGCCAGCGCAGCGCCTGCACCGCCCACCGCCATCACGGCTGCCAGCGACAAAGCCATGAAGCCTTTTCGTCTGTTCATATTCATCTGTCCAACCTCCTTACCTTTCTTCAACCGGCCTAATTGGAGGTTGTGAGACCTTTTACATTCCAATCATAGGCTTCCATGGCCAGCAGAAGCTGAAGCTTATCTGTCTCCACACTGTTCTTGGCGGATATATAGCTGTTAAGCACATTCTGGTATTCCAGCTCTGTAATTTCGCCTACCGCTCTCTTGGCCGTTGCCGTGTTCAGGTTAACGGAGGCAACATCCAGGGCCATCACGGCCGCGTTCAGGGAATCACGTCCCGTAAGTACTGCATTGTACTGGTTTCTAAGGGATTTGGCCGCCTTATCCTTTGCATCCTGGATCTGTGCCTGGTTGGAGTCAATCAGGTACTGGCTGGTCAGGTTGCCGGCCTTCTTCTCAAAATATTTCACATCATAATTATTCGCGATGGCCGTCTCCATATCAGCGTCCGGATTCATAGATGCAATCCGGTTCAAATCAGGCTCGGGCACATCCCTAATCTCAGGCTGTCCGTCCACTGCCCATCCTAACATCAGACAGAGACTCCTGTGGACATTGTCAGCTGATTTCTGTGCAGTAAGGATAGCCGTATCCTGGTCCTGTACACTCTTTAATGCACTCAGCACATCTGCCTGGGTTGCCATGCCGGCTGCCTGGCGGGCTGCGGTTGCTTCATACTGGGCCTGCATCAGATTCCTGGCGCTCTGAAGATTTTCCATATTGTACCGTGACTGCTCATAAGTCACCATCAGCTGCTGGGCCTGATACACAAGTCCTGCCTCTGTCTGGTCATACTGAATCTTCTCCATGTCCGCGTCCTGATAGTTATTGTCGGCCTGCTGCTGGAGTACGCCCACCTGGAACCTGGCTGTGGCCCATGCCACGTCATCGTCGCTGTCTGCATTATTCCAGATGGCATCAATATCATCCATATAATCATCGTAGGCCGCATTCAGGTCCTTGCCCTTCTGATCCTTATAGGTAGACCGGTTGCTGCGGACCGTTGGGTTGTACTCATGCACCAAGTCCTTTAACTCCCCGAATTCCAGCACATTATCCCTGAGGGAGGCCCATTTATCCTCGCTGTATGCGAATTCAGGACTTATATCCTTGTTGATATCAGGTGCAGGCGGCTCTGCAATCGTATGGGCGTCATCCGGCTTGCTTACATTGGGCCTTTTCCCGCTGGCCGCAAATGAGGTCAGGGGCATTGTCCCGGCCATGGTAATGGCTGCCAGGACAGCTGCTGCCCGGTATCCGTATTTCCTGTTCCTTAAATTCTTCATCTCTTATCTCCTCTTTTCTGTGTTTCCTTATCACGTCAGTTTCCGGTGTTACGGCAGACACCGTATTCCAATATAAGCATTTCCTTCTTTGTCACTTCCAGAAGTTTTTCCCGGTCCACCACATTCTTATAATACAGCGTTACAGCCCTGATGATAATAAGCATGGTCATGTCCACCAGATACGACAGGGTCTCTTCATCAATGGGATAACGTTCCCTGTCAATCCCTTCATAAAGCTTATGAACGAATTCACCATAGGACTCATCCTGAAGCAGAAAGCCCTTGATTCCAAATAAATGGTTCTGGTCCACCACACTTAAATCCGACAGCATATTCCTGTACATCTTATAGCCCAGGCCTCCATGGTCCTCATCCACCACTGCCTCCAGAAGCTTAAGGGCTGTGCCAAAGGGATTTCCCCCCTGTTCCTTCAGGGTTCTGAAGATCCTCTCCTGGCAGTTATCCCTGAAGCCTCTGAGCATATACCGCATCAGGTCGTCCTTATCTTCAAAATATGTATAAAAGCTCCCTCTGGATATGTCTGCCTCCTTGATAATCTGGTTGATGGATGCAGATGAATAAGGAACCCTTGAGAATTCGTGGACCGCCGCTTCCAGTATTGCCTGCTTCTTCTCTTCCTTTAGTTTCAAAAACCGTTGTGTAGGCATGAATCCAGCCTCCTAGCCCTCTTTTGTAAGATACAATCATATTCCTCTTGGTGACATAATGTCATTTGTGACAATATGTCACGAACCCAATTATAAACACATATGCCATGGATTGTCAAGAAAGGAAGAATTAAATTTCCATAAACAGAAAGTGCTGGAATTCCCCCGCCTTTATCTCCCTATATCATACCGGACAAAACCGCGCAGCACTCAAAAGGAGACCACCCGTTTTCACGGGCAGTCTCCTCTCTGATACGAAAATAGGTTTCCTGTTAAAATTTATCCTTCCACTGGGCAATATTATCCTTGTCAAAACGCAGCGGCTCTCCTAAAAGCACCTGGGTTCCTCCGTCATAGTATTCCTCGATGGTGAATTTTCCCAAGTCACCGGCATCCACAATGTCCCCAACCTTGCCGGTTGCAGCTCCTGTAACCAGTGCATGGGCAGAGTATGCTCCTAACGCTCCCTGGTCCAGCGGATTCCACAGATAGGCGTCATAACAGATTCCATTTTCAATATAAGGCGCCATCTCAGAGGGCAGGCCGACTCCGGTTACCTTGCAGTCAGAACCCTGGTCCTGGATCACCTTGGCTGCTGCCAGTATGCCTACCGTTGTAGGGGAGATGATTGCTTTGAGGTCCGGATTGTTCTGAAGCATGGCCTGGGCCTCGCTTGTGGACTTGTCAGGAAGGTCATCGCCATAAGCTATATCCAGCACTTCAATGTTCTTATAGTCTTCTGGATGTTCCTCAACCTCCAGAAGCATTGCTTTACACCAGTCGGCATGAAGCTGGGATTCAGGATTTGCGGAAAGTATGCCTATCTTTCCTGAGCTGCCAGGTCCTCCGCAGATTGCCAGGGCAGACTGCATTTGGGCCCTTCCCACCTCGTCGATGCTGCACTGCTCCACATGTACCTGACGGCTGTCAGGGTTCACTGCCGTGTCCACGGAATTTACTGCTATTCCCTGGGACATTGCCTGCTGTAGAATAGGCTGCAGGGCATTAAAATCTGCGCCAATTACCGTAATGGCATCCACATTCTGGGCGATAAGCTGGGTAATGATCTCAATTTCTTTTTCAGCTGTGGGCTGGTCAGCTCCACGGTAAACAGCTTCCACTCCAAGTTTGTCACAGGCTGCCTTGTATCCGTCAAACATCAAAAGGAATATGGGGTCTGCCGCTGTCTTAGATACAAATGCATATACCTTTTTCTCTCCATCCTCAGGCTGTGTGCCTGCTTCCTGTGCCGCTGCAGCCGCTGCATCCTCTCCAGCTTTGGCGGCCTCCGTAACAGCCGCTGTCTCTTTGCTTTCCTCCTTCTGCCCCGTGCTGCATCCGGTCAGACTCCCCAGTACCATAGCTGCCGCAAGCATAAGTGATAATGTGCGTTTCTTCATAATCTTTTTCCTCCTTTAGTATTTTTGTTTGTTATGTATGACACGTTGTCTAATCCACCTGCCTGAGGCAGATTCAGAAATCACTTCCTTTAGATTAGGAATCGCAACCGCTACTACCAGCAGCGCTCCAATAATAATCATGAGAATCTGCGATGAAACATTTACAATTCCAAGTCCATACCGCAGGAATCCGATTGAAAACACTCCCAGAACAGCGCCCAGAACCTTTCCCTTTCCTCCTGCAGTGCTGACTCCGCCCAGGATTGCCATTGCTATGACTTCCATCTCGTATCCTTTTGCAATACTGGCCCTGGCGCTTCCCAGCTTTGAGATAAGAAAAAGCCCTGCAAATCCTGCGCATAATCCGCTGAGGGTAAAAACCAGTACCTTAATCTGATTGGTCTTTATACCGGAAAACCGGCTGGCTTTGGCATTGCTTCCAATGGCATACAGGGAACGTCCGAATTTTGTCCTGTGAATCACAAATGCAAATATCAATGTCTCCACAAAGAATACAATCAGAATCAGGGGAATTCCCGCCACCTTGCTCCATGCCAAAAATGACATCTTGGAGGAAATGGATGTAATGGGCTTATCTTCCAGAATCATATAGGCAATTCCCCGAAACAGTATTTGATTGCCCAGTGTGACAATGGTGGAATTCAAATCCGGAAATGCCACCAGCAGAATGCCGTTAAAGAAGCCGCAGGCTGCCCCCACCAGCAGTCCCACCATCATGGCCGGAACAATGGGCAGCCCCGCCTCGAACGCAACGCCCGTACAGCATCCAGAAAGACACATAATAGATGCTATGGAAATATCTATCTCTCCCAAAAGAAGTACCATCATGGTGGTAAATACCATAAGCGCCTTATCCATGAACACCACCATATTGTTCATCATATTGTTAAAGTTCAGATAATTACTGGACAGGTTGATGTTAATAATATTTATGATAATGAATATTACAAATATCATTGTTTCCCATTGGAATAAAACGGATTTTAAGGAATGGGATCTTGTCTTTGCTGTTCCTTCCATAATTAATCCCTCCCCTGCAATGCCTTCTTGTCCATATGCTGCTGTGTAATGGAGTTGATTACAACAGAAGCAATGATGACAAACCCTTTGATACCCATTTGCCAGAATGAAGAAACCTGTATCAACGGCAGAATATTATTCAGTGTTCCAAAAAGCAGTACTCCCAATACCACGCCGCCCACTTTTCCAGAACCTCCGGTAATAAATACCCCTCCCAACACCACAGATGCAATTACGTTTAATTCATAGCTGCTGCAGGACTCTCCCTGGGCGTTGCCGAACTTGCATATCCACAGCATTCCTGCCAGGCCCGCTATCATACCGTTAATCACATAGGCCAGAAATTTAGTCCTTACCGGATTAATGCCGCTTATCTTGGCAGAAAGCTCATTGTTTCCAACTGCATACATATATCTTCCATTCCTGAAATACTGCAGGAATATGTATCCCATAACTGTTATGAGGATTGCGATAAATACAAGATTATTGATTCCAAAAACCTTACCCGTAGATATACTCATGAATTCCTGGGTCATGTCTCCCTGTCCTACCCAGGCTCCTTTGCTGAACACATATACCAGGCCTCTCAGCATATCACATACCCCCAGAGTACCTATCAGCGGAAAAATTCGCAGTTTCGCCACAATAAAACCATTCAGCAGCCCGGCCAATAGACCAATACCCAATGCGATCAGTACGATTACTATAATAGGTGTCTCCCTGTGATCCCTTAAGGTCAGAGCACATATCATCCCTGCCAGACCCATGGTAGAACCCAGAGACAAATCTATACATCCTGTCAGTATGACCATCATCATACCAACGGATACCATCATAAGAATGGCAGTTTCCCGCAGCAGGTCATTTAAGTTGGAGCTGGACAAAAAACGTCCCCCTGTCCTTACCTGCACCAGGACCGCAATGACAATAAGGATTGCAAAAAGCGTAAGTTCCCTTATGTTGTGAGACACAAAGCGTTTTAAATCAAAGTCTCTTGAAATGCTTTTCATCCATCTCACGCTCCCTCTTTCAAATCTTCATCTTTGACGGTCATAGCTGCCGCCAGTATCTCCTCCTGAGTCACATGAGATGCATCAAAAATTGCCGCCAGATGCCCCTCATGCATGACACCAATCCTATCCGCCATAGACATGACCTCAGGCATCTCGGAAGAAACCAATATAATTGCATATCCCTGGGCAGCCAGGTCAGACATAATAGAGTAAATCTGGGCCTTTGCGCCTACATCCACGCCCTTTGTCGGCTCATCCAACAGCAGAATATTCACATCCGAGTTCAGAAGCTTCGCAAATACCACCTTCTGCTGATTTCCTCCTGACAGTGAATCCGCTCTGGAAAATATACTCTTGGCCTTGATTTGAAGCTTCTCACATAGCTCCCTCCCCGCCTGCCGTTCCCTTCCCGTATCAATACCAATCAGGCGGTTATATTTATCCAGCGTAGACAGGGTCATGTTCCTGTACAGTTCCCATGAGAGAATCAGGCCCTGCTGCTGCCTGTCCTCCGGCAGATACCCAACCCCCTTCTTCAATGCCTGGGACGGATGAGTAAAGCTGCATTCCTCCCCGTTTATAAGTATCGTTCCTGAATCCGGCTTTAAAAGACCGCATATTCCCTGACACACCTCGGAACGTCCCGCCCCAACCAGACCTGTAAGACCGAATATCTCGCCCTTCTTTACATCAAAACTGATGTCCTTAAAGTATCCTTTTTTTGTAAGTCCTTTTACTTCAAGGGCTGTTTCCCCAATGGGAACCGCCTGCTTGGGATACAGCTGGGTAACCTCGCGTCCAACCATAGCCGATATAAGCTCATCCTTAGAAATCTTATCCACATCCCATGTACCTATATATCTGGCGTCCCTGAATACAGTAACCCGGTCTGCCAGCCTGTACATATCCTCCATCCTGTGGGAAATAAATATGATGGAAGTTCCCTCGGCTTTTAACTTCTCCGTTATGCGGTAGAGCTCCTCACATTCCCGCTTGGACAGGGCGGCGGTTGGCTCGTCCATAATGACAATCCGGGCTTTAGAGGAAACTGCCTTTGAAATCTCCACAATCTGCTGCTCCGCCACACTTAGATTTACCATCCTTGTCCTGGGATTGATGTCGCATCCCAGACTCATCAGAAGCTCCTTTGCCCTGCCATGCATCTCATTCCATTTAATAGACCCCGCCCTTGTCAGCGACTCATGACCGATAAATATATTTTCTGTCACGCTCAGATATGGATACACCGTACTGTGCTGATAAATAGCCGCTATACTGTTGGCTGCCGAATCATTGGTGTTTTTAAATACCACCTTCCTGCCGTTAATCAGGATATCCCCCTCTTCCGGTTCATGTACTCCGGTAATTACCTTAATCAATGTGGATTTTCCTGCGCCATTTTCACCCATTAATGCATGTATCTCACCCTGTTTCAGCTGGAACTGAACGCCATTTAAAGCAACTACACCGGGAAAACGCTTCGTGATATTCCTGAGTTCCAATATATACTCATCCACCAAATCCCACCTCCCAATCCAGAATAAAAAACACAATGCAAACTCCTTACTTAAAGCATAAGGCATGCACTGTGTTTCGTAAATGTAAAATCAAGAACTATTGTTGCACTTTTTTGAACTTTTATATATTTTTCTGATTCTTTTTGTTCCTTTTTCACCCCTCCCCGGCATCCCGCGTCATATAATGCATATTTTTTGCACATAAATCCATATCAATCGCTTGATTATTTAGCTATTTATACTCGCTCGGCCATACCCCCATTTCCTTTCTGAACACCTTTGAAAAATAATGGATATCCTTATATCCCACCTGGTCTGCCACTTCCTTAACCTGAATCTCCGGATGATTCTTAATCAATTGACAGGCCTTCTCCATCCTTATTTTTGTAAGGTACCTGGATGGAGAAAGACCCACGTATTTCTTAAAAATACGGCTTATGTATTCTGATACAAAACCAAATTCCATGGATAATTCTCCAGCCCTGATATTCCTCTGGTAATTATCCACCAGATACTGCTCTATCATGACAACCATCTGCGGCATGGCTCCCTCACTGCTTCCATCCTCTGCCAGATCTTCTTCCTGCCCATTCATCCTTTCCACCAGCTGAAACACCCGCGTCTTAAGCTCCCCGTAAGAAAATGTCTCGTAAACAGCATTCCACACACTGGCACGCACAGAATGGCTGCTGCCTTTTCCTCTTTCCAAAAATTCCATCATGAAATTTTCAATGGCCATGCATGTCTTATTCTTCTCCTCAAATTCCCTCATAAATGCGTCCAGCTGACTGCATGCCCCTCTGGTATCCCCTGCTTTCAGGGCTTTTACCATAACGGAAAATGCCTCTGTCTTCACATCCTTCTCCCATGTATCGTCATGAGGAGGACAGAAGCGTCCCCCGCAGCTATAGCATGACTTCCCGTATATGGATTCCGTCATTATTTGAATTCTGAGCTCCAGCACATACTGTCTGAAATCCTGGACCGGGACAGGTTCCGGCAAACCCGCGATTGCTATTACACCATCTGATTGTCCCACGGTATTCAATAGTTCCAAAGCCTTGGCTTCCACGTCCGTAATGCTGTCTTTGACGGCCACCACATATTCTCCGGCACCATCTGATGTCTGGAAAACAGTATCTTCATTCCCAAACATCTTAACCAGACCGGACTCTATATTTTTCTGGGATTCCGGATTCAGACCTCCCTTAACACAGCCTCTGCTGCGCATCCGTATCAGCAGCAGATACCATGACGATGCCTGCAGCTCATCATAAAAACACGATTTCTGCGTCAGCTCACCTCCGTCCAGCAGATTCTTGAAACATTCCCGCCTTCTGTTTCCCATCCTCAGATGATACTGTTTCTTAAGGACTTCGAGAATATCCCTCAGTTCTGTCTTATTCACAGGTTTTAGCAGGTAATCCGTAACACCATTTTTGTATGCCTGCTTGGCATATTCAAACTTATCATACCCGCTGAGCACCACGGTCTGAATCTCCGGTCTGTATTCATGAAGATACTGGAGAAGAGTGATTCCGTCTCCTCCAATCATCATGATATCCGTAAATACAACATCTACTTCCTCTGCCTCCAGAATGCGCTGTGCCTGGATTCCATTAAACGCTGTATACCGTACACTGAATTCCCGGTCCATCTCAGAAATGGTTTTACATATCATACGCTGGATAGGAGGCTCGTCTTCAACAACAAGAACATTAATCATTTATAATTTCCTTTCAAAACCACATAGGTATACCCATCGTTTCCAGTATATATCTCATATTCTACCTGTTCCTCATACAAAAGCCTCAGTCTGATAATGGTATTTGTAAGTCCTATGCCGCTGATTTTCTTCTGTTCTCCTTTCAGGAACCCCTCAACTTTCTCATTCAGCTCCGTCAGATCCCTATCCTGGAAGGGCCGGCCATTATTCCTTACATGGATTCTCCAATGTCCATGACTTGCAGTGACTGCCACATGTATAATCCATGGAAAACCATTTTCGCCGAATCCATGTTTGAAGCAATTCTCCACAATGGGCTGAAGAATTACCCGGGGTACCTTCACACGCTCCAATTCCCCTGCTTCCTCAATGTTATAAATAAGATTTTCCTCGTACCGGTCCTTCATCAACTCCAGATAATTCTCCGTATGGCGGACTTCATCCTCCAATGTACTGTTGCTCTCCTCCTCATAGACCGTGGAGTAACGCAGCATATCGGAAAGGCGGCTGCACATTCTCTCCACCTTTTCCTGCTGGTCCGCCGATGCGCTTATGACCGACAGTGTATTATATAGAAAATGGGGATTCATCTGACTTTGAAGTGCATTAAGCCGGGCTCCCAGCTCCAGCTGCATACTTTTAGACAGACGCTTAAGCGTCTCCTTAAAAGTATTATTAAGGGCCATGATTTCATTCTCATCATTCCCCTCCAATGTCTTCATGTCCAGATTCGACCAGGAAATAGACTGTGCCGATACAATCATATCATTGATAGGCCTTGTCATCTTCAGTGATATTCGGTATGCCATGTATGCGGACAGGACCATGAATACAAAAATAGCCATGATAATTACCTTCTGGATATCCTGTATCACGTTGACGATGGAACTTTTATTGCGCACCATCACTGCCATCCAGCCGGATGTCTCCGATATACCGGCCGAGAGATACTGCTCCTGTGCCCTGTTCCCAACCTTTATCCGGCAAAACCCGTACCGGCTGTCCGGATTTTTGGATGCCTGACTGTAATAAAAATCATAGTACTCAGGAGGACATATACTTTCCATGCTGTTAAATATGCATCTGCCCGAAGAGTCAAACAGGAGCACTGCCATGTCCTGATCAAGGCCTGGCAGAAGGGTCTTGACCAGCTTCTGGAAATCCTGCTGTATTTCTATGATGCCGTACATATCATCCTGAATCTTATTGCCCAGCGGACAGTACAGAGAAATCATCTCATAGCCCACTTTACTGTTCCAGTAATCCGGATGGGGACCTTCCACATAGATATGCCCATCATTCAGAACCAGTCGGGATATGATTTCATCCAGATCCATATGGCTGCGCAGGACATTGTCAGCATATGCTTTGGACTGGGGCATGACTCCGCTGCTGACATAATCCCCATATCTGTTAAATACACTGATTCTGGTGGCAATCCTCTGTATTCCATTGATGTCTGCCAGGGCACTGACTGCGTTTATATGGTCCACAATATGGTCCCCATAATAATTATCATTTGCCTTGTCATCTGAAAATGTGCCAAAGTCCTGAATCAGCCGCGAATTCATCATCACCTGAAAACCCACGTTGCGCATTTCAACCATAAAACTTTCTAACTGCTGGGAAACCTTTATACACATGGAAATCTGGTTTCGTTCTGCTGTTTTCAGGCTGGACTCCCTGACCATCACCGCAACCAGAGTATAGAAGAGTACAAGACCTCCTACAATAATAATCAGATATGACTGCAATATTTTTTTCTGGAAATTAGAAAAAACAAAGGGTCTTTTCACTGTTTCCTCCCAAATAGCTCCCTGTTCATCATATCCCCAGTTCGTTCCTGATTTCATATACCATTCTCATGGTATTGGCAAGATATAATTCAGGGTCCCTGTAATTCTCCGAGTACAGTTCGCACGTAACATAACCATTATACTTCCAATTGGCAAAGACTGTAAACATGTCTTTTATTGGTATTATCCCTTCATCCAGCCTTTTATGGGCATCGGTCATCCCGTCATTATTACAGATATGGATATAGTTCATCCTGTCCTTCAGCTTGTCGAAATAAACCGAAAACGGCTCATTGGCCACTGTTGGCGGAGCCACATCCATCATGGCCTCCACATTATCCCTTCCAATTCTTTTTATGGCGTCCACACAGTCATCTGCTGTTGTGATAACCGGACTTTCCATGGGCGTCAAGGGTTCTATCACCAGGCTCACGCCTTTAGGCGCCCCATAGTCGCAAAGGTACTGCATATGTTCTATGAAACGCCGGCAGACCAAAGCCTTTGGCGCCTCATACCCCGGATGGTCAGCCACCACCAGCATTCTGGGGCATTCCAACTCATATGCAATATCAATAGATCTTTGGAAAAATTCAATGGTTTCATGGATTGTCCGTTCTTCCAGGGAACAGAGATTATAAGGCCCATTCAGTACGTTTGGCGTATACATGGGAATCTCCAGTTTATATTTCTTTTTTAAGGCATCAATCTCCTGTATCCTCTCCCGAGTCATATCCGTAAAATACCCATGGGGACGTCCACCCCACAGCTCCACCCCATCAAGGCCGTAGCGCCTGGCCATCTTAAAACAGTATTCCAGTGAAAAACGCTTAAAATCCAATGAAATCAACCCAAATTTCATAGCGTTGATTCCTCCTTTCCTCTCATTGCAGCCAGCCGTTTCAACATGCTGCTGTTTCCCATATAAAGATACATTTCCCTGTACATCTGAAACAAGACATCATAGGCAGCCGAGGCAGATTGATCTGGTATATAAATTTTCCCCACCGGCGGCCCCATGGCCTCAACGGCCTCCTCAATGGTATCATATCCCCCTCCCTTCCTTCCGGCCGCAACTGCCCCAAACATGGCGCTTCCCATACAGCTCCCGTTTGCTATGACAGGAACCCTGATTTCCCTGCCGAGGACATCCGCCATGATCTGCATAATGAGAGGGTTCTTCTGGGCAACACCGCCAGTGGCATAAAGCTGCCTGCATCTCACCCCCGCCATCTCCATCTGCTCTATTATCATCCTCTTTCCAAAAGCTATTCCTTCCATCAGCGCCCTGTAAATTTCCTCGGGCCTTGTCTGCAGGGTCATACCAAACAAACATCCCCCAAGGTCGCTGTCCATCAGAACAGAGCGGCATCCATTCCACCAGTCAAGGGCAATCACACCGCTGCTTCCCGGTTTCAGTCTGCCGGCCTTTTCATCCATCCATTGGAATACAGACATATTCCTGCCGGCTGCCTCCTCGCGGCAGGCAGCGGGAAGACAGTTTTCCATGAACCACTGAAAATGGTCCCCCATACAGGCTTGACCCGCCTCGTAGGCGTAATATCCCGGAATGGCGCTGTCCGGGCAAATACCGCAAAAACCTTCCACCGGAATCTGATTCCTGCTTATGAGGATATCACATCCCGAGGTCCCAATCACCATGAGCATGGCGCCCTCACTGCACAGTCCTGAACCTGCAAAAGCAGAATGGCTGTCACCCAGGCCGCAGGCCACAGGCGTACCTGCAGGCAATCCTGTTTTATCTGACATCTCTTTGGAAATTCCCCCTATACAGGTACCGGGCTTTACCAGCTTTCCCCTAAGCTTCTGTTTCACATCCGGCATCTCAGGATGGAGCGCCCTCAGGAAATCATCGGAAGGATATCCTTCTTCCTCCTGCCACAATGCAGCAACCGCGGCAATGCTTTTGCTTCTCATCCTGGTTCCTGTTATCTGCCACGTCATCCAGTCAGCACCTTCCACAAACTGGTCCGCTGCCTGATAGATATCCGGTGACTGTCTCAGTATCTCAAGGATTTTTGGAAACAACAGTTCAGAAGATATTTTACTGCCGTAATATTTGAGAAACCGCTCCTGCCGTAAACCGGCTTCTCTTGTAATGTCATCCGCCTCCTTCTGGGCATGGTGGTGCATCCAGAGCTTTACATAGCTGTGAGGGTCATCCCTGAATTCCGTGTGCATACACAACGGAATGCCTTCTCTGTCAACCGGCATCATGGTGCATTGAGTAAAATCAATACCGATTCCCACCGCTTGGTCTGCCCTAAGCTCCTTGTCCTTAAACATATCCTGAATAAGGAACTGCCAGGCATCCAGGTAATCCCGGGGTTCCTGCAAGGCAGTGCCCGGTTCCAGCTTTCTGCCTGTAGGCAGGGATTCCTTCATAATCCCGTGGGGATAACCATATACGGACTCCTTTAAAATCCTTCCGTTTGATACATCCACTGCCATGGCCCGCGCAGACAGGCTGCCAAAATCAACTCCTATGGAAAATCCCATCTTTGTACTCCCTCCTATTGACCATAATCCAGCCAGCCCCTTTTTTCCTTCGCTATGTCCTCCGGATCCAGCAGTGGTATCTCTGCTCCCATGGATTTTGCGAGAACGAAGGTCTTAGCCGCCTCCTCCAGATAGATTGCCGAGTATAACGCCTCTTTCATATCCGAACCATAGGCCATAATACCATGATGTTTTAAAATAACGGCCCGTGCCTCCCCGGCATACTTCACAGCCATGATACCCATTCCAATGTCAGAGGAAGGGGTGAATGGCGCCACGTTAACCGCAGCCCCATTGGCATCAATAAGAGTGACCAGGAATTCCGGGATCTGATCCGACGCGAATCCGGCAGCAGTGGCATAAGGCTGATGGGTATGAATCAATGCATTAATATGGGGCATATGTTCAAACATATAGACCAGGGCCGGAGAATCCGAAGACGGCTTTCTCGTCCCCTCCACCACCCTGCAGTCCCTGTCTATGACCACCACATCATCCGCTGTCATCTCCTCATAAATCATGCCGGACGGAGTCACCAGAAACAGATTCTCCCCTGCCCTCATGCTCACATTCCCTCCTGACAGGGATATGAGATTGCATTTCTTAATTTCCAGGGCTGCATCCAGTATCTCCCTTTTTTCCTTTTCAAACATAATCATTACCTCCTCGTTATGAGCATCTGGCGCATCTGATTTTATCCATCATGAATGTCCGTGCGCATCTTATGATATCCAAATAATTCTCTTCCGTCTCATTCCACATTTCAATGGTAAGGGGACCTCTGTATTCCATGGCATCCAGCGCCTTGAATACCCCTATGAAGTCCATATTTCCGGCTCCCAGCGGAACTCCGTAAAAGTAATCAGGCAGCGAGTCTCTCACATGTACATTGGCTATATGTCCCCTCCCCTGGGGTAATTCTGTAACCGGGTCGATTCCCAGGGATTTCATGTTGGCTACATCAGGATAAATTTGAAGCCAAGGCGAATCCGCCTCTTTGACCAGGCGAAGGGTATCGCTGACCTTTACCAGGTTTACCTCCACCGGCTCAATAGCCAGCATTACGCCTGCCTGTTCCGCCCATTCCAGGCATCTTAAGATATTTTCCCTGTACCGGGCAGCTGTCTCATGGCTGCGCGGTTCATAAAAAGCATCATATCCTGCAACCTGCAGCATACGGACCCCAAGATTCTGACAGAAATCAATTCCCTCCCTCATCATCCGGATTCCCCGCTCCTCTAATTCTCTGGAACTGCTTCCCAACGGAAATCTGCGGTGCCCGCTGAAACATGCTGACAGAATCCTTATGTTCTGGTTCCTTGCAGCCCTTCTTACCTCTTCGTATTGCTTGTCATCCCAGTGCAGGCGCGCCAAACGCGCATCGCTCTCATCCAGGCTGATTTCATAATTCTGGTACCCCGCAGACGAAGCATCGGCAAACATTTTTTCCCATTCCTGCGGCTTAATAGCCTTTTCATATATTCCGAAAGGCCTTTGAATCAGTTCCATATCCATTTAATGTTTCCATCTCCTTCCAGGCTTTGGCCGGATCTTCTGCTCCCCATACCGCCCGTCCCATAACCACACAATCTGCACCTGCCTCTGCCACCTTCCCCAGCTCATCCCTTCCAATTCCGCCGTCCGCGTAAATCATCACCTCATCCGGTATGCAGGCCCTGGCCCTGCGAATCCGTTCCAGGGCACATGACCGGAACCGTTGGCCGCAGCCGTCCGGCTCGGATGTCATAAGGAGAAGATAATCAAAGGAGTCGATGTAACTCATGACTTGCTCTATTGGCATAGACAGATTCAGGGCAAGGCCTGCCTTCATTCCTGCCTGACGTACTTCATGTAAGAATTCCAATGGGTACGGTAGGGCCTCCATATGTCCGCAGACAGCAGATATGCCGCTTTTTGATAGTTCTTGAATATATTTGATTGGATTTGTCGTCAAAAGATGAACATCCAGTTCTGCCTTAGAATAGGCTGCCATCTCTTTTACAGTTTTCATGCCAAACGTAATATTAGGCAGAAAATTTCCATCCTCCACATCAATATGTATGTACGGTACGTCTCTAATCCGGTCCAGCTGGCATTTTAAATCCAGCTGGGATGCTGACGCGATTGATGGTATAATCTTCATGTCATCCCTCCTTTTTGAACTAATCTTAGCATATTTTGAACTATTTTGCAATATTTATGATTTTATTATTGCATTTTTAGAATCTTTATGATACTATTTGAGTACAAACTCGATGCAAACTCCTAATTTGAATTGAGAAAGGAATATATCATTATGTCAAACTGGATGCAGGATTTATTTCATGTAGAAAAACCAATCATTGCAATGTGCCATTTACAGCCATTGCCCGGAGACCCCTATTATGACGCAGACGGAGGTATGGAAAAGGTGATGGCTGCTGCCAAGGCAGACCTCCTGGCACTTCAGGAGGGCGGGGTTGACGGAATTATGTTCTCCAATGAGTTCAGCCTTCCCTACCTCACAAAGGTGGAACCTGTCACGATAGCTGCCATGGCAAGGGTAATCGGTGAACTAAAACCGCTCATAACAGTTCCATATGGCGTCAACTGCCTGTGGGACCCCATTGCCTCCATTGACCTGGCGGTCGCTGTAGACGGTAAATTTATCCGTGAAATTATCTCCGGTGTATATGCATCTGACTTTGGACTCTGGAACACCAATGTAGGAAAAACCGTCCGTCATAAAATGGCAGTAGGCGCAAAAGACTTAAAGCTTCTTTTCAATATTGTGCCTGAAGCTGCCAGATATCTGGCGGACAGGGATATAAAGGATATTGCCAGGTCCACAGAATTCAACAACCGCCCAGACGCCCTCTGCGTATCTGGTCTCACTGCCGGCAGCGAAACCGATACCCAGATTCTTGGCCAGGTAAAAGCTTCTGTCAAACACACCCCTATCCTTTGTAATACCGGATGTAATGTGAATAACATCACAAGACAGCTGTCCGTTGCCGATGGAGCAGTGTGTGCAACTACCTTTAAATATGACGGTGTCTTTGAAAATGCTGTAGATGTAAAGCGGGTTAAAGAATTTATGGATAAAGTCAAGGAATACCGGGCAACCCTCTAGGGCGCGCAGATGGCGGGAATGAATTTTAAGACGCGTCCAAAATCAGGAATACTACGTAAACAAAGTCTATGGTATACTAAGGGCATCTTTTAATCAGAAGATGCCCTTACTATTTTAAAAATCCATCCAAAGGAGGTCCGCGCTTGAAAAAACATGCATACTTTATCGGAATAGACAACGGCGGCTCTGCTATCAAGGCAGCCGTATTTAATGAAAATGGCAGAGAATTGTCCGTGTCCCAGGTCCAGATTCCCATGGACCATCCAAATCCCGGCTGGACAGAACGGGATCCCCATGCTGTCTGGAGAGGTAACTGCCAGGTCATACGTGATGCTATCGGAAAGGCACAGATTTGTGCCCAGGACATTAAAGGTGTATCTGTCTGCGGCTATGGCGGAGGTCTTGGACTTTTAGACAGCGCAAATTCCCCCATTGCTCCTTTTATCGTGTCCACAGATACCCGCGCCCAATCACTTCTGGGCGAATATTCAAAAAACGGCATCAACAGCAGGCTGTACCAGCTGACCCTGCAAAATCTTTGGGCCGGACAACAGGCCATGCTGCTTCCCTGGCTAAAAAAACACCAGCCGGATTTGCTTAAACAAGCCTGTCACATGGTATGTATCAAGGATTACATCCGTTATTGTCTGACCGGCATGCTTGCTACCGATTATACGGACGCATCCTGCACCAACCTCTTTAATATACGCGATAAACAATTTGACCCGGAAATCTTTGAACTTCTTGATATTCGTGAGTATTTCCGCCTGGCCTGCGTTCCTATACTCCAATCCTTTGAAACAGGCGGTTTCGTCACTTCCCAGGCAGCCATTCAATGCGGTCTTCCGGAAGGCATACCGGTAGCAGCCGGATTATACGATGTTGACTCCTGCTGTCTGGCCAGCGGTATCCTGGATTCCAGTTGTCTGTGCCTCATAACCGGGACATGGTCCATCAATGAATATTTGACCGATGACCTGGAAGAATGCATTGGAAAAAACGGCAACACCATTGCTTTTTTACCAGATTATTATATAATTGAAGAATCAAGCCCTACATCTGCCAGTAATTTTGACTGGTACGCCGATCACTTTCTGAGCCGGATGTATCCAGGCCTGGAACGCCGCGAATTATACGACTACTGCAATAAGTCAATCCTTGAGTCAGGATTAAAGCAGACTGATATCCTGTTTATGCCGTACCTTTTTGCCTCCAATTCTGTTCCTGATGCCAAAGGCGCTTTTCTCAATCTCGACAGCAGTCATTCCCCTATGGATATTCTTCTGGCCATTTATGAGGGAATCCTTTTTTCCTCCTGCTACCACATTGAGAAATTAACCGGCACCATACATCCCCAAAAGCAAATCCGTTTATCAGGAGGCATCACTAATTCACCTGTATGGACCCAGATACTGGCTGATATCCTTCAGCTGCCCATACAGGTAATGGAAGGAAAGGAACGCGGGGCCTTAGGCGCTGCCATCTGCGCTTCGGTTGCCTGTGAATATTATCCCGACTTTCATAGCGCCGTGAAGAAGATGTGTCATTTGTCCCGGACATACATCCCTGATTCTTCCAAGGCCGTGTTTTATAAAGAAAAGTATGAGAAGTTTAAAAAGGCGATTCAGGCATTAGAGGTTTTTTATAAGTAGGAATCAAGGAGAATTGTCATGTTGAAAGCAGAACGCCTTCAGGCGATTGTTGATATAACCAACAAAGAAAAAATAGTGACATCAGAGGAACTGATGCGTCAGCTGAATATATCCAAGGCAACCGCCAGAAGGGATATAGAAGAGCTGTCCTGCCAGGGACTGATTCAAAAGACCCGGGGCGGCGCCATGTCTGCAAACCACACATCCCTGGAACCCTCCTTTGTAAAAAAGAAGGAATCCAATGCAGATGAAAAGGCCCGCATTGCCAAAGCTGCCAGGGAACATATCAGTCCGGGCGAGAAAATCATTCTGGATTCCGGAACCACTGTATTGGAGCTTGCAAAGCTTGTCAATGACATACCTGACCTGACTGTGGTCACCAATGATTTGCACATTGCTTCTGAGGTGAGTATATTCCCCAATGCTACTCTGCTGATGGTGGGCGGAGTGGTCAGAAAAGGGTTCAATTCCACCTACGGCTATTTTGCTGAAAAAATGCTGGGAAGCATCTCTGTCAACAAAACATTTCTTTCCATTGATGCCGTTGACATGGAACAAGGCCTGCTCAGTTATATAACTGATGATACAAATATAAAAAAGCAATATATCAAGTCCGGCAAAGAGGTTATTCTTCTCTGCGACCACACCAAATTCCAGGCCAGTGCCTTCATTAATATCAGCCAGCTGGACTGCATCCATCGTATCATCGTAGGAAAAGAACTGGATGGGGAATATGTGGAACGGCTTGAAAGTATGGGAATTGACGTGGAATTAGTATAACGGCGCATTAAAAAGACCGCCGCGGCACAGTGCCTGTTGATGCACAGCCGCAGCGGTCCTATTCATGTCGTTATTTATTCTAATCCGCGTTCTCTCCCTGAACTATATTCTCCGTCCGATCCACAATATAAACCGGCCTGTCCTTCAGTTCCGTAAACAGAATCGCAATATACTCACCGATGATGCCGATAATCACAAACATCATGGCAAACATAAAGCAAATCAACACCACAATGGTGGCATAGCCGCTGGGAGCACCTTTTCTGGTGCAGAGCGTGTATATCATGACAGCCAAGCCCAGCAGGGCCGAGAATATGCCTGCGTAGATACCAAGCTTCAGGGGCATGTTGGAAAAGCACAGGATTGTATTGATGGAAAACACAAACAGCTTCTTGATGCTGTACTTGCTCTCCCCTGCCACCCGGGCCCTTGCTTCATACTCAATGGCGGTTTTCTTAAAGCCTACGTTCTGCACATAGCCTCTGAGGAAACGCACCTTCTCCCTGTAGCTGTTCTTCAGCACCTGGGCCACATGGCGCGAGACTGCAAAAAAGTCAGAGGCATTTGCCTCAAAGTGTACATCCGAAATCCGGTTGATAAGCCAGTAAAAGCCGGAGGAAGTGATGTTCTTCACCAGCCCTGCCGTTCTGTTTTTGGTGCGGACCATGTTGATAACCTGATATCCTTCCTCAAACTTAGCCAGAATATCCGGTATACATTCCGGGGGATGCTGCAGGTCCGCGTCCATACAGATGATGCCATCTCCCCTACTGTAGTCCAGTCCCGCTATCATGGCCGCCTCATGTCCAAAGTTCCTGGAAAAGCTTATCACCCTGACCCTTGAATCAGATGCGGCCATACGGTCCAGTATGTCCTGGCTTCCATCCCTGCTGCCGTCATTGACAAAAAGCAGCTCATAATCCCAGCTGATATGTTCCAACACATGTGTGGTTTCCCTGTAAAATTCTTCCAATGCTTTTTCTTCGTTGTAGACCGATACCACAACTGATAACAACCTGTCCATCTCTTTTGTCTGTAATCCTTTCCTGGGGCATGTTTACATATGCTGCCAATCTCTCTGTCCTCATCCCCCCAGTGCGTGTCTGACCCCCGCTCCGGCACGCTCTAATCAAAAATACGGATTTGCTGGCTGGAGTGGGTGGGCACCCGTTTGTCCTCCGGCGGCATTTCCATGTAATTGCCATACACCTCTGTCAGTATCTGATGCCATCCCTTAGGTATCATCAGACGGGTATCCTCAAAATCCGAGTCCTCCACCTGGTCGCAGCAGGATTTATCCACAGTCACATACAGATAATCCGGCTGATAGTTACTGTAATAGCGCAGACTCCCCTTGCTGTGCCTGTCCTTCAGGGCAGCTGCCTTCTGCATGGCAAAGATAAGCTTCATGGGCACCAGGCGGCCTGCCGCAGCCAGCCCTCCCACGAAAATCTTGTGAATCAGGCTGTATTTGCCAAAATCCAGCTTATACCTGTGCCCCATGGCCATGCCATACACTGCCTTGTGCAGGAAACGGGTAAATTCCTCCCCTGCCCTGGAGGCAGGAAGTTTGTCCAGAATGAACAGATCCACCCATATATGATTCAGCTTTCCCTCATAGTACTGCATTTCCGGGCTGTCCTCATGGCATTTACTTTTTTTGTAAATGATTCTGGGAGTAAAATCATAAAATGCCTTTCCGCCCCTGTAACTGTCCGGCTCCAGCAGCTCCATGGTATCCGGAAGCTCCCTTGGAGCCACCTTCATAAACGCCTCATACTGGTTCCTGGTAAACGCCACATCCGCGTCATCATCCCAAGGGATGAACCCCTTATGGCGTACAGCGCCTATAAGGGTGCCCGCGTCCAGCATGTAGCGGATATTATACTTGCGGCAAATCCGGTCTATCTCTTTTAATATGGTCAAGTTAGCCTCATGGACCCGGCTCATATCATAGGTTTTCATCATAATCAGCGCTCCTGCCCTTTATTCCTGCCGTGTTTACGGCACGGTGCCTAATCGGTTCCCACAGAGTCCCTATGCGCACTCCACTGCTTCCTTAATAGTCCTGGCCATATAGTCGATCATCTCATCTGTCATTCCCGGATACACACCCACCCAGAATGTGTCGGCCATAATGCGGTCCGTGTTGTCCAGGCTGCCCACAATACGGTATCCCTGGCCTGCTGCCCGCATTTCATCAAAACAGGGATGCTTTGTCAGATTGCCTGCAAACAGCATTCTGGTCTGCATGCCCTTTTTCTCCACATACTGGACAACCTTATTCCGCTCAACGCCTTCCCTGCACGTAATCAGGAAACCGAACCAGCTGGGCCTGGAATGCGGGCAGGCTTCCGGAAGAATCAGCTGTTTCTCTGTTCCCTCAAGTCCTGCCTTCAGGCGGTCGAAATTGTGACGGCGCCGCTCCACAAAGGATGGGAATTTATCCAGCTGGGCGCATCCAATGGCGGCCTGCATGTCCGTTGCCTTCAGGTTATACCCGAGATGGGAATACACGTATTTGTGGTCATACCCCAGGGGAAGCTCCCCGAACTGTCTGTCAAACCTGTGTCCGCACATATTGTCGCGGCCTGAGGGGCATACGCAGTCGCGGCCCCAGTCGCGGAAGGATCGGATGATTTTATTGAGAAGGGGATTGTCCGTATATACAGCACCTCCCTCGCCCATGGTCATGTGGTGGGGCGGATAGAAGCTGGATGTTCCGATGTCACCGATAGTACCTGTAAACCGGGTCACTTCCTTTCCGTCCTCTTCCATGGTATACTGGGTACCCAAAGCATCGCAGTTGTCCTCCACCAGCCACAGGCCATGCTTCTCGCAGAATGCCTTCACTGCCCTTAAATCGAAAGGATTTCCAAGGGTATGGGCAATCATCACTGCCTTGGTCTTTTCAGACAGGGCCTCTTCCAGCTTTTCCGCATCAATGTTATACTGGGGAATCGTCACATCCACAAACACCGGCACTGCGCCAAACTGGATAGCAGGGGCCACCGTGGTTGGAAACCCGCAGGCAACCGTGATGATTTCATCTCCCCTTTTTACCCTGCGCTCCCCCAGCAAAGGGGATGTCAGCGTCATGAAGGCCACCAGATTGGCGGAGGAACCGGAGTTCACCAAGGAGCAGAAACGCACGCCCAGATAGTCTGCCAGCTTCTTCTCAAATTCATCGGTGTATCTGCCGGAGGTAAGCCAGAATTCCAGTGAGCTGTCCACCAGGTTTACCATCTCCTTATGGTCATAGACCCTGGAAGCGTAGGGAATGCGGTCACCCTCCTGAAAAGGCCCCTTTTTATTGTGATAGGTGTCGCAGTATTCGGCCACCATGTCCAGAATCTGCTGCCTTGCTTCTGTTTCTGTCTTATGTTCAAATGCCATGTTCATTTCTCCTCTTTACGAAAAAAATTCTGTTATCTGCCGGTCCATAACCTCCAGCATATCCTCACCGTCCAGATAAGCCCTGGACCACTCTACTGTCTTTTCAACAGCTTCCTCCACCCCATATCTGGGACGCCAGCCAAATACCGACTTTATTCTGGAACAATCCAGCTTCAGAAAATTGGCCTCATGAGGGCCTCCGTCATACTGATTCACCCATTTTACATCCCCGCCCCAGAGCCGGCAGAACATATCCACCAGGCATCCTGTGGTCACGCAGTCCTTATCGTCAGGCCCCACATTATAATACCCCTGGTATCGTCCATCCTCATACTGCCTCATGGCAATGGTAAGATACACGGCCAGCGGCTCCAGCACCAGCTGGTAGGGCCTGGTGGAATGGGGATTCCTTACAATGATATCTTTCCCTGTTGCAGCTGCCCTGATACAGTCAGGAATAATCCTGTCGTTGGCAAAATCGCCGCCCCCAATGACATTGCCTGCCCTTGAGGTGGAGACAGCACACCGCCCGTCACCAAAAAATGATTTCTGATAGCTGTGGGTTACCAGCTCGGAACAGGACTTACTGTTGGAATAGGGATCGTATCCATCCAGAGGATCGCATTCCCTGTACCCATACTCCCACTCCCGGTTCTCATACACCTTGTCCGTGGTCACATTGAGAAAAGAGCGCACACTGTCCGTCAGTCTGACGCACTCCATCACGTTCACGGTCCCCATGACATTTGTCTCATAGGTATACACCGGATCCTTATAAGAATCCCTGACAATGGGCTGGGCCGCCAGATGAAACACCACCTCCGGCCTCACCCGTTCAAACACATCCCTAAGCCCCTGTAGATTCCGGATATCTCCAATCACGCTGTCCATCACATCCTCCAGCCCGGCAATCTCAAACAGGCTGGGATCCGTAGGCGGTTCCAGGGAATACCCCGTCACCTGAGCCCCGGCAAGCGTCAGAATCCTGCAAAGCCAAGCCCCCTTAAACCCGGTATGCCCCGTCACAAGCACCCTTTTATCTCTATAAAAATCCATCAATTCCTTCATCTTCATAAAAAAATCCTCTCATCCAACTTCCAACCATCCACAAAAACCCTTCCGAACCACCTTACCGCACACTATCTGCTGCTCACCACTTACCGCGTGCCGCACACCGCCTGCCGCACACAACTCCCCTCAGCATCTTCTTCCTACGGCATTCGAGGAAGCCCAGCATGGTTCCAGGCGTGCTTCCTGCTGAAACCATTTTACACGCCGGCACTTAGGCGCGGTCTTTCACGCGTCTTAGTACCGCTGCGTGTAAACCGAGCGAGAGCGTGTTTCATCAGGGAGCACGCCTGGAACCATGCGGACCCCCGCGAATCCCCACGTCCTTCCTCTACCAAATCTTCCAGGGCGCCCTGCCCGACTGCCACAATCCCTCCAGCTTATTCATCTCACGCTGTGTATCCATGCACTGCCAGAATCCGCTGTGGTAGAAGGATTTAAGCTGTCCCTCCGCCGCCAGTTTCTGCATAGGTCCCTGCTCGAACACAGTGGAATCCCCTTCCAGATAATTAAATATCTCAGGATTCATCACCATGAATCCGCCGTTAATCAGGGCACCGTCATTATCCTCCTTTTCCCGGAAGGACAGAACCGTATCATTTTCGTCGATATCCAGAACGCCCTTCATCTGTCCGATGTTGACTGTTGTGATAGTAGCTGTCCTGCCATGGGATTTATGGAAACGCACCAGTTCATCCAAATCCACTGTTGACACGCCGTCCCCATAGGTCAGCATAAAAGGCTCATCCCCCACAAAAGGCTGGATACGCTTTACACGCCCGCCTGTCATGGTGTTGAGTCCGGTGTCCACCAACGTTACCTTCCACGGCTCGGAATAGTTATTGTGGACTTCCATCTTATTGTTAGCCAGATCAAATGTTACATCTGAGGTGTGAAGGAAATAGTCTGCGAAAAATTCCTTCACCACATACTGCTTATAACCCAGACAGATAATGAATTCATGGAATCCGAATTCCGAATAATACTTCATGATATGCCACAATATGGGTTTTCCCCCAATTTCTATCATAGGCTTTGGTTTCAGATGGCTCTCCTCGCTGATTCTGGTACCAAGTCCTCCTGCTAATATTACTACCTTCATCTCTGTCCTCCATTGTATTTCCGGCACATTGTATTCCAGCCGCATTCTATTCTGCCTGTACTCTTTCCTGCCTGCATTCCATCCTGCCTATATTCTTTCCTGCTCACATTCCATCCTGCCCGCATCCTACTCCCGGAACACATTCAGCTTGTTCTCTTCCAGTATCCGGAACGCGTTCTGTATCTTATCCAGTCCTTTGCGGTATTCAAACTCTGTCTCCAGTTCTTCTCCCCTGTCCTTTAGCTCCTCACGGCTCATTCCGGGGACCTCCAGGGCCAGCCGGGCCTTTCTCTCAAAGCTTTCCTCCCTGCTGGGCGCTTTCTGGATCTCACGATAAGTAGTATAACCATTTCCCATAAGGATTGCAAGGCAGAATAGAGCCATGCCCCACCGGTATCCTCTGTCTGTCCTCTCCTTCATCTGCCACGCCAGGGCAAAGGTAAGTATAATTCCCAATATTCCCACCTGGAACTGCAGGGCATAGCGGGAACTTAACGCATAACTTTCTTTCTCAAATATATACCGGGAAATGAAAATGATTACATGGTTCATCCCGCCTCCCGCCAGAAGCATCAGAGGCATAATGGTCCTCTCATACAGTCGGAACCGGAAATTAATCCATAAGGCCATCAGATAGCCGCAGACCACAAACAGGCCCAGAACATAACACATCCGGTTGCTGAGAAGGCCGTTTTCCATGAAACGTTCCAGTTCCTCCCCTCCCACCAGGACTCCCGCAAAGGACTTTAACAGAAAACGGATGGGGAATGTGGGATTTTCAGCCAGTATCGTGCCCAGGGAACGTCCTGTGGCTCCCGCGTGTTCCTCCACCGCCATGGAATTGCTCAGCATATACAGAAGAAGGGGCAGCAGGGCGCAGGCCATATAGGCCAGATACCGCATATCCCAGGAACCCTGCCCCCTTCTGCCCGGGCAGTCCTTACGCTTCCTCCGGTCCATCACCATGCAGAACCCATAGGATAGCAGCAGCGTGGCGGCATAGACCGCACAATACGGGCCGGCAGTACCCAGTATAATAAGCCAAGGCAGTACCAGCAGCTTTAACCGGTCCCGTCTTTTTTCCTCTCCTGCCCACACCCGGTCCAGAACCAGCTCATGGTAGTAGAAGCAGGCAAAGGCAAAGAAATGGGACCATCCGCTTCCATTGGTAAGCATTTCCCATTTATTCAGGCTGAACATCACTGCCATCAGCAGCGCAAACCAGAGGCATCCGATTTTCCTGCTCCGGCAGTAAGCGGCAAATACCCAGCCTGCCAGCCCCAGGCTCACCACGCCCAGAACACGTTCCAGGGTTATGGTAAAGCCGAATAACTCCACATTGACAATCCGGCAGAGATAATTGATCGGGATGCGTGTCAGGACATCCGGCACAAAAAACTTCTCCGGATTCCATACATCCGGCAGATAGCTGTTCACCAGCCGGATGTAGTCTGAGTACACCACATCGCAGGTGGCGCTTTTCACATACCAAAGGCAGAATAAGATGCCTGCAAGCGGAAGAAGCCAATATATGATTTTCCTGTTTCGTTCTGCTTTCATGGTTATCCTGCTCCTTTCTCATTCCCTATGTCTTTCCCGGAAACCGGTTCTTATCTGACCGTCAAATGCACTATCGCTGCCAGCCGGTCCTCTCCCCTCTGTTCCTGGGCATTCTGCATAAAGAAATTATATTCAAAGGTCAGGTGCACCGTCTGCCACGGCTCGGCCTGAATGGTTGTATTTACAACATTGGACCGCACCGGCAGATAACGCGGCTCCTCCTTATCCTTTGTAATCCTGACAGCCTCGCCGCCGCTCATGATTCCCGGATATACCACCTCCAGGTCAATCACGCCTGTCTCACCGGCCATGACCGTCAGGCTGGCATGTTCATCCATCCAGCCGTCGCTGTAGTAGCCGTAATCCACCTGGAGCTTCATTTCCCTTACAATCTCCGTGATATCCTGGAATCCCTCATGGTCCGGGTCTTCCCGCAGAACCAGCATCCTGTCATCCACCAGACCGATATCCCGGATATTTTCTATGAACTCCACCCTGGTTCCTTCTGCTGCCCGTTCCCTGTCAAACACCTTGAAAAAGGTTCTGGCCGTGAAATCGCTCATCTCATAGCTGTCGCCTATGATGTAAATGGTTTTGCCGAATATGCCGTCCCCATATCTTCCGTAGGTCTCCTCGGCCAGCGAATTATACCGCAGCTGGTTGGGCCAGAGATACAGCTTGGGATAGTCCGCCCGGTAATACAGCTCCACCGGAAGCATGAATACCACATAGCAGGCAAAGGCTGCCCCCCAGGGCCAAAGCCGTTTCAGATACAGCTCCGGCTTTACTCCCTCTGTCAGTTCCCCGTACATATAAGCCAGGAATAAAAGGGCGGATACCAGGGATACATACACCCAGCGCATCTCCACCCGTATGGTGACGCTGGAGGACGCAATACACAGCCCGGTAAACAGGATGAACAGAGTGCTGTTCTTCAGCATCTGAACACGGTAATCCTTCCGCTTCTCCCTTACAAGCTTCACCACAAATGCCAGAACAATAACCGCGATGCAGGCATCCGCCAGGAGCACCAGCCCCTTTATGGCCAGGGGACTCTGCCCCCATGGACAGCCATTGAGATGTTCCGGTCCCGCATTGATGCCGAACACATAGGCAATCTGGCTCAGGGCGTATTTGAAGGTGTCCGCCAGGCTGAAGGTATCTGCCACCTGGGTTCCTCCTGTGCCTGCCGGCAGAATACTTCCTATGGTAAAGGCGCGAATGATTTGGACCAGAAGGAAGGATAACAGACCGGCTCCCCATTCCCACAGCTTCCTGCTCCTCTTAAACAGCAGGACCAGAAGAAGCAGAGGAAACAGAGCCATATAGCGTTCATGTACAAAGCATACCCCAAAGTAGAGCACGCAGGAAAGGTAGAAGTATACATGGCTGTCCTTCTCATTGAGATACCGGAACAAATACCAGAGAATCATAACAGCCATCCACAGGGCCATGGTTTCCATAAGCCCCAGCACCTGTCCAATCTGGTAATAGGCCATGCGGCTGATTAAAAACATGGAGCCGCACAGAAAGCCGATTCCCTTTGCCCTGGACAGCCTTCGGCCGATGAAATATATGCTCCAGGACACGGCTGCGTTTAACAGGATGTTAAAGGGCATGAACCACCCCACATGATTCCTGACCACTGCCATCTCCAGCCAGGCGGCCAGATAATACAGAAAGCGGAACCGGGTGCTGCCCACCGGAAACACATACTGAAGGAAACTCTGCTCCCCGTAGCAGGACCAGAAGTACAGGTCATCCATATATAACCCCTTTATTTCGATTCCTCTGTTGACCCACACTGCCATGGCAAGCAGAATACCCATGAATATTACATGGTCCTTCCACTCATATTTCTTTTCCATCCTGGAGAACCCAATCCTGGTTCTCGTACTCTCTTTTGCCTCCAATGTAAGCGCCTCCTTCTGGCTGTCAATCAAGTTCCGTCATGCTGTAGTTTTCCCTGAACTCCTCAAGGGCCTGTTGGGAATCATCCGGCGGTCCGGCGTCAAGCGTAACCCTGGCCGTCATATTTCCCCATTCATAGTGAATATCAGAAAGGCTTCCCTCCGCAATCATATCCTCAATCATCTGCAGGGCCCTGTCCTGTCCTGCCAGGTATCCGGCTTCCACGAAGAAATACTCCGTACCGGCATATCTCAGAAACTCCTCAAAGTATGCCAGCCGCTTTACCAGGTATACATTTCCTCCGCTTCCGGTCACATCGTAGTAGCTCTGGACGCTGCACGGCAGATCCAGGACCCTGGGATGCCTCCCGAATGCAAGGACACGGCTCCTGGGTGTAAACATACAGGAAAGGGTAAGGCTGCCCTCTCCGGCCCTTCTGTCCAGCATTTCCCTGCGGTGGTCATAATAGCCCATATGACGCAGGCTCACAGGCGTAAAGCCCGGCACTCCGGCCCAGCCAGTGGTACAGGTCACCGCTGTATTCACTGCAAAAAATAAAACCAGCACCAGAGACAGGGACCGTCTGACTGCGGGTCCCCAGTTCTGCCCCCATCCCATTCTCAGCGCGCTGATAACCAGAACAGCATAAAACAGGATGAAATAATTCCCGTCCACCTGATACAGAGTATAGATGCTTGCCAGGGAACCAAGGGCCAGAACCGGAATCAGGATACAGTCAAAGAGATTCAGGGGATGCCGGAGGCCGCGTCTCCCCGCCTTCCAGGAAACAGCAAGCCAGATGACAAGAAAAACCGTCACAATTCCGGTTCCCCATGCAATGATTACATGGGCCATATCCTCTGTTACAGGGGCAAACAGGATTCCCCATACCCGCGACCACAGCCGTGAACATTTTTCTCCCGCAGTCAGGGCAGACGGATCTCCAATCACATGGTTAAAGGTATAGGGATATTTCACCCTGCATCCCGCCTTCTCAAAAAATCCGGCAAATATGGATGTAACAGGCACGCCGGTAAGAAGCCATGTGCGGTACCACAATCCGGCCGCCGCTGCTCCCGGTATCAGAAGGAGGCAAAAGCCTCTCCTGTCTCCAACCCTTAAACGGCGGGTAAGAAACAGACACACAAGGGCCACTCCGCCCAGAGCCGTTGAAAACACCAGGGCCGTGGGCTTATACACCAGGGTCAGCAGGTAGGTGCTGACAGCCATGGAAAGCCAGGGTATATTTTTGGCAGAACTGCTTTTCTTCCCCTGTTTCCCATCCCAAAGTGCGAAGCAGATAAAGTCATAAATGATGAGCTGGTGCAGCAGCGTAATATTATCGCTTTTTGCAGTGGCCGCCATATTCATGATTCCCGGAATAGCGGCAAGGATGGCTGCTGCCAGGATTCCTTTTACCTGCCCGCAGTATCTTCCCACTATATCTGCTGCCAGGAGAAGAATCCCCACGGTACACCACAGAGAGAAGGCCAGGACAAATCCATAGGTTGGAGTCCCGCTCAGAGGGAGAACCAGGACTTCCAGGCCTTTGCTGTAGGTATAAACCAGGTTAATCATGCCCAGATTCTCATAAATTCCCTTTCCGTTATCCAGTACATAGGCGGAGCGCAGGCCGTAGTGAAGTGAATCATAGTCCAGTTCAATGTTCATGCGGCCCGCCTGAATCAGAACCATGGTAATGATGAAGGCAAGTAAGGCGGCCTGGGCCATGCTCTCACTTCTTCCCTTATCTGCACTGTTCTTCACAGCCTTCAGCCATGCCCCGGGTAAAACCTGTTTGTTTCTGCGTCCCCAAAGGATTTCCAGGACCACGGCCATCAGGGCCATGACTGCGGCCAGTCCCCTCCACAGCATCAGCCCGCCATGTCCCGTAAGGGATACAAGGCATACCAAAACCATCCACAGGGCGCTTCCCAGCACAAGGCACATGGATGTACGCTGCAAAAAGGGAATGGGAGCGGACAGCTGCCTTTCTTCTAAGAACAGCCGGAGAAGCTGTCTCCCTGCCAGTATGAGAACCGCCATATATATGCCGGATACCGCCAGGGGCAGGAAAATACGGTGGCACCAGGTAAACAGCACGATTCCCGCTGCCAGTCCCAGAGCCCTGACCCCCCTGTGTGAACCTGTCCCTGGCTTTTTCCCTCTCCCGCCGGCCAGACAGAACAGGTTCCAGAAAAACACAAGGACCACCTCTGCCATCATAAGAAGGGTCCGAGTATTCCGAAGCACCGGCTCCAATGGGCCCCAGAGCAGCACCCCGAACACCGTCACAGCCAGGACAGCCAGCCCTGCCGCCCCTATGATGATTGCAAGTATCTTATCGTTTTTACCAGTTTCCATGCAACAAATCCTTATCCCTGCATTTTTCTTTCTGATCCGTACCAATTTCCCAGTCCCGGAAACTGCTACTCATACTCTCCGTAAGCCTTCTTATAAAAGCCCATGATAATGTCCGCCACCGGCTCCGGCCAGAAACGGCAGAACATTTCCCGCTCCTCCGCAAACCGGCGGTTATCCCTGATACATGCCTTTGTGGTGGCACCCTCATGGACCCGGTAATAGAGAAGAGGCCGCTCATCGCAGATAAAACGTCCCGGTTCCTCTGCCAGCCTCACAAGATTGTCCCAGTCCAGGGCAAAACTGTACTCTGAGCGTACAAAGGGTTCACCCAGCACCGCCTTGTGATAGGTGGTGGCCGGACAGCATATGGGGTTGCCCAGGACAAAGGCCAGCTTCTTTACCCAGGCCCTGTCGTTCATCTGCGGAAACCGCAGGGGCGTCCTCAGAATCCGCTTAATCCAGAGCATGGCATCACCGGTGATGAGCGCTCCCTGTTTCACAATCACATAGTCCGTTGTAAAAACAGTCATATCCGGATATCTCCTATGGGCTGCCAGAAGTCTCGCGCTGTAATCACGGTGGTACATGTCATCCTGGTGCGCAATGGTAACCAGCTCGCCCTCCGCCATGGAATATGCAAAATTCCAGTCATCCTTTATGCCGCTCTCCCCCCGCCGTACACAGACCTGCAGGCCGTATTTCCAGGCCAGCCGGTCAATATAGCTGCTGGGAGTGGACGTGCAGATAATGATATGGGACGGGACGGTCTGGGCCTTAAGAGAGCGGATGCACTGCTCCAGATAAGGCGAGTCCTTATAGGCGCATACGGCAAATACATGCTTATACCTCATAAAAATGTTCCTCCAGCATCAGGCACAGGGTATGATAGATGGGAAGGTGCAGCTCCTGGATTTTAAATGTCTCATCAGAAGGCACCACGATGGAGCAGTCGCAGGCTCCCGCCATCTTCCCCCCGTTTTTGCCGGTAAGGCCAATGGTTTTAATGCCGGACGCCTTTGCCACAGCAACGGCATACATCACATTCTCAGCATTGCCCGAGGTGGAAATACCTATAAATACATCTCCCTTTTTTCCATAGCCGTACAGCTGCTGCGCATAAATCATTTCACCGTTTACATCATTTAAGAACGCGGTGGCCAGTCCCGCGTGACCGGTAAGGGCAATTGCGGGAAGGCCTCCCTGTAGGCAGGATGCCAGCTCTTCCCCCCGCTTTTCGTCTGCTTCCTGAAGCGCAGCCGCGAATTCATTGGACACCGGGCGGCGTTTTACAAATCCCTTCATCAGCTCACCCACAATGTGCTCGCTGTCCGCGCAGCTTCCGCCATTTCCCGCTATCATCAACTTGCCGCCGCCTGCGTAACAATCCCGCAGGATTTCATATGCGGCCAGCACATCGCCCTTTACTGCCTCCAGAACCGGATACCGGCTGGTCAGTTCCTCCAGATACTCCATCTCTTTCATCTTACGTCCGCCTGTCCTTTCTCAATAATCCACTGAGCTGCCTTTACGAGATCCTCCGCGTAAAAATCATATACCGGAGGTATCCCTTCCTTCTCCTCCTGGCTGCGAATCCCGCTTCCATAACCGGTTCCCACCAAAATGGTGGTGAGGCCGTAGTTATTCCCGGCCTCCACATCCAGCAGTTTATCTCCTATCATAAAGGAATGAGCCTTATCCACTTCAAACCGCTGTGCGGCCTCCTCAAACATGCCGGTACCCGGCTTGCGGCAGCTGCACTCCTTCTTATATGGGCCGATTCCGTGCTCCGGATGATGGGGACAGTAATAAAATGCGTCAATGGACGCCCCCATGCACTCCAGGATATGGTTCATATAAACATGAAGGTTCTTCACGTCCTCCTCCCCATAATATCCCCTGGCCACTCCTGCCTGATTGGTAACCACCACCAGACGGTACCCTGCCTCCTTTAACATCTGCAGCGCCTCCGGCACTCCAGGAAGGAGCTTAAGGTCCGAAGTCCTGTGCAGATAGTGCACTTCCTCATTCAGAGTCCCATCCCGGTCCAAAAAAACAACTCGATCCATTGCACATCCATCCTGTATGTTATATTCCTTGTGTGAATCCTGTCCGGTAATTTAACATTAAATGTTAAACCGGTACTCGCCGTTAGGCATATGGACCTTCACCTGATCATACTGCCATCTGGACTCGTCTGCCACCCAGCTCTGGGCGCCCCGCAGTTCAAAATTCCAATCCGCCAGCTGTCCGCCTGCCTGTTCCATACGGGCAGCCACCTTGTGGCGCACATTGTATGGACAGTACATGAGTAAGTACCCGCCTCCGCCTGCTCCCAGAAGTTTGCCTCCCAGGGCGCCTGCCTTCAGGGCCTCATCATATAATTGGTCAATCTGGGGATTTGTTATCTTGCTGCTCATGCGCTTCTTGCTCTGCCAGCCATAGTCCAGAAGCTTGCCGAAACTGTGGAGATTTCCCTTTAACAGCTCATCCTTCAGGGCATAGGCCAGGGCCTTTACCTCACACATGGCCTCAAAGGCGTCCTTTTTCTCATAGTTTTGCACCTGGTCCTTGATAATATTGGCAGAGACATGGATTTTTCCGGTATAACAGAGAAGGAGATTATACTGGAGCTCATGTATGATGTCCTTTTTAATGCGCAGAGGGTTAACCACCACATTGTTGCGTCCGTGGAACTCAATAAAATTGAATCCTCCAAAGGTAGCCGCATACTGGTCCTGGTACCCGCCGTCAATCTTTAAATCCAGGCGCTCCACCTGATAAGCCAGGTCAGCCAGGGCATAGGCATCCATCATCACTCCCTTCCAGCGGGCCATGGCAGTGAGCATAGCCACCATAACCGTGGACGAAGTCCCAAGGCCGGATCCGGGAGGCGCATCGCACTGGAGATACACTTCACAGCCCTGGTCAATACCCATGGCATTAAGAGCCGCTGTTACCAAATCCAGTTTTCCGTCATACACATAATTTTCCCTGGTATTATATTTCACTGTCATATCAAAGTCCAGGGAATGAACCACAATCTGGTCGTCCTCCCTGGGCACAATGGAACAGTAGGCATATTTATTGATGGTGCTTCCGATGATGGCCCCTCCCTGCTCCTCGCAGAATGGTGCCACATCCGTACCGCCGCCTCCAAAGCTGACCCTTAAAGGCGCCCTTCCTCTGATTACCATATGTGTCTCCTCTCTCTGTCTTTCGTTTAGGTTGTCAAATGACCACTTTATTCCTCACATCCTCCTGAAACTGGAAATACGCCTCCGGAATGCCAATGTCAATAAAATATCCGTCATTGACAAAGCCTCCCAGGCGCCTTCCCTCTGACAGCCACTTAGGGATCATGTCATTTTCCAGCGACACCTTTCCCTCGGGTATCTCATCCAGCAGCTGCTGTTTCATAAGGTAAATGCCTCCGTTGATTGTCCCTTCCCTTGCATCCTCTGTCTTTTCATTAAACCCGGTCAGGAATCCGTCACGGTCCAAAATTGCCTGTCCGTACCGCGAAACATCAGGCACCCTGCGCAGTACCAGAGCCATATCCAGATTCTGGCTGTCCTGCTGTCTCAGGAGCCGGGTATAATCAATCTGGTAAAATGTATCCGCGTTCAGCACATAAAAACGATCCTCTGTAATAAACCTGCCTGCATTCTTAATGGCCCCGGCCGTTCCCAGAAGCGTCTCCTCATAAGCATACCCGGCATGGAACCCGAAAGCCGCCCCATCGCCGAAATGCTCCTCCACCATAGTTCCCTTATATCCCACGGCAAAGACAATATCCGTAATCCCGTGGCGGACCAGCTCACGGGTCACATATTCCATAAAAGGCTTCCCTTCAATCAACGCCATTGGCTTGGGCCGGTCGCTCACCACACTGCGAAGCCTGGTCCCCAGACCGCCGGCCAACAAAATAGCCTGCATTCAACATTCCCTCCTGTACTGTGGGCCTTAAACGCGGCTGCATTATCCAGACATGCCGGCTGTGCAGCCCACGCGGCCCTGAAGAATCAACGAAAGTCTCCCTCTACCACCTTCCAGGCCCCGTCCAGACTGTAGTGTTTCTTAATATAATCCTGGGTCCTGCGGCAAAGCTGGTTTAAACGTTCATTGTCCTGATATAATTTAACGGTCTTGCCGGCAAACAGCTCTGCCTGGTCCTCTATTTCCAGCACGGTGTCCGCAAAGGGAATCCCCTCTGCCCCTGTGGATGTGGTCACAATGGGCGCTCCGTTGTATATAGCTTCCACTACCTTACCCTTCACGCCGGCTCCGTATCTGAGCGGCACCACCACCACCCTGCAATGGCCATAAAGCTGCGCCAGCTCCTCCTCGCTTACAAAACCTTTGATAATGATTCCATTGCCCGGCTCCTCCAGGGCCTTGATTTCATCTGTCACCCTGGATCCTGCCACATAAAATTTCACATCCGGCAGTTCCCTGCGTATAAGCGGGAATATTTCTCTGGCAAACCACAGCACTGCATCCGCATTGGGCGGATGGGCGAAACCGCCCACAAACAGCAGTCCTTCCCTCTCTGCAAAGTCATCCTGTATGTTATCCAGAAAGGTGTCATAGACATACGCCGTAATGGCCTTTGCGGGAATGCTTCCGTCAATGGCGTGTATGGCATTGATTTCCACATAGGAAGGATAATAGGAAACAGCTGCCTTGTGCATCATGGTCAGCTCCACGGATTTCCAGTAATCCGCCTCCCTCTTGATGTTGATATCCCCGGTCAGCTCATATTCCCTTCCCAGACGCAGAAAGTGCAGGTCGTGTCCATAGTAAATCACCTTCATATTGGTGTAATCTTTTATAAAATCCACATATTTGGTGGCAATATGGGGACGGTTCAGGTACGCAAATGATATCTCGTCTCCATTTGTCTTTAACCAGTCCCATATGCCTGCTGCGTATGTGTCTCCGTAGAGTACCTCAATTCCCATTTGCAGAAGGGTGGTGGTATAGGGCTCCTCATGAAGGAAATTATCTCCCAAAAACTTTACCACATAGCCCTTTTTCAGAAACATCTTCAGGTACTGGTAGGTTGTCTTGGATCCCGCGTCCCTGTCAAAGGTGGGCACATAGTGGTCCACCACCAGGATAATTTTCTTTCCCTGGCTGCGCTCCCTGGCCCTGAACGGATTGGGATTTCCGGTGTTGACGCACTGCTTTTTGAATTCCTCAGCCCATTTCTCCTTCAGCTTTTCACTGTTTTCCACCTGGTAGCGTTTCAGGCCGGTTCCGTTTACATCTGTACCGTTGGAAACGCCCTCAAAGTGGATTACCTTGGAGAGAGGCTGGTATACAACCCTGTATCCGGCCTTTCTCACCTCAAAAGCCAGGTCCGAATCCTCGCAGTAAGCCGGGGCAAACCGCTGGTCAAATCCGCCGATCTGCTTCCACAGGGCCGTGCTCAGAAGGATGGCTGCCCCTGATATATAGTCTACATCCTTTACATAATTATATTCCGCCTTGTCCGGATCATCCAGACGGCCGTAGTTCCAGCCGGAACCATCGCTCCAGATAATGCCTCCTGCTTCCTGCAGGCGTCCGTCCGGGTACACCAGCTTGGAACCCACCATGCCAATGGTGGAATCGGACTCAATCAGGTTCACCAGGGAAGAGAGCCAGCCCTCTGTCACCTTGGTGTCATTGTTGAGGAACATGATGTATTTTCCCCTGGCAGCCTTTGCCGCCTGGTTGCAGTTGCGCAGGAACCCCTGATTTGTCTCATTTCTGCAGATTACAAGACCCTCTGCATACCGGCTCAGCTCTGCCGTTGCATCGGTGGACACATCATCGGCAATGATGACCTCGTAGGTGACATCCTTTGTAAACTCCAGGATGGACTGGAGACATGCATAGGTATAGTGGACCTGATTATAACAGGGAATCACGATGGAAACCATTGGGCCGTCCCACGTTTCGCCGCTGCCGGAGTCCACATATCCTCCCTTGCCCGGTACACTGGGGAATACCAGCCTGCCGTATTTGAGATAATCCTCGCCAATCTTAAAATCGCCTTCTATCTGGTTGCGTCCCTCTTTGGTGGCGTACAGCCTTCCGTAACGCACCGGGTGCTTCACTGTGTTAAAACAGTAGTTGAGTATCTTGCGCTTGCGGGTTCCCCTTGGAAATGCTTTGTTGACCTGGGCTCCCAGCTTGCGCCGGGCCTTGAACACAAGGGCTTCATGCCCGTTGAGATAGGTTGCCAGCTTGCCCAGCTCGTCGATTTCATGGCGCAGGTCCTTAATCATCACTTCCAGATTTGCCACATGGTTATTGGTCAGGCGCTGCACCTCCTGCTCTTTGCGGATCTGCAGGTTCTTTTCCTCCACCTCTGCCTGAAGCTGGCTGATGCGGTCCTTTGCCTGGGAGAGAGCCTGGTCCGTCTCCTTAAGCTCAGACAGGGTCGTGACCTTCTGCTGGTAATTCACCAGGTATCCCTGGACAGCGTCCCCGTGGACATAGGACTGGAAGGCGTCCTCCATGGATGCGTACACAGACGCCATCTCGCTTCCTATGCCAAACTCCTGTAAAAATTCTTCCAGGCCGGCATATGACATCAATCCCTGGTATTTATAATAAAAATAAGCCAGATTGCGGTACTGTACAAAGCGGGCAGGAACCGGGAAATCAAAGACCCATTCATAGTCCAGGCAGTATAGTTTCTCATCCCCGTCCTTTTCTGTAATCATCAGATTCTCAAAGAGCCCGTCAATGTTGCTTACTTTATAAGAAACATCATCTATATCCGGAACCGGCCCAAAGGTCCGGGTAAACTCCGGCGTCACGGCAAAGGGAACAATCTGATCCTCCGCCACATCATAAAGAAACTGAAGCGCCGCCTTAATTTCCTCCACAGGCGCCCTTCCGTCCCGGATGCACCGGCCCAGACATTCTGCCAGGGTAATGCCTTCCAGGAAAACAAACTCCACCTTGCTGCCGTCTGCGGATATCTCCGGCTCCAGGATTCTGACTCTGGGGTTGAGCTGCCTTAACTGCCGGCATTTATTTTTCAGGGAAAAGATGTGGTATCTTCCTGCGCTTTCAAGGGCAGCCTTCTCCACCCGGCGCTCTCCGTCCAGATCCCCCATGGTGGTGCGGATGCGGAATTCCTCTTTTCTGGTACGGTTATACTTGGCGAAAATGGTTTTCTCCTGCCGGCCGTCCTTAGATGCAATAATCAGGAAGGAATTGGCAAACCGGCCAAAGTCATCTTCTTCAATCAGACGGTCATATACCTCCCCTTCATTGAGGCAGGCATACCGCGGACCGTCATAGGACACAGACGGGCTGGTGATGTCTCCCTTTCCCGGCAGATACCGGTCTGAGTAGAGTGATATGGGCATTCTGTGGTCGGGCACCGGATAATAGAAGTCCGCCCGGGCAAGTCCTGCTTCCCGGCAGGCTTCCTCCGCCTGTTTTCTGGTACAGAAGCCTTCCTCATGGTCTGCCCCTGCCAGGTACCTGAGCCCCAATGCATTTTCACACGCAATGACCAGACGGCCTTCCTGTTTCAGAAAGGAGGCGCCAAAGGCAGCTGCGTCCTGTATTTCCTGGCCTTTTCTGAGTCCGGCCATGACCACAAGGTCAAATGACGGCTCCGGCTGTCCTGTCTCAGCCCCTGCCTTATAGCCATATGTGATATTGGTGTAAGTCTTGTTGCGCTCCTGATTTACAGCCAGGTTTTCATCTGCTTCGTCCATCACTGCCACATGGGCGCACCTGGAGGCCAGCAGTCCTGTCAGAACGCCATAGCCCGAACCAATCTGAAGCACTTCCCCGCAGCCAGTATAATCCAGCCACTCCAGAAGATTCTCCCTTATATCAGACAGGGCGTGGAGCACCTCCGGCCCGGACTGGCTGTCCAGGGCCTTCCTGATGCCCTCAGGACTGCTTCCGTATTGTCTGAATAAATCTAATATTTCATAACTGATGTCCTTCATGGAAAGTTATAATCCTCCGTTCACAGTTGGGCCCGCATTACCGGCCTCTATCTTCCCGGCCTCTATCTTCGCAGCCTTTACCTGGGACTCCATATCATACACCCCAACCGTATTTTTATTGGAAATAACCGTAATATTGGTCACGTTGTACAGGCGGTGGTACACCACATGCTCTCCCTGCTCAAAACCGGTGCAGCTCATGCTCAGCAGATACTCCCCGCCCTGGAGTGTCATTTTCTGGGTGAATTCCACCACATACTCATCCCCGCGCTTCACAGGCTGGATTTCGGCGCCTTCAAACATGGTGTTGGTGCCGGTAAGCTCCGTACCCTTTTTATCCTTTATAGTATAGGTAAAAATAGGGGACTGTATCTCTGTATTAAAATGAATCCGTTCTTTTATGGTAAACATCTCACCTTTTAACAGAAGGTTGGTGATATTTCCCCTCTCGTCAAAAAGACCCAGGTCCACAATCTCGGCCCGGCCGTCCCCGTATTCTGTACGGTCATAATTAATGGTCAGCTGGTCTTTCATGAGACGGCTTCCCTCTAATCCCATCCCGCCGGAAAAATCAGACATTTCCACACCGCCGGATTTTGTTCCTGCCCCAGCCCGGCTCCCGGCAGTTTCCGTTTCTTCTGTTCCTGCTCCGGTTAGTACCCCGCTGCCCGCATCTTCCTGCCCGATTTCCCCTGTCAGACTCTCCTTCTGCTGTCTTTCCCGCTCTAATTCCGCCTTTAAGGCGTCCAGCTGTCCGGCCAGGATCTTCTTATACATATCCACCACCCGGCCGGCAGGGCCTTCTGCGATGAATTCCCCCTTGTTCAGCAGCACCACCCGGTCACAGTATTTGATAATGCTTCCCATATCATGGGTCACCATAAGGATGGTTGTCCCCTTCTGGCGGATTTCCTCCATCCTGCGGTAGCATTTTGACTGGAAGAACACATCGCCGACGGAAAGGGCCTCGTCCACAATGAGGATTTCCGGGTCCACATTGATGGCCAACGCAAAAGCCAGCCGTACAAACATACCGCTGGAATAAGTCTTTACCGGCTGGTACACGAAATCCCCGATTTCCGCAAATTCCAGGATGTCCTGAAGCTTGGCGTCCATCTCCTTTTTCGTATAGCCCATCATGGTGCCGTTCATATATATATTTTCAATCCCTGTATAATCCATGTTGAATCCGGCACCCAGCTCTAACAGAGCCGATATCTTGCCGTCCACCTTTACCTCCCCGGTGGTAGGGGTAAGGACCCCGGTAATGATTTTTAATATGGTGGATTTGCCGGAACCGTTGGTGCCGATGATTCCCACCGTCTCTCCCTTTCTTACCCTGAAGGACAGCTGGTTCAGCGCGTAAAAATCCCGGTGGTAATTCTTATGGGAAATACTCATGGATTCCTTCAGACGGTCAATGGGTTTCTCATATAATCTATATACCTTGGTCACTTCTGCAACGTCTATGGCATATTTATTGTCCTGTTCTTTCACTGACATAACATTCTCCATCTCTATGCATACTTCTCCACTTTAGGCATAAGTATAGCATAGAATGCAGGATTTTTATACCTCAAACAATATTTTTCAAAAAAAGTTAAGAATCCCCTTGACATATATAACTGTATATATTATAGTTACAGTATGAACTGTACGAGTTTTGATTACAGAATAGGAGGAAACACATGAAAGGTACGATTTTTACAGCTGTCCTTATATGCAGCGCCATCTTAGCTGCCTGCAGCCCCGCCGCCCCCAGGGAAGCCATGGCCTCAACACAGAGTCCGTCCCCGTCTCCCGCAGAAGAACCGGCTGATGAGACATCTGATGAGGCATATCATAAAATCACTGCCGAGGAGGCAAAGCAGATGATGGACGAGGGCAATGCCACGGTAGTGGATGTGCGCACGGCGGAAGAATATGCGGCCGGACATATTCCCGGCTCCATTCTGATACCGGTGGAGTCCATAGGTGATACGAAGCCCGTAGAACTTCCTGACACGGAAGCAGTGCTTTTGGTTCACTGCCGCACCGGTATCCGCAGCAAACGCGCTTCGGACCAGCTGGTGGAATTGGGCTACAAACATGTATATGATTTTGGCGGAATTGTGGACTGGCCCTATGAAACAGTAACAGAAAACTGATTTATATTAGAACAGCTTAATATTGCAAGCTTATATATAAGATTAAAGAATGAATGTTCGGTGACTTTTATCACATAACACAAGTACAAAATGTGGTATCCTATAATCAATAGAGCAAAACACAAAAAAGAGAAAACCTGGAGGTAATAACTATGGAATTGAAACATTTAAATAAGGATGAATTTGAGCAGGCTGTAAACGCCGGCGACGAGCTGGTGGTTGTGGATTTCTTTGCAACATGGTGCGGTCCCTGTAAGATGCTGGGTCCTGTCATAGAACGGGCGGCAGACAAATTTTCAGATGTACATTTTTATAAAGTAGATATTGATGAGGAGATGGACCTGGCGGCCCGTTTCCAGGTAATGAGTGTTCCCACCCTTATCTACTTCAAGCGCGGCGAGGTGTTATCCAAGTCAGTGGGTCTGGTTTCACCAGCTGATATTGATAAGGAAATCAGCAAGTTAAAATAATAAGCCATCACACATTTTTGCATTCCCTTTTTGGCAGGCCGGTTCCCGAGATGGACCCGGCCTGTGTTTTATCCCTTATCCCTGTTTCTTTAACTTCCCATTGAGCTTGGCATAAATCCGCTGGCGTATCCACGGCTCAGAGGATGCCTTAAGCGAGTCCTCCAGGCCGAACCAGGCTGCCCCGCTGTTTTCATCTGCCTTTGAAAACAGGGCATCGTTCTCGTCTGCCTCCAGAAGATAGGTAACATTCAGATGCAGGTGGGAACCCACATAGGCCCCCCGCTTCTCATGTCCGTCCACGGTCAGGACTTCCAGACTGTAGATATCCTCCGATACCGGCCGTACCCTGGCAAGCCCGCTTTCCTCCTTTACCTCCCTCACAGCCACCTGCAGCAGGTCCTGCTCATTGTCCGCGTGTCCCCCCAGCCATGACCAGGATTTATATATATTGTGATATACCATCAGTACCTTTGTCCGGCCGGGATTCACCACCCACGCCGAGGCTGTCATGTGAGCCAGGCAGTTTCCCCTGTCAAATATATCCTCTTCCTCCTTCAGGCATTTCAGAATCATCTGACGGTCTGCCTCCTCCTGTTCATTATATGGGCAGTAGCTCTCTATCTGCTTAATCAAATCCGCGCGGTCCATTTTATATACTTCTCCTTTCCCTGGCATACATGTTCCAGCTCCTTTTGTATTTTTATTACAGTTTCCTGTGTGACCCCGGTCACCGAAACCTTTCCTGTTTTATGATATCTTTGATACATCAAATAATTATGAGGTGTTTTATCATGAGTCATTTATCCAAGAATCTTGCCCGTGTGGATGCCGGTACCTGCGTGGCCTGCGGCTGCTGTCTTAAGGTATGTCCCCGCCAGGCCCTTTCCGTGTTTAAGGGTTCCTACGCAGTGGTCAATCAGGACGCCTGTGTGGGATGCGGCCTCTGCGCAAAGGAATGTCCGGCCAGCGTAATATCCATTCTTCCCCGCAGCCATCAGGAAATAGAATCTGCCCAGACAGGAGGAAACCGCCATGAATAAGCCAGCCCTTAAAGCGAAAAAACACTGGTACGATTATCTCTGGATTGCATCCCTGCTGTACCTGTTTCTGGGGTTTTTCAATATCATGTTTGCATGGCTGGGCCTGATTTGTTTTCTGGTGCCCTTAGCCATCTCCATTGCCACCGGATCCAAGCTCTACTGCAACCGCTACTGCGGCAGGGGACAGCTGTTTTCCATTCTCGGCAAAAAACTGCATCTGTCGCCCAACCGTGAGATACCCGGGTGGATGAAATCCAAAGCATTCCGCTATGGTTTCCTTGTATTCTTTTTAGTCATGTTCTGCCAGATGCTCTTTAACACCTACCTGGTGTTCAGGGGTACATCCGGCTTAAAGCAGGCAGTCACAGTGCTGTGGACCTTCCGCCTGCCCTGGCAGCACGCCTATCACGGCACCGGCCTTCCCCTGTGGACCGCCCAGTTTGCCTTTGGCTTCTACAGCGTCATGCTGACCTCCACCATTTTAGGTTTGGCCACCATGGCCCTGTTCCGCCCCCGCTCCTGGTGCGTCTACTGCCCCATGGGTACTATGACCCAGATGATATGCAAGGCAAAGGCGGGAGCGTGCCCTGGTGCGGCATCCGAATGCGGGACCTCCGGCTGCGGTTCTTCCGGCTGCAGTTCTTCGGGCTGCGGTGCTTCCGGCTGCAGCTCCTCCGGCTGCAGTTCTTCCGATTGCAGCTCCTCCTGCTCAGACGAATCTCTTTCATGACTTTGCAGACAGTCCGTTCCCATGCCGCGGCCCCTTTATACCTCTCATCCTTTGACAAAATACAGGAAATTGTCTACACTATAAGAATATATATAATTACACCCTGTATTTAAACTCCCAACTATAAGGAGGAGCCGTCCGCCATGAACCATAGCCGCCCGAACATCACAGATACTCTGAAAAAATGCTACCCCTTCTGGGAAAAACTCACCGATACCCAGAGGGAGCAGCTTAAAACCAGCTCCTATATCAGGGATTATGAACCAGGAAGCTTTGTCCACAGCCGTTCTGAGGAATGCCTGGGCATTCTGATCGTATTATCCGGCCAGCTGCGCACCTATATACAGTCTGAGGAGGGCCGGGAGGTCACCCTGTTCCGCCTGGGTCCGGGTGAGGTGTGCACCCTATCGGCTGCCTGCATGATGCAGGAAATCACCTTTGATATCTTCATCGAGTCCACCGCTGCTTCCACCCTTCTCATCACCGGCGCCTCCGGCATCCACCGTCTCATGGAGGCAAATATATATGCGGAAAACTACATTTACCGCCAGACTGCGGAACGTTTCTCCGACGTCATGTGGTCCATGGGGCAGCTTCTCTTCTCCAGCTTCGACAAACGTCTGGCCGCTTACCTGGCAGATGAATATGTCAAGCTGGGCTCCGATGTGATCTCCACTACCCATGAACAGATAGCCAAGAACCTGGGCACTGCCAGGGAGGTGGTGTCCCGCATGCTGAAATATTTTGAAAAAGAGGGCCTGGTTGCCCTTGGCCGCGGAACCATTACCATAAAAAATGTCTCCGGCCTAAAAAAACTGCTGACTTGAAATAGCTTTCAGGGCCTGTCTGCCCCGTTCCCCTCTTTGCACAGCTCCATCAGTGTCCTGGCGCTGCGGGGCAGAAACTTATTCTTGTGGTAAATCACAGAGTACTTCCGGTTCAGAGCCAGGTCCTTTATCCGGAATTCAGCCAGTTCCCCTTCCCGGATATCCTGGCGCACCAGAAAATAGGGCAGAATGGAAATACCCAGCCCTGCCTTTACCCCCTGCAGGATGACCTGATTGCTGGCGCTCTGCCATATAGGGCGGACATTCAGCTCCTGCGCGGCCAGTATACCGTCAAATATCTCCCTTCCGGCGCTTCCCTTTTCCCGTAAAATAAAATCCTGATTCCGTACCTCCGACAGCTCCTCCAGAGTTTTTCCGGCAAATTCATGGCCAGCCGGACATATAAATACCAGCCGGTCCCCTGCGAAGCTCTCGCTGAGGATAAAGGGACTGTGGGCTACCCCCTCTATGATTCCCACATCTATATCATTGTCAAGTATCTGCTGTTCAATGGTTCCTGAATTGGCAATGGATGCCTCCACCTTCAGGGCCGGATACTGCTGTTTCAGCTTCTTGATATAACCGGGCAGCAGATAGGTCCCTATGGTAATGCTGGTGCCCACCTTGAGCCGCCCCATGGCGTCCACGTCCCGGACCCCCTGCTCCATCTCATCCAGCAGATCTATGATATGCCTGGCATACTGGAGGGCCCTGCGGCCGTTCTCTGTCAGATACAGCTTGCGGGATATGCGGTCAAACAGCTTTACCCCGTAGTAGTCTTCCATTTCTGAGATGGCCAGGCTGATGGACGGCTGGGCGATGAACAGCTGGGAAGCGGCGGCCGTCATGCTCCCTGTCTCACATACGGTAACAAATATCTTCAGATGGCGAAATGTCATGTTCCTCTTTTCCTGAACCGCGCATGGCAGACTGAGGGTACATCTCTGCAGTCTGACATAGGGCACATATATAATACATCTATTATAATTATTATTTAATTATAGTATTTTACATATGGATTTGCAAGCTGTATAGTAATAGCAGAAAAAACAAATACATGATGATAGTTACATGTATTACTGTTAAAAGGGGGATACCGTCATGGTAGTTAACATAAAATCAAAAAAGCATGCTTCCTCCAGGGCTCCGGGACACGCGGGCAGCCGCGGCTCCCTTCTGGCAAAACTCTTTCTCTCAACCCTGTATCTGAGCGCATTTACCTTCGGTGGCGGATATGTCATCGTCACACTGATGAAGAAGAAATTTGTAGACGAATACCACTGGATTGATGAACAGGAGATGTTGGATCTGGTGGCCATTGCCCAGTCCTCGCCGGGCGCCATCGCTGTCAACGGGGCTATCGTGGTAGGCTATAAACTGGCCGGCATGGCAGGGGTACTGACCGCGGTCATTGCCACTGTCCTCCCGCCGTTTACCATCCTGACTCTGATCTCCTTCTGCTACGCCGCCTTCCGCTCCAACCTTTTTGTGGGATGGATGTTAAACGGAATGCAGGCCGGCGTGGGGGCTGTCATTGCCCAGGTGGTCTGGGAGATGGGCAGCGGCATCGTAAAAGACAGACAGTGGATATCCGTCCTGATTATGGCCGCGGCCTTTATTGCCAATTATGTATACAATGTCAACGTAGTCCTGATCATCCTTTTGTGCGCCGCCATAGGTGTGGTGCGGACCCTCTCTTCCGGGCATAATAAAAAAGGGACGGAAGGAGGCGCGCTATGATTTACTTCCAGCTATTTTTAAGCTTTCTGCAGATTGGCGCATTCAGTTTCGGAGGCGGATATGCCGCCATGCCTCTGATCCAGAACCAGGTGGTCACCCTTCACGGCTGGCTGAACCTGGCTGAGTTTACAGACCTTGTGACCATTTCCCAGATGACCCCTGGTCCCATTGCCATCAATGCCGCCACCTTCGTGGGCACCCGCATTGCAGGTACGCCCGGGGCCCTGGCGGCGACCATTGGGTGCGTGCTGCCGTCCTGCATCCTGGTTACCCTTCTTGCAAAGATCTATCTCAAATACAGGAATTTAAGCCTGATCCAGGGTGTCCTCAAATCCCTGCGGCCTGCCGTGGTAGCCATGATTGGTGCAGCGGGCGTCAGCATACTGGTCACTGCCTTCTGGGGACTGGCGGGCTTTACCCCTGACCTGGGAGCCATAAACCTGCGTTCCGTATGTATTTTCACCGGCGCCATGATACTGCTCATACGTTTTAAGATGAATCCCATCCTGGTCATGGTGCTGTCAGGACTGGCTGAAACAGCCTGCCAGCTGGCCATGCGCGTGATATAGCATCTGCTTATCATTGACTTTAAAGAGGTTCCGATATAGAATCGAATGGGTACATCAAACAAAACACCCGGAGGATTCTATGTTAGCGGAATGTATTGCACTTGGATTATTTCTGGCAGGTCTCGGACTCTGCATTGTTACGGGCATACAGATTCTGTATGCCCTCAGACTGTAGACAAACTGGTTTTGGGCTTTGTATCCCAAAGCCAGTTTTCTTT